>MTKW01005439.1_pt1 | contig 20089 bp, 14 predicted proteins | sample 1042761 | NCBI WGS metagenome assembly MTKW01 (sample SAMN06205366, study PRJNA360243) | anaerobic digester metagenome | biome: Wastewater treatment plant; feature: Anaerobic digester sludge; material: sludge; isolation source: anaerobic digester fed with sludge from wastewater treatment plant ... | reverse complement strand
GTACAGAGGGTAGACCAAACGCCCCCTCACATGGCATCGGAATCAACTAAGCCCCCACCTACATCAATGCGCACGCAACCTTCCAAGGCCCGCCAGGGGGCGGGGGGGGGGCAGCGCCCTCCCCCGGTCAATCAGAAACGGCAGCGCGACCCGTCTGTGTTGCGGGCTACGCTGCCGAGTATCTTTGTGAGCTTACAAGAGAACATCACTTTGGGTTTGCTGAGTTGACACGCAACCTCGTCCGGGACACTCTGTTTCCGCCTCACGCAGCGGCCTGGTTGCTCCTTGCCACCCTTGCATTCTCAACACGCACATTGTGAACTACCAGGGCAACAACGGTTACGACGTAGGGTATGGCAAGCACCACCTGAGGAGGTATGTTCAAGGAGCCCAGCTGATTGGCGAGTGCATCTGCTAGTCCAAAAAGGAGCGAAGCATACATTACACCCGCTGGCGTTCTTCCCCCTAGGTACACAGCAGCGAGGGCTATGAATCCTCGCCCGGCGGTCATGTCTTTGACGAATAGGCTCAAGTAGCCCATTGAGAGGTTTATTCCGCCCAGCGCCGCGAGCACTCCACTTAGGATGAGAGCATAGTACTGGGTCCTTACCACATCTATCCCCACTGCAGCCGCAGCGCGTGGGTTCTCGCCCACTCCGCGCAAGTGTATACCAAAGCGTGTGCGGTAAAGCAGGCTTCCCACGAGAGGGACTAACAGAAAAGCGATGTAGGTCATCACATTATGCCCGCTCAAGGCCTCTCCGATAAAGGGTATGCTGCTAATGAGCGGCAGCTTCAGGTTTGGCAGCGATATGCTTTGCAGTCCGGTGGAAAATGCTTTGTCGCGAGTGATCGAAAAGAGAATGAACACAGTCCCCCCGGCCGCCAGCATGTTTATTGCAAGTCCCGTCAGTGTGCCGTCGGCCCCGAGGTGCAGCCGGAAGTAGGCCAGCAATATTGAAAGCACAACGCCTGCCAGCACGCCGAAGAGAAGCCCGAAAAAGGCCGATTGAGTAAAGGCGCTCCCTGCAACCCCCATAAGGGCAGCGCTCAGCATGATTCCTTCGAGTGCGATGTTGGTAACGCCGGCAAGGTCTGCTACTAGCCCGCCAAGTGAGGCCAGGAGGATGGGCGTGCTTACCCTGATTACTGCAAACAGAAAGGATGCACTGAGTATTGACTTGAACACATTCACATCTGTCACGCAGTCTCATTCCCTTCTCGTCGCGCTTTAGATGGTATCAGGCTCTTTGCGGTGATGAACATGATAGCCACTGCCTGGATTATGGTGATCAACTCTCTGGCAACGTCAGAATTGCTCTCCATCAGATCAGCGCCTGTTCTCAGGTATCCATAGAACAGGGCTGCAAATGGAACCTTCGCAGGGTTATTCCCGGCCAGAAGTGACACGAGTATTCCATCGAATCCGTACCCCGGAGATATGCCCATGATCAGCCTTCTATGGACGCCCATGACGAGGCAGGCGCCGGCCAATCCTGCAAGCGCTCCGCTTAAGGCTGTAGACATCACAATAGTGCGACCTACGTTAATCCCTGAGCACCTGGCGAACCTGGGGTTATGCCCTACCATTCTGATCTCATACCCCAGAGTGCTCTTGTACACGAGTGTATACACAAGCCAAACGCACCCAATGCCTATGATGAGAGCGATGGATACGCGTGTTCTGGGAATCAGGTTTGGCAGGACAGCGGAGGACGGCAAGTACTTGGACACAGGATACCCTGCCGTTGGCGGTTTGAGGTGATAGATCAGCACATAGTCGTAGAGCTGAATGGCTATGCTGTTGAGCATTAGCGATGATACCACTTCGTTAGCCCTGAACCTTGCCTTAAGATACCCGGGTATGGCCACGATCCTGCCATTGCACATCACGCCTATTCGGTCCTACAAAGCCATAACCTCACTCACGTCTGTTGAAACGAGCAGCACAGCCTTGCCCCGGCAGCGCTCCTCAAGCAGCATGTTGTATGTGAACTCGCTTGCTCCTACGTCAACTCCTCGGGTGGGCTGAGCAGCAATAAGAAGCACATGGTCTGACTCCATTTCCCGCGCGACAATCATCTTCTGCATGTTGCCGCCTGAAAGTGACGAAGCAGGCTCATGTAAACTCGTCAGTCTTATGTCATATTCTCTAACCATGTGGGTGGCGATGGCAGTTGCCTGATCATGATCGACCAGGACCCCTTTCCCAATGGGTTGCTGGTTATATCTGTTGGATATGAAGTTGTCGAGTATGGAAGCCCCCAGTGCGACACCCATGCTTATCCTGTCTTCAGGTATGTGGGCAATGCCAGGCTGCCGGCACTCCCATGGGTCTCCTCCTTTGAGGGGGGTCCCATTGACTCTAATGGACCCGGACGCAAACGGGCGCAAACCCGCTACTACTTCTACCAGTTCGGACTGGCCATTGCCCTGTACGCCCACGAGGCCGAAGATCTCCCCTGATTGAACGCTAGATGACGCATCTTGAAGCAAGGCCCGGCCGGTATCTGACACTGGCCCGATCTTCCGTACGCTGGGCAGTCCCTGCTCTACATCCTCCTTCGTCACGCTGAGATCGAAGTCTCTGCCGACCACTATGCCGTTGCGCATGACCGTTATCCTATCGGCACATGCCTTGACTTCCCGCAGCTGATGAGTGATAGGTACTATGGTCTTACCCTGGCAAACGAGTCTTCGGAGTCCATCAAGCAGCTCATCTACTTCCTGCGGGGCAAGAACCTGAGTAGGTTCGTCCAGGATCAATATGTCGGCTCCGCGGTACAGCATCTTGAGAATCTCGGTCCTTTGCTTCATGCCGACTGGAACGTCATCGATTATGGGTTCAGGCTCAACTGCGGGGCTGTATTCTGCTGATAGCTGCTTTGCAATACTGATGCAGTCATAACCTGCGACGTGCTTGAGCGGTCCTCTGCCGGGTTCAGCGCCGAATACTATGTTCTGCGCAACGGTGAACGAGGGAACTAGCATGAAGTTCTGGTGGACCATGCCTATGCCGAGCTTCGGGGCGATTCCCGGGTCATCGATTCTGACCTGTTCGCCCTGACAAGAATTCTGCCGCTGGTTGGAGCCTCAAGCCCATACTGTATCTTCATGAGGCTGGCGCAGATCACAGTGGACATTGGAGTTGGCTACGTTGCCTCCCGGGTATACCTTTGCTATGCCCTCCATCTCAACGAGGCTGGCTGTCATATTGAACTCTCCAGTACATGCATTGTACGCTCTCGGCATTTCGCGTCACTCTTCTGCATGCCAAAGGCCTGGAGCCAGGTATGCTACTTGAAAACGGTATCTACTCTGGTCTCGCCGCTCGCGATGCTCTTTTCCGCTCCGTCTGTTGTTCTTGGCAAATCCTACACCCCGCTCCCTGATGCCGAGCATCTCTGTCTTCCCGAACTGCAGTTTGCCATTTACACGGAGCTCCAATGCTCTGTACACAGACATGTCTGTGTTGCGTCATCTGGGGGTTTGAGTTTTCGAACAACAGGGCCTGGTCTGAATCGACTCCTATTGCGTAACGCTTCTTCTCTTTTGCTTTTGCGGCATCCAGTTGCCCACGTGCTCAGTGAGCACGTGGATGCCGGGATCCACTGAATGTGCTCCCTGTTTGTATCCGATTATTAAGTGGTTGATTACGGGGGTATCCTGTCCGGCGACAACGCCAACTACTTTGGCCTTAGCATGTTCGACACGGTTACATGGCCTGCCAGGTAACTGACTTCGTGTTGTTTGCAAGTCATGCAATAGACGATCCTGCCCTGTACCGGCGGCCTTTGCTCTGCTGCCTGAATGCCACGAGCTGCAAAATACGAGAAGGACTTGTCGCCTGAGGTACGATTGAGGACAAGGGCAACACGGACGGGGGACTTGGGGTTGACTGCGGCCGCTGGGCCGAACAGAGCGATGATCCCAACTGCGAGTATCGTGAGGCTCGGTATGCGTGCCTTTTTCATCTCTTCGGCACTCTCTTCTTCATGTTCAGCTGTTCCATGATGGACAGGAAGCAGATTATTCGATTATCCCCTCGCTCTGGGCTTAAGCCCGAGAATGTGTGCATTATTAGGACACGGTAGAGCCATGCTGTCCCACGGGATGGCCAAACCTGATGCTTGTGCCTGATGCATTGCCGCGGCGTGCACGCACAGGCAAGCATACAGCTACAGGCTCTCCCTGACTCGGTTAACTGCATCCATGTACTTCTTGAAGATCTTCACGTCAACCGGGTTCTCATGACGCCCGTCTTTTTTCAAGCTTGAACCCGCAATGGCTCTGTCGGCGTACTGCAGGAAATCGGGGACGTTCTCTGGATTGGTGCCGCTTCGCATCAGTATTGGCCTTCTTCACTTTGGACAGCTCGGGTGCGGAACCTGTCATCTTGCCCGAGACTATCAAGGCATCCGGCAGTCATTGCAATGCCCGGGGTGACTATGCCGCCATTGTGGACGACGTTGATGCCTTCGGGAAGGCTGTTCCCGCCAATCGTTTTTTATAAACATATTGCTCCTTTGCACGATGTTGACACTCCTTCCATTTCGATGGCCACGGGTTACAGCCCGTGCAGATGGGATCTACCGCACCCTTTTTGTGTGACATTGGCTGCAGCGGCGCTGCCCGGGCTACAGCTCTGCACGGTGCTCAGCCCGCGCAGGCGTCCTGCAATGAAACCGCCATAGTACGGGTCTCCGGCGCCGGTAGTGTCTGTGACAGCTTTGAGTAGTGCAACCCCTTTGCCAGGGGTTCTCTGCAGAAGGGCATTTCTGGCCGCAGTAATCCCCTCCCCGCTAGGAGTGGCCTTTCCTATTGAGGCAGAACCTGATCTGGTCGCCTCGATACTTGTTTCTGAAGTACTCAACCGGCAAACCTGTTTCCAGGAAGGTGCGTCCTTCGGCGAGGACCCAAGCGCCTCATTGAGCAATTGGGCCTCCTGGGTGGTAGCGTTTGTGGCAGACGCATACTGCTCTGCCTCGCTGAATATCAGTCCATGGGTGAGCCACATTGCAGCATAGAGCGAGTAGTTTGCACAATCTTCTTTTGAGAGACGGCCCCGGGAGTAGGGGATGTACGAAAGTGCAATGCTGACGGGTTCGTCGCTTAGGCCTGACGCGCACTTCGCCTTCTGGGACCTCAAGCCATTTGCTAACTCCCGTATCCGCCAGTATGAACTCTTACTCAAGCAGTGCTGATGTGACTTGATACCCTTCGCGGCTCATGTCATCGGTGAAGCCGCAGAATGTAGAGGGGGTTCTCGACTCTTTCCTCTGGGCGACGTATGCTCCGGAGCCGCGCTTTCGCACCAGGTATCCTTCATTGACGAGTTCATCCACAGCCCTACGCACTGTCAACCTGTTCAGTTTAGGCTTCTCTGCAAGCTCTCGTTCGGAAGGGATAGCATTGCCGGGCTTGAGCTTCTCGCCCCGAACTCCGTCCGTAAGAATCTTCTTTATCTGCATTGATCATAGAATCCATGATGTCTGTCTCCTCACCGGTATAGCTGTCTAGATCACTTTGGATATTCTATTCGACGCAACTAATATGACTTCTGCCTGTGAAGGGAAAAACATCGTTCTCTCCATGGTTCTGCGGCACCGGGTAAGAGCAGAGTTTGGGCTCGATGGAGCCATCTGTGCCCTCAGCACTCCTGTATGCTCAAAATAGTGCTATGTGGTGACTTCGGGCATCCTGAAAAGTGCTGTGTGTATTGATGGCCAGCTCAGGTGGGCCCAACATGGACCAATCAGGCTGAATCCGGTGGCAGGTTTCAAGCGATGTGCAGGGTGTGTGCAGCTATCCTAGGTCCCTCGACCCTTGTTGCATGCTTAGTGCAAACCATGATTTCCGGGAGGTCATAAGCACGCCCTGGCTGTACGGTGGCTATGAACAAGAGAGTATGGACTGGCTGCCTTACTTGACGCAGTTATCCCGGCGGTCCACAGCGTTGAAGTAGACTGGCACATACTCTACGCTTCCTCAAGAGGTGCAGGTGTTCTTGGACTCATGCAGTTACCAGGCTAAGAGGGGAACTCTGAGGGTTCTTGCTGACAGGCTTTCGGCAATCTGGTGACGGTTCAACCCTATCTCATGATAAAGCCTTAGAATCTCTCTAAGCTTGCACATTGACAACCTCCTGTTTGCCACGGCCTTCAATCACCCTCCCAAAAGCATCTTGATTACGAAAGTTCGGTGATGCTGAATGGCGATCCTGTGGCATGGTTGCCGGCACGCTTCAGCTCCGAATCCAAGCTGTTGCCTTGGACGATTTGCCCCGGAGCAGGTGGGCGAATTGGGTCGTAATATGCAGGGGATTCCACGTTAACCAGAGAAAATACAGGAAACAGCAAGAATATATGGAAGACGATCCTAAATAGCCGGACAAGGATTCGTCCGTTTCAGATTCGATACCCACTAGTTACCATTGAGCTTGAGCTTGACGAATGCATTTGGGGGGCAAGCACGAGCGAGAAAGGGTGAGGTACGTCAATGGAATCCAAGACTGATGATGGGTATAAGCTTCGTTCGATGTCGGTCGTAATTGCAAAGGTTAACGTAGATCCGAGCCTTTTTGCCACGAGTGAGCAGGGTGCAAAAGTGCTTATGGACTTGTTCGAGAAGCCTATTCGAAGGTCAGTAGTCACTGAGCGAGGCGACAGAGCTTACACTTGGTTGATTGAGGACAACGCCATCATCAATTCAGATGTAGGGCCAGTTGCAGCGGGACGTCTGGGGCGTATTGGCCAACGAACTGCACCTGGGTTTGATCTGGAAGCATTTGAGCGCGTCCGAACCCCCGTTCCCAATGTATATGAGTACGTGAATTTCGTGTTTGCTGTCAACCTGGAACTGGTGGCATTTGAGGAGAAACCAACGTTAAGCCAGTCATCCTTTCGGGAGGCATTCGCTGACATATGTATGACTGCTGACCCCTCACTAGGATACGTAAGCCTATATCCGAAAACAGATGAAGCTGCATTCGAATCTGCCATAAGTGGGCTGGGGAAGATCCGTCGAGTAATGGTGGATTTCGTACGGCCCAATCCAATGAACACTGATCCTATACTGGAGGAGCTATACGACAAGCTCCTTAAGCAGCCGAATTCAGACCACACTATCTTGGAGATGGAGAACCAGTCAACTGGACTCAGTACTGATAGTATGCCAGTTGCTGCAGCTAAGAGAATAGTGGGTACTGGCTATGGTAGCTCGGTATTCACAGGTGAATCAGTAGATGGAGTTTCGGTGGAGGTGAGATCTGATGATAAGCTGATAAAGAGGACGGTACACGCCACTGATGACGTGCAAATGTATGCACCGGAATTCGTGAAGGTGATCATCAGCGTTAATGCTAATCAGGGGGTGTAGTTCTTGTCCTCGTGGGGCCAATTGCTTCTGGAACACTACAGATTCGTGGACACACTGAAATGGCGTGGAACATGGATTAGCCTTGTTATCAGCCTCCACTGTCTACGAGTTATCCGGAGCCTGGATTCTGCTGCTGTCGGCGCAGTTACGGGTTATCTGTTTGCGGGCAGTGCTGCCATGATGGCAATAGAAGTGGCAGGGTTTGCCGCCATAATCAGTGTGCTCACTCCGAAAGTGATGGAGTACCTGGCACCTCGTCGGTCAGGTGAGAAAAACATAGTGGTAAAGTTGCTTGTGCCGTATCTAGTAGGTTCCTTTGCTTGGGTTGGCACAGTTCTCCTTCTAGGATGCATACTACTCTTGGTCCATGGTGAAGTGCCAATAGGGTGTCTTCACGCCATGCTGTTCATAGGTATGTTTCTATTCATATTCTGCATGATTAGCAATATCCAACTCCTGGGCGTATTGTTCGAGGCCATTGACATTACAAGCCGTTTTGAAGCGAGAGCCTCAGATGATGCCAATGAATCCAAGATGTAACTGATGTCGATGCTCAAGCTCTTTGTCCGCGTAAATCCCGAATAGATTGGCCGCACGGAAGGTCAATAGAGCTTCCGCTGCAGTCACGTCCCATATAATGCTGCAAAAAGGCCTTGGCCCTGTTACGGTGGATGGGGCCTCTCACCTCTCACACAACGATCATGCTGAGCGCACGAAGGCCCGCAACGCCGCTGCTTGCAGCACTGCGGGCCCTCGCATCGAGCAGACCCTATCGGCTGAGCTCGATGCAGTTCGTTGGCTCTGCTAGAATCTGGCGCTCAGTGAAATCCTGTGCGAATCAGGCAGCACCTTGTGGGTCTGGTACGCGTAGTCGATTGCGAAGCTTTCCATGGCAAACCCTGCGCCTGCTGTAATTGATACTTCGCCCCTGTCCAGCACTCCACCGGCCCTCAAGGCGAATTGCTTGATCCGGTATTCAGCTCCAACTCTGGCAGCAAGGCCATCCTCGAAGACTGCGTCAACAGCAAACAGCAAGCTATCCGAGGGGCGGTAAGCTGCACCCACGCCGAAAGCGCGTTCAAAGGCGTCTTCTGCGTTGTTGTCGTAGCACACCTTGCCAATCAAGTTTCTGGCCACAGCTCCGAAGCTAAGCTTGCCATCGTCCATGACGTACAGCGCTCCCACATCTCCGGTAACGCCCTTGCCTGAAACGTCAGCTAGGGACTGGCTATAGAGCTTTACTGTTCCTCCAAGGCTCAGCCCTGGAACGACTTCGCGACCGTATCCAGCCATAGCTGTAAAATCGCTCATTCCAAAAGTCCCAATCACGTTCGCAAACTCATCGGTCTGGTCAATGCCCGAGGCATTGAGCCTAAGTAATCCTCCACCCACGTTCTTCTGGGCGTATCCCAAGGCGAGGTATCCTACAGCCCCATGCAGGCTTGTGTAGAGTGAAGTCACGCTGTGGCCATCAATCAGCGCAAGCCCTGCGGGGTTGTAGTAGATCACCGCGGCATCGTCTGCCACTGCAATATGGGCGCCGCCCATGCCCATGGCGCGAGCACCCATTCCTATGTTAAGCATGGCGGCAGTGCCGACAGGGTCCTCATCTTGCGCAGCGTAGGCTGCGCCGGACAGGGTTAATACCAAGGCTGCCGCAAGCATAAGCGCATTTATCCTCCGTCGCATCAGTAGGTCCTCCTCTCAGAATCAAAAGCTAGGCCTGTGCGCCTCCCGGCAGGGACGCAGGGTGCAAAACCCTGCATCCCAGAACCCGTAAGGCGTGTTCATTGCGTTACAGGCTCATAGCCTTTCTATGACAAGCCGTCCGACTTCGGATCTCTCTGCATCATCTGTGATGACGACGTAGAGGTAGAGTCCGCTTGCGACCGGCCTGCCGCCTGTCGTAACGTTCCATTCATGCGAGTTCACAGCGGCCGACAGCTTGGCTGTGTGCACAAGCCTGCCTGCCACGTCGTATACGAAGAGCTCTCCATCTGTGTCTATGTCGTAGTAGAACGTTACTAAGTCTCTGGCTGGATTGGGAGCTGCCATGACCATGCGCCTGAGAACTACGATGGTGAACTCGTTGCTCACGTCCTGTCCTGTTCCACCATCTGGATCAGATGCAGTCACGCGGACCTTGTAGATGCCGCCCCAGGACAATTTCGAAGTATCCCACAGGTACTTGCCTGTGTTCTCCTCTCCATCCGCAATCAGCTGCCAGCCTGCATCGTCGCCGAGGGAATCATACTCCAGCTTGATGGCAAGCGTGTCACCGTCTGCATCGGTCGCCTCGTATTCAATCGCGCACGTCCCTGTCCAGACTGCTCCTGCCTCAGGCTTGAGGATCTTCACCTCAGGCGCTACGTTGACCACCTGGATCTGCTTCTCGCACACCCCGGTCAGGCCTCCATCGTCGGTCACGGTTAGCTTCACTGTGAACTTGCCCTTGGCGGTGTATTGGTGTTTCGGATTCTGTTCGAAGCTTTCAGCTCCATCGCCGAACTCCCAGCGCCAGGCAGTGATCTCGCCGTCATCAGTTGATGCGTCGACGAACTCCACAGCATCGCTAACAGTTGGCTTCGATGGCGAGTAGCTGAACGCCGCTACTGGCACATCATTGAGGATAGTGAATGCTTCACTAATAGCTTCTGCGGTCTCCCCCGCAGGATCTGTTACGAGGATGCGCACACGGAACGCGTCGCTGCCCAGGCCAACCTCGGCTGTGTTCCATATATGAGATCCTGTGTTGGGAAGGCCCTTGGAGATCTCGTTCCACTGCCCACCATCGCGAGACCAGTAGAGATCGACCAGGAGCTCATCTGCATCATCATCAGGATCCGTAGCTGTCCATGTGATTTCGCAGATCCCGTGCAGCTCGTCTCCGCCCTTAGGCGCCGTGATCTCGACGCTAGGTGCGGCATTCACCTTGAGCGTAACAGGAATGGTGGCAAACGGACGATGCGGATCATTGGCCGATACATACAGGTAGAGCGAGTATGTTCCGTATGCGACGTCAGGGGATCCGAATGTCAGAACCACATCCTGGCGTCCCCCGGACACAAGGTAACCTGATGTTGGATTGATTCCGAGAATCGATCCAACCGGCGCGAAGCCTATGGCCATTCCTTCCTCGATATAGGGGGCGTTGCAAACCACCTGCAATCCGTCAATGCCTGTGGCGTTTTCAATGCCCACAGTAGCGCTTGCGAGTTCGCCGACCATCTCGAGATACTGGAATGCAATTGTGCCGTTGGGGTACAGGATCACCTGGAATGTGTAGTAGTCGCTCAGACCTCTGAAACCGGGCACAGCCCAGTATTCAACTATGAAGCGATCTCCTTCCTCATCGTAGTACCAGTAGACTTCGCCGCAATCGGCTTTACCCGGCCATAGGTCATCCCAGAACACCGCGATCATGTCGTTTGGATCCGACGGATCGGGTATGGGAGCATTGATCCACTTGCTCCCTGCGGTTTGAAAGGTCAAATAGCCATTGGAGCAGACACGAACCTTCGTCTTCATCTCACCGTAGAACGGGAATGGGAATGGCAAGGCCACGTCGATGACTGACTCGTCTGACAGGGGCAGCCTAGTCCCTATGTCGCGGATTTCGAACCAGTCGAACTTCGGACCGCCCACATGGTTGCTGTCAGTCCAGATGTAACCGAACTGGTCGGGACCGCCTGCTCCGGCACCTGCGAACCCCTGGGGTTCGTGTGCCGATTCACCCCTATCCGGCTCTGATGCCACGTATTCCGCCCACTCTTCGGCAGCGGGAATGCGAGGATTTGCCGAGGCATGGAATTCCATCGGCGCCTTGCCGGTGTTCTTTACAGTCATGACAGTCTGCTTTTGGTGGTCTACAGGGATGATTACATCGAACTCCTCCGGCTCGATCTCTAGCGCCGGCAACCACTTCACGGTGACAGTCACCTGTTCGGACGCTTCCATTCCGTTTTCGTCGATTGCATGCACTGATGCTTCGTATATCCCTACGTCTGTGTAGATGTGTTCGATACTGAGTCCATGCACAGGATCGCTTCCATCACCGAAAGCCCACCACGTGTCGGTTATTGGCGTTGCCCCAGGCTCCACAGAGGCCGCAAAAGCCACTGTAAGCGGAGGTTCTCCGAACGACGGCGTGGCTGTGGCCTCGACGATGATCGGAGCGCCCTCTATGTGCACGATCATCTCTACATTGAGGACGGGTTTCTCCGGATCATTAGTCCATATCTGCAGATACCGCCTTGCGTCATCACCGGGTCGGCCGAAGTCTGCAGCATCGATCGTGATTTCGACCTCTGCACTGTCACCTGCAGGCACGATGCCGGTACGAGGGTCTATGGTGATTCCTGCGTATAGAGGCATCTTTGTGTTGACAAGATAGATGCGTTTGTCAATCTGAGATGCTACCCACAAATTGCCGTCAGTGTTGAGCGCCAGACCGGCTCCGGAGAGATCGCCGCCATACGGATGCGGGAACTGATGTATCACAGCCCACGTCTCGACGTCGAGCGCATAGATCATGTCAGGATAGCCGTTGCTCGCCACCCACAGCACGCCATCGGGATGATACTCCAAGCCCGCGATCCCTATTGGGAATGGGTGCGTGGAGATCACTGTGCCAGGAGTGTCCCAGCTTGGCCCCATGATGTGGTATATGATATCTTGATTCCACCCGGCAATGTAGAAGGTATCGGTAGTCGGATCGTAACCCAAACCGCGTTGTACCGAGGAAGCCCACGGACCGCCCGATGTTACTTTCGCGACCACGCTGCCTGTCTCGGGATCAAGACCGTAGATTCCGTTATCGCCGCCCACGTTAACCTGCCACATGAGATTTCGGTTAGCATCATATGCCATGTCGCCTGCCCAATTGGGTGCCCACGCAGTACTGAATACGTTGCCGGTATGGACGCCCTCAGAGGTCACAATGTGATTCGTCTTGGTGTACGGATCCGAGATCCAGACGTTTCCGTCGAAACCGAGTCCCCACGGAAGCGAGATCTGCGATGGAGCTGGCCAAGACATGATCACTTCTCCCACAGTCCCCGGCCCGACAGAGCCCACGGCATTCTCGACGGATTCCGGATCCACTGGGCCGTACAGGCCTTCAGCCGTCATGGCGTACTCGTCCGCGATGATTCCAACGCGCGAAGGCAATGCCACTACAGGCAGATCGCCATGTCCAATCGTCGCCTCGAACTCAAGGTCAGCATTGCCTTCCACGTTGCCGACAGTAACAGTCTCAGCGACTTTTCCGTTAGGGGCCACGCTGACTTCGATTATCAAAGGATCGACGGTAGCGTGAGGCAGCCATCTGACTTCGATGTCGAAGGCGACCTCAGCCCTTGCTCCCATCTCATCGGCCACCGCGAAGCAAGCAATGTAGTTGCCTGGTTCGTTGTAGACGTGCGTCACGTCGAGTTCAGGCGAGGATTGACCGTCACCGAAGTCCCAGCCGTAGCCTGCCACCGGGATCTCGGGTGCCACAAACGCCGCGCGGAATGCTACCTCGAGTGGCGGTTCGCCAATTCGGGGGCTGGCGCTGGATTCCGTTATCGTCGGCGGAACAGTCACTGCCAAAGTGACCGGTACCGCGATCATCGGATTGTCGATGTCGTTTGTGAACACGGTTACCTTGCCTTCATATTCGCCGGGCTTCAGCTCAGAAGCGTCTGCCTTGACTACGATTCCAACAGATCCGCCTGCAGGGACAGACCCTCCAGTCGGCTCCCACGTGAGCCATTTGGCCACTATGGGTCCAAGCCCGGTCTCTATCAGATACATGTACCCGTCTTTTTGCGATGCTACCCATAGGTTTCCACACGGCGCGAATTCGCATCCTGCCCCGGTATGTGGATCTGCCCCGGGATGCGAAAACTCCAGAAGGACGGCGTGGCTGTCAGGATCAACGAAGTACACCGTGTCCGTTGTCGAGTTAGTCGTTACTGCAAGGACGTTAGCAATTGGGTGATATGCCAGTCCTGCGATTGAAACGGGCATTGACCAGGCATCAATGACCTCGCCTGGATTCGCCCAGCTCTCGCCCTTGAACTTGTAGATTACGTCCTCGTTCCACCCGCCGATGTAGAAGGTATCGTCATTGGCGTTGTAGGCCAAGCCCCTCTGGGGAACGCGGGCCCATACCGAATTGTGTATGGATCCCACAGCCCGGCCGGTGTTGGCGTCGATCTTGCATATCGAGTTGTCGCCGCCCACGTTCACTTGCCAAATGTGTATCCCGTCGAAAGCCATGTCGCCAGCCCAGTCGCCGCCGAAATTGGCAGACCAGCTCAGACCTGTATGCGCTCCTTCGGCAGTCACAACATGATCAACCGTAGGCGAGTTGCCGGGGTCGGCGATAACAAGATCGCCTGCTTTGTGCAGCACGCCCACGCCCCACGGGATGCTGATCGGCAACGGCGCTTTCCAGCTGGTTACGACTGAACCCACACCTTCAGGCAACCACGGATAACTTCCCGGCAAAGCGCCTGGCTCATATATGCCTTCTGCTGTACGGGCGCACAGGTCTTCGATATCCTCAGGCGCAACTGCTCTTTCGAGGAACTGGACTCTGGCAGGCAACTGCTCCGCACCGAAGATCAGCTCGCCGACGCCGGAGTTGCTGAGGGTCAGGATACCCTCGCCCACTTGCCCACGCCCGAGAGTGAAGCTGAATTGGTTCGGATTCCAGTTTGCCGATGCAGGCTCTCGAACAGTCACAGTGACTGATTCAGTAGCTTCGTAACCATCATTGTCTACTGCGGTGAACTTGGCGACGAATCTGCCTTCCCGCGAATAGGTGTGGGTCGCCACGAATTCGTGAACTGGCTCGCTGCCATCACCGAAGCTCCACCACTTGTCGACTATATGGCCGTCTGTGTCGTGAGCAGACGCCATGAACTGGAAGTCGGTCGTAATCGGCCCTACTTCGGGATTGACTCCACACAGCGTGATGACGGGAGCGTTGTTGGGTATGATGTCCACATGAACTGGTACAACCGTTGTCGGTTTGCGGAGATCATTTGTCTCCAGAACTATGGCGCCATCCAAGACGCCCGACCCGATATAATCCAGATCCAGCAGGACACTGAGGTCGGTGCTTTCCCCGGGCTCAAGCGTTGCTTGTTTGGGCTTAACCGTGACCCAGTAATGGGGCTTGAACCTGATGGCAAGTCCATCCCGCATGTAGCCAGCCGTGTCATGGAGTACCTGCAGACCGTCTGTACCATCTGCGTTCTCGATCCCTATCGTGCCCTTCCGTCTGATGATAGCTGCGCCAGCGTACATCTTAAGATACTGATAGTCAATAGTTCCATCCGGGTACAGGATTACTTGGAACGTATATTCACTCTTCGTGAGATAGTTGTACCGAGGCACCTTGTTGAACTGCACGATCAATCGGTCGCCTATCTCGTCATAGTAGTAGTATACGCCCGCCCCTTCCGGCCCTCTTCCTGGGTACAGCATATCCCAATACACGGCCAGCAGGCTGTTGGGCAGCGCCGAAGTAGGAATAGGCTTGTTATATTGAGTTTCGCCCAGAGGAATATCGCCGAAGTTGAGCCAACCGTTGGAGTTCACGTTGACCGTGAGCCTTTCCTCTCCATAGAAAGGAAATGGCCATGGTAAGTCGATTGTGGCGGTTGCGTTCAGCGTCAATTCATCCAGTTTGGTGCCTTTGTCGCTGATTTCTATCCACTCAAAGACCGGCCCGTCAGGCTCATCTGAGTCTCGCCACAGGTAACCGAAATCATCAGGACCTCCACCGCGCAACGGGACAGACTCTCCGTTTTCTTCAGGGGAGTATCGGGTGATTGTCTTGGCAGTCAGAACCAGCGAATCCTCTCCCGTATTCGTGACGGTTAGGGTTTCGTTTCTCTGGCGGTGTGCTCGCATCACCTGATTGAAAGCGCTGGGGTCAGCTGCTGCCTGAGGCATGTCGGCCACAACAACGACGATTGTGTCTTCTGCAGTGAAACCGTCATCGTCAGTTACGCTGAGTGTGGCTGTGTATTCGCCTTCCTCGACGTATGTGTGGACAGGCGAAAGGTTGCCAGTCACCGGATCAGTACCGTCTCCGAAACCCCAGCTAACTACTACGATCTCTCCGTCCACGTCCTCTGCCTCTGCGGAGAACTGGACAGTCAACGGAGCGCTGCCTGCCCGCGGCTGAGCCGCCACTCGGTGTATCGTGGGCGGAATGAGTGAATGGACAGACGTGAACGTGCCCACTTCTATGTGGGGGTTCGCCGGATCATTGCTGTGAATGTGGAGCGTTGCGGTCCACATTCCTTGCGGCAGGTAGTGGGCAGCAAGTCTTACAGCGAGCGTATCGGACTGCCCTGGAAGGACTGTGCCGGACACCTTGTCCACGGACACCCACGCAGGGGCCAAGTATACAGCCAGATCGTCATGGACATAGGGCTCATTGTGAGCTATCTGAACGCCATTGGTGCCACTAGAATCCTCTATTCCGATAGTGGCTTCGTCCAGGCGCTCTCCCATCATTGTCCTGTAATGATAGGTTATGGTCCCTGCCGGAGTAAGCATCGCCTGGAACGTATAGGGACCGCCACTGGCTACCTGGAAGTGATGAACGTCTTCATATTGAACTACGAACTTCTCGCTGTCGCTGTAGTAGAACACTTTGCCATCCAGAAGTTGTGGCTCGAGGTCTTGCCAGAATACGGCGATCAGATCGTTGGGAATTCCCTTGTACGGTATAGGACGATTGTACCAAGCTCTCCCTTCGTCGTCGAATGTCAGGTACCCGTTGGAGGATATGCAGATCGAGTTCTTGGTTTGTCCGTAGAAGGGGAAGTCAAAAGCCAGGTCGACTACCAGACAGTCATCTCCTCCCAGCGTTACCTGGGTTCCGATCTCAGAGATGTCGAACCACTCAGGGACAACTATGCCCGGTTCATCGCTATCGGTCCAGAAATAGCCATGTTCGTCCGGTCCCGCGGATCCAAGCCCTTTCACGGGCATGGAGGCCGCAGATGTATCAACCATGCCTACAAGTTCAAGCTGGACTGAGTAGTCAAGGTTGCCTTCCCCGGAGTTGGTGATCGTGACGGTCTCTTCTGCTGTTTCTTCCCAGTTGAGTGCGGTTCGAATCTCTCTGGGCCCCACGTCGATCACGGGCGGGGTGAACACATTGATTTGCAGAGAAGAGCTAGCTTCCGCGCCGCGACTGTTTACTACATGGAAGGAAGCAGTATACAGCCCTTCCAGAGCATATGTATGTGTGGTCTGCAGGTCGTGAACGGATTCACTCTCGTCGCCGAAGTCCCACCAATGGTCCGTGATTTCGCTCTCGGCACCTGCTACCATTGCTTTGAAATTGACTTCGAGCGGAACTGCGCCCCATCGGGGAGTTGCCTCTATCGACTTTATGATAGGCGCTCCGCCGCCGATGATCGCATTCTTAACGTTAAGCCTGCCGGCGGTGGCCACTAGTCCCTCATACTGTGGGAAGACATCAACACTATCAAGAATCAGGTCCTTGATGGTGATCTGATGCTCACCCACGCCTTCTCCGGGAGCCGGTGGTATATCAGGGTACATGCTGAGCAAGAGGGCAGCGGCACCTGATACGTGCGGCGTGGCCATTGATGTTCCGTAAAAGAACGCGTAGGCCTCGCCCGGCTCCGACGGCGGGGGATCCGGCGGTATCGTGGAAAGGATGTACCCGCCTGGCGCGAACAGATCGACCGTGGTCTGACCGTAGCACGTGCTCCACCACCCAGGGTAGTTGCAGGGCTTCTCATTCTGCATCATGGCAGCCACTGAAACGATGTTCTCCGAATCGTAGCTGGCTGGATAGCTGGGGTTCTTGTCGGTGTCTGCTCCATGGTTTCCAGCTGCACACACAACAAGCATGCCGGATGCCTCAATGGCGTCCTTAAGCGCCTGGCTGTAAGCTCCCCCGCCCCAGCTGCAGTTTGCAACTTGGGCTCCCTTATCCGCAGCATACTCCAAGGCGAGAACGGCGTCGGACGTATAACCACCCTCAGGACCGATGAACTTGAGGCTCATGATCCTGACGTTCCAATTCACACCTACAACGCCCATGGAGTTATTCGCCAGAGCGCCGATGGTTCCCGCGCAGTGGGTGCCATGTTCATCATTGAGGTATCCATCCCGGTCACGTTGGCCGGGGTCGAATACTGAGTTATCGTTGTTGAACCAGTCCCAACCCCAGATGTCGTCCACGTAACCGTTGCCGTCGTCGTCGACTCCAGGCTCGCCATGCAGCTCGGCTCTGTTGATCCATATGTTGCCTGAGAGGTCAGGATGGTCAATGTAGCATCCAGTGTCTATGACGGCCACAAGTACTTCATCAGATCCCGTATTCAAGACCCATCCCTCCGGCGCGTCGATATCTGCATCATCTACCGGTTCGCCAGGCATGCGGGGATCTTTGAACTGACAATCCTCGTTATTCAGTCCCCACAGCTTCGCGAAGTCGGGATCGCTAGGAAGGACGGGGGTATTCATGGGGACCTGGTATTTGTAGCGAATGTAGTCTCTTTCAGCGTAGAGAATCTCTGGAGCACCACTCAGCCTAGATACCGAAATGTCAGGGCTGATTCCCTCGGGAAGCTCCAATATTCCGAACCTCGCGCCGTTTGGAAATGCTGCTGTAGGTTTGAAATCTGCAACTTGACAAACTGAGTATCCCAATCGCTGTATTGAATCTGTAGCATCGTTCGTAGTAACTGCATCTGAAAAGCGAACTATGACCCTGCTTGGGTGATAGATGTCAGGCCCCGGCTGCCACCCGCCCCGGATCTCAGGATCAATGGTATACGCCTCGGTCTGCCCAGGACCAATCCAGGCAAAAAGCGCAAGAACAGTGAAAACAGCGATTAACGAAAGCATCTTTCGTCGACTGCTCACCATATATATCCCATCTCCTTTCCACCGTGCACTGTAAGATTGGATTTAATGTGAGTTGATGTTGATCGCCCCTAAGGCTCACCCAAAACTTTCAAGGAAACCACCTCCATCTGTGTGGTTTCAGTGCATGGCTGCATTCAGAGATGTTGTACAGGGGAGTGTAGTTAACTGCTGGATAGCACTGAAGAATTCGTTAGCGATGATGACACTCATAGAGTGGTGAAGGCTTGAGATCCAGCCTCAGCTTTGCTTCGACTACCGCACGCTAGCCTTCGAGCTTACAGCTGTTAAGGCAAACGCAAGTCACATGACTTCCAGTGGGAAGCCACAATACATGGTCAAAACACATGTTGTTTGGGGAGGCATCATTGGTGATGATCCTCGGAGAGTCGCTGCTGATGTGACAAGTTGATGCGTTCTCAAGCGCAGTCGCTCTCACCGGAATTCAGAGGTTCCTGCCTCTGAGGTTCCCTCCATGTTCCTAAACCCCGGCAACGTGGCATTGCCAGTGGCGCTGGCAGGCTCAATAGCCCAGTCTTGATGATGATCGGGGAACCTATCCCCATGTACGCAAATCCGTTCAACTCCAAATGCAAGGCTTGATCTCACCAGCCAGGCTCAAAACGTATATCGAGTCACACTCCTCTCTCAAATCACCTTGGCGACCAAACGGTCTTCAGATAGCTGTGTACCACCCTGTGTCACTATTATTCCCCATGGCATAACTCGTATGATATACTCTATTTGTGACGGAATAGAGTATTCTGGGATCTGTAGGTTGACTCAACAGTCCTGCAAGACCTGTCATTTGATTCGTATATTCCGTTTGCCATGGGGAATATCTATCTAGCTTAATGAACACATTAGTCGCACTCTGTATTTGGGCGTACACGTACGGCCTTTCAATAACACTCTGATGTCGTGCGCTCAATTGATGCCAAACTACACCGAATATGTGGATCTAGGGGAATTGTAATGCATGCATTCCATAATGTCAACCCCGGTGTACGCAATGATTGGTGGGCATTCTCCAAAACCTACGGGAAAAGAGGTAATATTGCCAGAAACGAAGGGGTTGATGTTGTTGAAAGAGATAGGCAAGAAACTGAAGGAAGCTCGTGAAGCCAGAAACCTAAGCTTGCGAAAAGCAGCAGAGATGATCGGAGTCAGTCACACCTATCTTGACACTCTGGAGAAGGGGCGCGACCCTCGGACAGGCAACCAGGTTAATCCTTCTGCAGAAACACTCGTACAGATATCCAAGGGCTACGATATTCCGATAGACGAACTCCTTCCACTTGATGACGAAGCAAACGAAGACGACTCTCTGGATTTCGACGCAATTGCTCACAGTCTCCAAGAACTCCGCCCTGAAGACCGCGACGCAATCCTCCACTTAATCAAGAGGTTGGCCCGTGCCTAGTTGCCATCTACAAGATCTTTCTCCATATTGGGCCTATCACAGAATAATGGCAGCGCCAAGCTCAGCATTATCCATGGTGCAGTGAGACGAGCCCTTCAGGAAGCTGAGTCGCCCGTGAACTATATTGCTGTTTGGGTTCTCCTAACACATGGATGATTCGTTGCTGCTCCTCATATGGACCGACTTCCGCAGGATCCACCTCATGCCACAGATCGCGACTGCACTCTGTATAGCCTTCCAGGCAGAGGGCTGTTCATCTTCCCTAGCCCTGCCCCGCTGCAAGCGATCCTTTCTGATGGTTTCCTCAATCAACTATTTAGTGCAGACTGGAGCTACGGGGAATTGCAGGCTGAGCTCCCCTGAAGTTGCAGAGTA
>MTKW01010301.1_pt1 | contig 20096 bp, 18 predicted proteins | sample 1042761 | NCBI WGS metagenome assembly MTKW01 (sample SAMN06205366, study PRJNA360243) | anaerobic digester metagenome | biome: Wastewater treatment plant; feature: Anaerobic digester sludge; material: sludge; isolation source: anaerobic digester fed with sludge from wastewater treatment plant ... | reverse complement strand
GCCGTAGGTGGCGAGGTCGGAGGGGATGATGTCCATGTCATAACCGGAACGCACGGCCTTTTTCTGTTCCTGAATCTTCATGGAATCCAGATCGGTGATTTTCCGCTTGATGGTCTTGATGGCCGCCGTCTGGTCGATGGACTGGATATGCAGGTTGACGATCAGGCTGCTTTCCATATCCAGCAGGTCGGCCAGCAGCCGGTCGTTCAGCTCCGGCGCGAGGATTTGGAGAAAGGACACCGCGCCCAATTTTCGCCCCATGCGGAATACCCGGCTTTCTCTGAACTCGAAGGAGGGTGGGGCGATAAAGTCCTTGGTGGAGAGGCCGGAGGGGGCGAGCCATTTCCAATCGAATTGAAAACGCTCGTTTCCGTCCATGTGGAATACGTTGTGCAGCAGGCGCAGGCGTTGTGCGCCGCCCAGCGGTTCGGCGGCCACGCCCAGCCGCTTGAAGTTGTTGAGCAGGTCGTTTTCGATACGTTCCAGCCGGGGCTTTGCCGTGCGGATACTGTCAGCCTCGATGCCAAAGGTGATGAACTTGGTCTTGGTCAGGCCGTTGTTGCCCTTGGCAAGCTGGTTTTTGAGCATATCCGCATATTCTGTGCGGATGCCGTCAAAGGCGTCGCGTTGGGGCGGGATAAAGATGCTCCGCTCAAAATCCTCCGTGCTGGCGCTCAGGTTGAGAAAGGAAAACTGGAAACGGATGCTGGAATCGAAATAGTTGAGGAAATCGCACCATCCTTCAAAGATGGCCGTTTTATCCTCGTTCTGCGCAAGCTGGTAGTTGATGTCCTGAAACTGCACAGTCTTGGTGTAAAACATATCCGTCACCCGGCAGATGCCGTCCGGGTACATTCGTTGATACGAAATGGATTGCTGGGCCGAAAGCTCTTTAGGGCTGCCTTTGGCACGCTCTATGGCGGCGGCAATCTGCTTTTTCTCAGCGCGGGTCAGCCTGCGCCGGTTCTTATCGGGCGCGGCCTGATTTTTCTTTGCCTGAAACAATGGCTTTTACCTCCTTGTCTAACTGGATTTGCCGGTTGAGGACGGCATAGAAATTGTCCGTTTTGTACGGCCTCTGCTTGGGACGCACAAAACGGGCGATGATGATGTTCCTGATAAGCACCTCAAGGGGCCTGCCGTTTTTCTCATAGATGGCGAACATAAAAAACGGGAGCATCGCCAGCACCATCATCAGGGCGGCCACGCTCACGCTCGTATGCGCTTTAAGCAGGAAAAACAGCGGGATGCCCGCGAGGGCGGCCAGGCTGAAACAAAAAAGCTGCCGCTTCGTGAGGTTGAACATCACCTTGGTTTTTACTCTTGTCAGGTCTTTGGGTACGGGAACATAGGCCATTTAGCGCACCTCCTGTTCCTTGGAGGGATGCACCGGCTTTACGGGGGGACTGGCGGCGTTTCGGAGCTTTTCCAGCACGGACGGCTTTTCTTTCATCTCATAGTCCCGAAGCGCGTCCCGTTTGTCGAACACCTCATCGAGCGTGAAACTGAAATCGCTTAAATCCTCCGTGCTGTCGAGCCACTTGTCCGCGACGATTTGCAAAGGGTTGTCGAACAGCAGAAGATAATTCGCCTCGTCATCATCGAAGCCGTGCGTTTCCGTCAGGTAATAATGGGCGTCTTTTACGGCGGTGATCTCGCGGGAAATTTCAATGAGGCCGGTTTTGCTCTCGGCCTCCCATTTCTGCTTAAAATCCGCGAGATTTTCGTCCAGCCGTTTGAATAGTTGCTCTAATTTGTCCTGCATTGCATGTTTCACCTCCGTCAATGCGCGTTGAAAATTGATTTTGCAAGGCTTCCAGTTTTGAACAAGCTGAAACATAAGAGTACCGTGTAGCCCATGCACATCCAGATGGCGGCCATGATGTCCGTATCCGTTGCGATGCTTCGTACCAATACGGCGTAGATGCCCACGCAGACCATAATCAAAAATGCTTGGAAGCCCAGCGCCAGCAGGGATTTCAGGTAGTTTTGGCCCATACCGCTCCATTCCCGGTTCATCATCGTGGCGATGGGGATCGGGCCGAGAGAGGTCAGCAGGTAGATTTCCAACATACGGCCATAGATGACGATGAAGATGCAGATGGTGAGCGCGCTCATGGTCACGCCGATGAAGATGCTCTGGAACCACAGCCCGAACAGCGGGCCTAACTCCATCGCCATAAGGCGCGTTTCCAGGTCGGGCAGCACGCTTGCAAGGTCGATATTGGTGTCCGCGATGATAACGCCCGCGCTGGAATTGACCACATGCTGGGCCATGTCGAACACGCCCATGACGATGTTCCAGGTGTTGGTGACGAGCAGGACGGCTAAAAAGGTCTTAAATATCCAGCGAAAGAAAAGCCAGGTGTCCAGTTCGTGCAGGTTGTTCCGGTCGATGACCATCTGGATCAATTCATAGGTCATCACAAAGGCAAGGATCAGTCCGGCAATGGGGATGATGACTGATTCCGAGAGGTTTTGTATCATGGAAAAGACGCCGCTGTTCCATTGCAGCGGCGTCTTGCCCACTTCTCCCGCGATCTCGCCAACCTGCTGGTTGACGTTATCAAACATCCCCGACAAATTACCCATGATGCCGCTTACCAGCAGCTCTTTTATCCATTCGGTGATTCTGTCGAGTATGCTTTGCATGGCCGTTTACCCGCTTAACCGAACAGGCCGGAGAGCAAAGGCACCAGCACAAGGCCAATCAACGCCACGCCGCCGCCCGCCATGAGCTGCTTCATGCCCTGACTTTTAGCTCCCGGATTGTCGTTGCCATAACCCTCCAGAAGATTGATAGCGCCCCAGATAGCAAGGCCCGCGCCCAGGGCGATCACAAGGGTTTGCAGTACGTCTACCGCCGAATTGAAAAATTCCATGATTGTTTACCTCCATAAATTTGATTTGTTGTGGATGGATAGGGTCAAAAAAACCGCCTCATTGGGCGGCTTCCGGTTCGCCGGAGAGGTCGATTTCGTAAACGTCGCATACCTCGTCCGGCCTGAGTTTGAGCTTGGTGCTGAGAAACTTCTCAATGTCGAAAGCGTTTTTCGGGTTGTAGTCGGACAGATACTTGTAGTTCGGGTGCTTCGTAATGTCGAATTTGGCCGACAGAAAGGGCCGCACGCCCCGAAGCTGGAGGATGCACCTGCCGCCGTCCATGACGGCCAATTCGTCCTGGGTCATCAGCTCCTTTCCTAATTTCTGATAATTCAGGCCGTAGGATTTTTCCCGCCCCCGGTTCTCGGATGTGTTATACAGGTCAATCGTTTCCTTTCCGAGTATTTCCGAGATCTCCTTGAGGGTGGTACGCTCCTTGCCGCCTAAGAAAATGGCGCTGTCGCAGTTGCCGATGATAGTGTCCGCGTTGTCCTTATACAGCGCCTTGAGCTGGCTTTGGGCCTGCAAAACAAGGCAGGCCGATATTTCGCGGCTGCGGATAGTCGCCATGAGCTTTTCCAGCCGGGGTATCTGTCCGATGTTGGCCGCCTCGTCGATGAGGCAGCGCACATGCACCGGCAACCGCCCGCCGTACACGTCGTCGGCCTTTTCGCACAGCAGGTTGAAAAGCTGGGTGTAGGCCATAGAAACTAAAAAATTAAAGGTGTCGTCCGTATCGGAAATGATGATGAAAAGCGCCGTCTTGCGGTCGCCCAGCGTATCCAGCTCCAGCTCGTCATACCTGGTCAGCTCCCGCAGCTCCCGGATGTCAAAGGGGGCCAGCCGCGCGCCGCAGCTTATCAAAATGGATTTTGCCGTCTTGCCCGCCGCCAGCTTGTATTTTTTATACTGCCGGACGGCGAAGTGATCCGGCTCCCGTTCGGCCAGCGCGTCGAACATCAGGTCAACGGGATTCTTAAATTCCTCATCGTCCTCGCGCACCTCCGAAGCGTTGATAAATTCGATGAGGGTGGAGAAATTGCGCTCGTCCTCCGGGGCCTCGTAGTGGATGTAGCCGATGAGCGCCGTATACAGCAGCGTTTCAGCCTTTACCCAAAAATCGTCCGAGGGCTTACCCTCGCCCTTGGTGTTGGCGATCAGCGTCGTGACCATCTTCAAAATGTCCTTTTCCGAATGGATGTAGGCAAAGGGATTGTAGCGCATGGACTTCTTGAAATTGATGGTGTTGAGGATTTTGATGCGGTAGCCCTTGCGGAGTAACAGCTTGCCGCACTCCACGATGATGCTGCCCTTGGGGTCGGTCACGACGTAAGAGCTGTGGCATTGCATGAGGTTCGGTTTAAGCCAAAACCTTGTCTTGCCGGAGCCGGAGCCGCCCACGATCAGCACGTTTTTGTTCCGTGCGTTTTTCGGATTCTTGGGGCGGTTCTCCATTGTCAGCCGTTCCGTCTGCGTCAGGATGACGTTCTTGGAGAATACCGGGTCAACAAAGGGTTTGATGTCGGCGGCGGTTCCCCAGCGGGCGGAGCCGTACTCCACGTTTTTGCGGAATTTCCGGGCGTTCCGGCCTTTGACGTATACCGCCAGCCGGAGGATAACCGTTCCGATCAGCCCGATCAGCAGGTCTTGGGAGTGAAAGGTCGGCGCGAGGGAATGAAACGCCGCGGCGAGGCCGTCCAACAGGTGTAGCAGCTTTGCGCCAGCGTTCGCCCCCGCCGCCAGCCGCCAGCCTTCGCCCAGCTTGCTAAAAAGCAAGAACACGAACAGGTAGGGAATGTTGGTGAGGATAAACCTCTTGGCTTTGGCGCTCATATCGAACGCTCCTGTTCGCGGTGCTTCACCTTGTCGATCACGTTGTTCTTCACCAGATCGGCAAATTTGCGGAGCTGCGCGAGAACGGAGGGCTTGCGGGCTTTCTGCACCGTCTTTGCGGAAAACTCCTTGAACGCGGAGGTTAGCGCGTCCGCGTCGCGCGCGTTGAAAAAGACAAGGTATTTGGGCGGTGAAACGCTCCTGTCCTGCTTCACGGCATAATCGACGCCGTATTTGCGGGCAACCTTTTCAAAGGATTTGATGTTGCTATCGGTGATCTCGATGTTGGAAACACCGGCGTTTTGGCCGATGAGCTGTTTGACCGTCTGCTTGCCGCGGGGGATGCTGTTGCGCTTTTTCTCAATTCTGGCAAGGTCTTTTTCCAGTTCCTTCAACAGCCTGGCAATGGCGGCTTTCAGTACCCGGCCCGTGAGCTTGGTGGCGCTGATAACCAGCGTCACGGTTCTGCTTTCCACTTCTTCCTGCATGGGTAAAACCTCCTTCCTGTGCAATCTTCGTGGTTTCTCATACTAAGGCGGCACCACCAGCCGCCGTAGGAAGCGTTTATTGGGCATCGGCCTTGCGGCCCTGCCGCTTGACGGTCAGTATGCCGTCCAGCGTCGTGGCGGTGATATTCAGCCGCTGGGCCACGGCGATGTCGTTTTTCACCTGTTCGTCCACGGTATGGCCGCAGACTACCAGCACATGGGCGCGCCGCAGCAGGTCGCGGCCCATGTCGATGCCGTCCTTATGCTCCTGCGGCACGTCGTCATTGAGGAACAGCGGCAGAAACAGCAGGGGGCAGATGGGCGCAAAGCCCGCGTCGTAGACCGCGCGGCAGTATTTGGCGGCGGTTTCCGTATTCTCAAACTCATTCGCGCCCCAAGGGGCGGTAATGTATGCGAGGGGTCGTTTCATCTGAAAAGCTCCTTTCGGGTGTTTTGGGCATGAAAAAAGGCGGCTCGTATGCTCAATACGGGCCGCCGTACAGGTCGTGATTTACCTCGGCGCGGTAATAATGGTCGATGGTAGCGGGGGCGTTATACAGGGTGGTCAGCAGATAGCTTTTGATGTTGCGCACCTTGGTGGTGTTCCGGTCGATGCACTCAAAAACGTACTGGATATGGGTGCTGGTCAGCTTCAACAACCGGCTTTTGACTACTTCGGCGGGAAAATCCTCACCGCCGATGCGGACATGGGTTTTGGGCAGGCAGACCGCCTCCAGCATCAGCTCCAGGATTTCGTCCATGCGCTCCCGGTCATATTGCTCCAAAAGGCAGTCGTATTCGATGTTTTCTTTGATAATCTGCCTGTACGCCTCCATCGAATCCATCCTATCCATCCCGTTTTCCCGTTCCGGCGCTTCCGGTTCCGTACCGGCCTGATGGATTGATAGATGGATAGTTGATCCATCCGTATTTGATTTTTGGGTACTGGATGAATCAGTTTTTAATCTATTAGTATTTAATTGTGCGGGATTTTCCGTATGCGGGCCGCCCATATCCGGTTTATCCATATACGGGTTTTCCGTATCTGGACAATCCGTATCCGGGGAGGACGTATGCGGCTGCTCGTAAATGACGTACTCGGTGTCGGTAATCCGGCCTTTTTCGTCACGGAGCTGGTTTCGCACGATGTATCCGGCCTTTTCCATTTCCCGCAAGGCAGCGCCGATACTGTCCACGCCCTCCCTGCAAATGGCAGCCAGCCCCCGCGTGGTGTAATTCCATTCGTCGGGCAGGGAGAGCATCATGGAAAGCAGACCCTTGGATTTCAGCGTCAGGCCCCTGTCCTTCAGGTGATAGTTGGACATGACCGTATAGCCCTTGTTGCGCTCCACCCGAAAAACCGCCATCCGCATCAGCTCCTTTCTCTGCCGGATTCGTGCAACAAAAAAAGACGCTCATTCCTGAACGTCCCGTATGCCGGGTACATTTACCGCTCCAGCGATTGCTGCCGCTTTTTGTGCCAGCCCTCCAGCAGCTTGAGGATGGTGGCCTCCATCTGCTGCGGGGTATAGCTTTTAGGAAAATACTTCTTGATTTTGTCGCCGGTGAGCGTGATCCTATCCAACTCGCCTTTCTTTTCCTCCGACATGATGGCGCGCATCATGTCGATGGAGAGCGTACCCTCCTGGCTGAATTTTTTAAGCCGCTGGGCCTGGGAGAGCGACGGACTGGCCTGTTCGCTGTCCATCGCGTCCAAAAGCAGCTTTTGTTCGTCTTTTTTTAGGAAAGATAATTCGTATGCCGGGGTGAGCGCGATTTTTTTGTCGTCAACTTTTTCGTCCACCATGTTCAAGAGTTCCGGTATAAGCTCGGTCAGGCGGGTATACCGGCGCAGGGTGTCGCCGCTGATGCCCATTGTTTCTGCCACTTCATCGTCGCTTCGGAAATTCGCCGCAACTTGCGGCGAATTATTTGCGGGCCTGCCAGCCTGCCTTTTTACGGCTTCCAGCTTCATACGGTACGCCCACGCTTTTTCGCTGGGGAGAACATCCTCACGCTGGATATTGGCGTCCACCAGCTCAATGACGGCTTCCTCGTCGCTCATTTCACGGACGATGAAAGGCATATCGGGCAAACCGGCCAGCTCGCTTGCCCTGTGGCGGCGATGGCCGGAGATAATTTCATAACCGCCCTCCGGGTCGGGACGCGCAAGGCCGGGGGTGCGCACGCCGCGCCGCTTAACGCTTTCCAGCGTTTCAAGCATCTTGGGGTCGTCGTCCCGCACGCGAAAAGGCTGCCCTGCAAAGGGGATTTCGCTTTGCATGGCGGGATAACCCTTGAAATAGTGTACTTCGGAAAGTGGGAGCCGAACGACGCGCTCGTCCTGTGCTTCCTGCCGCTCCTGCTCGGTGCTGAAAAGCTCATCGACTGAGGTCAGCTTTATGTTTTTGGCGCTGCTTTTCAATCTTTATCACCTCCCTCGTCAATTCCCGGTACGCCTCGGCTACTTTGCCGTTCGGGTCGTGCGCAAAAATGCTCTTGCCCTCGGCGCTGATTTCGGCGGCCCGGACGGAATGGGGAATGTCCGTGGCGAAAACCTTGATTTTGCCGCCGTAGGTGTCCCGCAGCAGGGCGCTGATTTCTTTGGCGTAATTGGTGCGGCTGTCCACCATCGTCAGCAGGATGCCGTCGATCTGGAGCTTGGGATTGATTTGCCGCCGCACCTTGCTTATGGTCTGCAAAAGCTGTTCAAGCCCTTTTGCCGGTAAATACTGAGCCTGTACGGGAATGAGGACGCTGTTGGCGGCGGCCAGCGCATTGATGGTCAGCATACCCAGGCTGGGCATACAGTCCAGCAGCACATAGTCATATTGGCGTTTTACGCTGTCAAGGTATTGTTTCAGGACGCTTTCGCGGGTCATGGCGTTTACAAGAGATACCTCCGTGCCCGAAAGCTCGATGTTGGCGGGCATAAGGTCAACGCCCTCCGTGTGGCACAGGATTCCTTCCTGCGGGGATATGGGCGTATCCGACAGCACCTTGCCCATGACGGTCGCCAGCGTCACCGGCAGTTGATCGGGCTGCGGATACCCTAAACTGATGGACAGGCTGCCCTGTGGGTCGGTATCCACCAAAAGCACCTTTTTTCCGCTTTGAGCAAGCCCGATGCCTAAATTGGCGCAGGTGGTCGTCTTGCCGACGCCGCCCTTTTGGTTGGCGACGGCGATCACATTGGTCATTATGGGTTTCACCTCCTGAATTTGGGCAAAAAAATAGACGCTCATCTCTGAACGTCTACTCATTGTTCCATATGGTTTTTTCAATGGAATTTCAGCTTTTCTGACTGTCAACGGGCCATGCTTCCGAAGTGAACACACATCACAACAGTCCGGGCCGCGCCTAAATTGTATTGGTTTTCATCTCTGATTTGCCCTTGTTTTTTCCCTTATGAGCATCGGCAAAACAGTAGATGAGCTATGGACACCGATAACAGCAGATAACGCGCTGACTTGCATAAATCCCTGGTAATTTGGGGGTTTTCAAGCCTCTGGCGGCAGTTTATAATAGGTACCGAGAGCTTGCAAAAGCAGTAGGCTCAAATTCCTGTTTTGATTTGCTATGGTCATTATCCAAAACAATCTAAAAAGCCCAGGGCTTTTTAGAAACAAAAGCCTTGGGCTTTATTATTTTTAATAACACAGCCTTGTATACTATAAATTAAGGTAAAAACTACCTTACAATTTTAACACGCCATGCTGCATAGGCTGCAACGCAGCTAAGCGGAAAGACCAGCCTGCTTCACAATAAGGCAGGGATAATAGATATCCATTATTTTAAGCGGTATGGTGTAATATCAATATTTTTCAACGGTTGTTTTACCGTCCCGCACCGTTGTTTTCCTTAATTTTGCATAGCCCTGTGCCATATCCTCAGGTGAAATATCTCCTTTTCCCACAATTGAGTTGTACGTGAAATTTACATCAGGTTCAAAGCTGGCTTTGATAATTACTAGTTCATCCTTACCGCAGCGAATAAAATAAGCATTACCCTTATCTTGAATTCTTTCGTCCCGGGGAATATACTTTGAAAAAACCTGTGCAATGAAGGTGCCGTCGGGCAGCATAACCACTTCTTCAACTACCCTTTCTATCAATTCGCCGGACCGTTTGACAGTATACTCATATGTTAATGTATTTGCAGAGGTATCAAGTTGTCCTTCTTCTTTTACAACATCACCTTTTTTATTTTTCGGGTCGAACCCGTCTTCCTCGCGCGTAAATTCCTTGCCAAACTTAATAACGCCTCCGCTTTTTTCCCTGTATTGTCCTTCATCAGTGCCGAATACTTCAAGGCTGTCATACATGCCCATGTTAAGTATCGGAGTGAGCGGAGCCAGGGGATCCATACCAACATCGATCAATGAAAAATCTTCGGTTGCGTATTCGTTTATAGGCTGTTCAAACTTACTAATAGCATCATCAAACGCTGTGTAGAATGCTAACAGTTCTTCCCCGGACACATAATTAATCCCGCTTGATGAACCATTGTCCTGCTGCGCTTTATCTTCGCCGGCTTCAGCTTCGTTCACTTCAGTAGCCTGCGATGTTTCATCAACTTCCTCTTTTCCATTGCTGACCTGTTCGACAGTCTGCTTGCTGCCTGACTGCGTGGATTTATCATTACTTTTTTTCTTTTTTCCGCATGCTGCCATAGAAAAGGCAATAGTCAGAATTAATAAAACAGCAAATATCTTTTTACCCATAAAAAACCCTCCTCGATTTTAAATATATTGACATTTAATTTACCACTATCATTGTTTTAACGAGTCGAAATGACGGCAGCCAAATAAAGCGAACCGCAGGTTAATATTAGAATATAGAAAACATTGCAAATTATATATGACATATCACTTGAAAAAATATCGGAATATTGCTATCTTTTTATCTCATTTTTTTTTGCGATACTGTTTGGGAGTTACACCTGCATATTTTTTAAAAACACTGAAAGAATGGCCGGAATATGGCATACCGCACACATTGAACACCTCTCTGATTGTATAGTTTTCATCGCAGAGCATTTTTGTCAGGTTTTCAAGCTTTATTTTCATATAATAGCTGTACGGCGTTAACCCGGTATCGTTTTTAAAAACACGTGAGAAATGATAGGGGCTTAAATTTGCGGCTTTTGCCACTTCTTTCAGGTTATATGCTTTGTTCCAGTTATCTTCCAAATATTCCAACGCTCTTGCGATTCCGGGATTTCCCTTATATACTCTTCTGGTAATAAAAAGAACTCCCACATTCGATACGCCGCCTGCCTTATCCAGTATAGGAAAAGTTATTGCATCCTGATACTTGGCGTAGATATCGGATCTTCCTGATTTATAGGATCTGCGTATCGATTTAAAAGGCACTTTTATATCCGTCACCGTATTGGTCTTTTCGTCGAATATATCCCTGACCAAAGCGCTTAGTCCTGCTTTTTCCATTTCCGGATCTTTGAATATATTGTATTTTCCTATTACGATATCTTTACCTGGAACATCAAACTCCCGGAGCATTGCGCGGTTAACCATTATCATCGTCCCATCCCGCGCATATACCTCGATCGGGTATGGAAAAAAGTCAATAATGTTATAGAATAACTCCCCCTTGCTAAGGGAATTATTAAGTGACATCTGAATCATATTCAGACTGTTTTGATTTAAATCATTCGGTTTCTCCATTGTTTTTAATCCTCGTATGTTATAAACGAGAAGAAATTGATTAAGAAAATTATAGCATGATTAAAGTACTAATGATATAATTTGTTTCGTACGAAATAGCATATATGGTGCGGATTATTTGCCGTTTTGACTTTGCTTATTGAGCTATTGTACAATGACGGAAAAAAGCGCTGTATTCCGATAAAGTTTCCGTTATTGTAAAACAGTTTTTTATTTTAGTTTTATGCCTGCATTAAATTGAAATGGATTACTAACCGGAAAATTAAGGAGGAAATATATTTTAATGAATCCTTATATGCGCGCTGCAATTGAAGAAGCCCGTAAAGCCTTTGATAAGGATGAAGTTCCGGTCGGAGCCGTAATTGTTAAGAACAATAAAGTGATTTCGGCCGGATTCAACCTGAGAGAGACAATGAAATCAGCCACAGCCCATGCTGAAATTATCGCAATTGAGGCTGCATGCCGGCTTTTGCAAACCTGGCATCTGGATGGCTGTGATATATACGTTACTCTTGAGCCATGTATAATGTGTGCGGGCGCAATTATAAACGCAAGAATACGAAACCTGTACTTCGGCGCTTACGACCCGAAGGCCGGCGCCTGCGGATCGGTAACCGATGTTTTTATTTTAAATGAATTAAATCATCGAGTTACCGTATACGGCGGCATTATGGAGGACGAATGCGCCGAGCTTTTGAAAGAATTTTTCCGGTTAAAAAGAACAGGCAAATGAAGTATATGGTAAGGAGATATATAGGCTGCATCTGTTATTGACTTTGAATGCATCGTAGGTTAAAATGTATAAGCGTCTATTGGATGCAGCAAAACTGGTTACCTGCAAGAAGTGGAGCAGCAGCCTATCCCGTTTTGTTTTAAACAAATATGGAGGAGTATCGAAGTGGTCATAACGAGCTCGACTCGAAATCGAGTTGTCCTTAACCGGGCACGTGGGTTCGAATCCCACCTCCTCCGCCACAAGTTTATTCAAAAACCCTCGCAATGCAAGGGTTTTTTATCGTTATTACAATGCGCTTCTATATATTTGCGTAACGGATGACATATCGCATACTCCGAAGCCGGATAGAATATATTTTACATCACAACATCCAAATACGCTGCCTAAATCCTTCAGATACCATGTCAGTACAGGGTTATTCATGCTATTCGTGTCCTGATTGGTCACGGCATAAAGACAATAACGCCGTGGGTAATTTTGTCATCGTCTATCGGAACAGGAAAAATCACACTCCTATTGTAACGATCAGGTACCTCCGAACTTTGCTCCGTAATTCCTGAAAATATCGAAAACGGATTCTTTAAACCCTCCAAAAAATAGGTATTTCCGTTAAAGACTTTTCCGGTAAGCGGAAGGGGAAACGCCCGTTTTCTCTTTAAATATCCTGGCGTAATAGCCGTTGTAATCCATATTGCAGGCAGCGAAAGCCTCGGCAATGGAAAGATTGGTGTCCAGCAGCTTTTCCTTCACTTTGCTGATTTTATAATTGATATAATACTCATGGGCGGTTATACCGGTATTCTTCTTAAACGACTTTGCGAAATGGGTTTTGCTTAGGCATGCTGCTTTTGCCGTTTCGTCCAGGTTAAAGGGTTCCTGCCAATGAGTTTCTATGTATTGTTTGGCCCGTGCTATTTCTTCTTTTCCTCTGTATATGTTTTTAATGATAAAAACGGCGGCAAAGCATTCTACCTTACCACCATCGTTTACTAAAGGAAAACAGGTGATGTCTGAGCTTATGCTCTGAACATCCCTGTCCATCACATTAAAATACCGAATCATGTCAGGGTATGGCGCATTGAAATCGGTCAGATGTACGGTTTTACCTTTCAATACCTGCCTCACCTGATCCACAACACCAAGATTGCGCACGATAGGATCCTTAAAAACATTGTATTTCCCTATGTGATCTTCCACATTTCGTATGCCGATTACTTCCAGCGCCGCTTTGTTAACCATCCTCGCAGTTCCGTCAAGGGAAAAAATCTGGATCGGATAGGGAAAGCACTCGATGACCCTGGCAAATAGCTCTTCTTTTCCAAAAAGCGATTGAAACGACTCCATAATATCGTTTTGCCTGTCTTCCACATTATTCCCCATTTTTTATCACCATTTTATACCTGCCGTTTTCGGGCTTTCAAGAACTCTTTGTGGCGATAATTCAGCACGGCATCTTTTATGTTTTTATTATACTATACATACCAGTTTGTTTCCATATCTATGATAAATGAATTAAAACCCGCTTATCAAATTTTGCGGGTATTTTCTTCAAGCCAGGCTTTTTCCTCAGCATTCAGATAAGGTGATAGGGTTTCAAGAACTTTTTTATGGTATGTGTTAAGCCATTCCTTTTCCTGTTCTGTAAGCATATCCGGGTTTATGCCCTTCAGGCTGACAGGACAAAGAGTAAGTGGTTCAAACCTCATAAACTGTCCGAATTCGGTTTTTTCATCCTCAACAACAAGAACCATATTTTCAGTTCTTACACCATGTTTGCCCTCCCTGTAAATTCCCGGTTCAATAGTAATTATCATTCCTTTTTCAATCTTCGCCTTATTTGGTCTGGGACTAAATGACTGCGGGCCTTCATGCACGCTAAGGCAATAGCCTACTCCATGACCGGTTCCGCATTTATAATCCAGACCCAGTTCCCATAATGGCTTTCGTGCCAGTACATCAAGATTGGAGCCGGTCGCACCATATAAGAATTTTGCCGAGGCAAGCGCTATATGTGCTTTAAGAACCAGCGTGAAATCAGTTTTTTCTTCTTCGCTGATTTCATTGAAAACAATTGTCCTTGTAATATCCGTTGTGCCATTCAGATACTGCCCTCCGGAGTCAAGTACCATCATACCCTTGTCTTCCAGCATATATTTACTGTCTTCCGCAGCGGAATAATGCATAATTGCCCCGTGGTCTTTATACCCTGCTATCGTTTCAAAACTTGAGCCGATATTATCGGGCTGCTGAAACCTTAACTGTTTAAGTTTGTCGGAAACCGTAATTTCGCTTATTTCCCGTCTGCCGATATTTTTATCAAGCCAAAGAAGGAATTTAACCATTGCCACTCCGTCGCTAATCTGGCATCTTTTTATGTTCTCAATCTCTGTTTCATTTTTAACGGCTTTTAATGCCGCGGTTATTTCATCAACCTCAACCTTCGCGCATCCGGAAGGTATAGCGTCATACAGCCAGCAGTTGGTTCTCTTAATATCAAAAGCTATGCTTTGTTTATTATCCAATTTCTCAATCTTTTCTCTTACAGCGTCATAATCCAAGACTTCAACTTTATTATCGTTAAGTGTTTTCATTACATCATCCGCAACCTTCGCCGGGTTGATAAACAAATATGCCCTATCCATTGAAATCAGCGCATAGGCTATTGTTACACAAATGTAAGGAACATCGCCGCCTCGGATATTAAACAACCACGCTATGTCATCAAGGCTGCTGATAAGATAATTTTCCGCATTAACCTTCTTCATTTCCTCTCTTACTTTTTCAATTTTCTCTTTTGCAGACATACCGGTATATTTTATATCATGGCAAAAAATCATATCGGAAGGGATTTGCGGCCTGTTATCCCATATGCTCCCGACAAGATCATGGCTTTTATCGATCCGTATTCCTTTTGCGGATAATTTTCTCTCCATTTCCCTGTAGTCAAAAACCGAGATTGTTCTACCATTAAAACCGACGCAATCTCCGTTTTTCAATTTTTCAGCAATCCACTCCGTATATGACGGAACACCGGGATTACCCATTTTAAATAATTTAATTTCAGAGCCTGTCAGCTGCTTTTCCGCCTGAATGAAATACCTGCCGTCAGTCCACAGGCCGCTTTCATCCATTGCAGCAACAAATGTGCCCGCCGAACCGGTAAACCCGGATATCCACGCTCTTGCTTTCCAGTGATCGGCAACATATTCACTTAAATGCGGATCAGAGCTTGGAATAATGTATGCATCAAGTCCATTTTTTTTCATATGCTCACGCAGCAATTTAATCTTGTCATTTACATTCATTTCAGTACTCCTTAAATATTTAAAGTTAAATTATGTACTCTATTTTAACAAATAATTGCTTATCCCCGCTGCGGCCATATATCTCAAAGGCACGATCCGTCATAGCTCCATGTTTCGGTACAGGAATTTTTCATAATAATTGCGCACCTGAACAGCAGTAATACAATTCTATCAAATGTTACATAAAAAACAAAGATGTGCACATTTATTTTCACTTCCTTCAGGTATTGATTTTGAAATTATAAAGATACTTGATAATTAGCGGGAGGGCCGTGATGTTTTCCAATATTGGATCAAAAATAAAAAGCTTAAAATCTGATTGGTGTTTTAAAGCAGACAAAACGGGAATATTTAACGAGAAAAACGGGCTTTTTTATGATACGATTAAATCAAATATTCAATTGTTCTTTGGAGTGTATATGAATTTGAAAGAGCGGACAATATTTCATATTGATGTGAATTCAGCCTATTTAAGCTGGGAAGCGCTTGAGTGTTTAAAGAAAGGAAATACTGTTGACCTTCGTACAGTTCCTTCCATTGTTGCAGGTGATCCGTCCAAAAGGCACGGAATCGTACTGGCAAAATCAATTCCCGCCAAAAAATACGGTATAGTTACCGGCGAGCCGGTTTTTCAGGCAATAAAAAAATGTCCCGATCTGGTTATGGTTCCTCCAAGTCATGATGTTTACGCAAGGCAGTCACAGGCTATGACCGACCTGTTGCTTCGATACACACCCGATATTGAAAAATTCAGTATTGACGAATGTTTTATTGATATAACAGGCTTAAAGCTTATATATGGCAGCGATTCAATTCGCCTCGCCCATAAGATAAAAAATAATATACGCGATGAACTGGGATTTACCGTTAATGTAGGCATTTCGGAAAACAAGCTGTTAGCTAAAATGGCTTCCGATTTTGAAAAGCCGGACAAAGTTCATACGCTGTTTCAGGACGAAATCAGGGAGAAGATGTGGCCGCTGCCCGTCTCTAAGCTTTATATGGTAGGAAAAGCTTCCTTAGCAAAATTAAATATGATGGGGATTAAGACCATTGGTGATCTGGCAAACACAAGAGCGGATATATTGGAACAGCAGCTTAAGAAATACGGACGGATGATCTGGGAATATGCAAACGGAATTGATGATTCGCCGGTTAAATCATCGGAATCTGAAGCAAAGGACTTAAGCAATGAAACCACTGTCAGCTTTGACATTACCGACAGGGAGACAGCACGTTTATATATTTTATCCTTAAGTGAAACGGTGGGAACACGGTTGAGAAAAGCGGGGCTGTATGCAGGTGTAGTGGCTGTTCATATTAAAAACAGCAGTTTTAAGTCATATTCACGTCAAAAAAAGCTGAACAGGCCGACGCAAGACACTAATATAATTTTTTCCACAGCGGCTTCCCTGTTTGATCAGGTATGGAAACGCGAGCCCATCCGGTTGATTGGCGTTGCTACATCTCAGTTGGAAAAGGAACCCTCTCTCCAGATTGACATGTTTGAAGCAGTTTCTCCCGGAAAAAAAGAAGGAGCAAAACTTAATGAAAGTATCGACAGGATTAGAGAAAAATACGGCAGTGAGTATATTGTCCGGGGTTCATTGCTGAATTTCAACAAAAACCATAAGCGGAATAAGAAAAATAATGTATGATTAATTGATATCAAAAACGGGATGCCTGTCATTATTCGATAAGCATCCCGCCCGATTCCTTGGACATGTATTTGAGTGTTTTAACCTGTTCCCAGTTTTTATTTCTGTCATATCAAGTTATTTAATCATTTCTCTCTACTGTTTCTATTTCTATTGTACATCGATTTTTACTTTCTTCTTTTTGTCCGGCTTTTCTTTTGGAAGCACTAAGGACAGTATGCCATCCTTGTATACGGCTTTAATGTCTTCTTCCTTAACGTCTTCCACATAAAAACTTCTTTTGTAGTTTCCGTAAGCTCTTTCACGACGTATATAATTTTCGTTTTCTTCGTTTACTTCCTTCTTCTGCTCTACAGAAATTGTGAGCAGGCCATCGTTTAAGTCGATTTGAATATCATTCTTATCCACTCCCGGCAGTTCAGCGTCTATGAGCCATTCATTTTCAGTTTCACGGATGTCTGCCCTTACCGGTGTATTTACCCATCTGCCAAAGAATGAATCGTTGAAAAAATCGTCAAACAATCTGTCTATGCCCCAGATGTCACCTCTTTTTGTCAAACCTGTGTTTCTTCTGATATAGGGTACCAATCCGAACATTAATAACACCTCCATTAAATATTCTATTAACTTTGACTATCTTTGACCTTCTGTTTATATTTTAATAGCATTTAAAATTAAATTCAAGTTTTGTTTTTGACTTTCTTTGACTATTGTTAGTGATTATACTTCATTATGGCAAAATAACTCCTGATTCCTTCCAATCTCTTCAAATTTCGTTGTACTTTATATTTTATGTGTGAAAACCTTATCCCGTTATCCTTTCTTAATAAATATGCAAAGAGTATTACCTTAAACAGGCATTGGCCAATTCTTTATTCTTTTTGTTCCAATAACGGTTGAAGCGGTTCTTTGAAGGCATACTCCACTCTTTTTCGGTTAAAAAACAGGAAATTGCCTTTTCCTCTTTTTCGGCTGCTTCAATGGAAAACTGTTTAAGCTCCTGAAGATCCGGATTTGAATTACTAAATAATTCTTTCTCCCGTGATATGAAGTCTTTTTCAAGTTCCTGCAACTTACTTCGTAGAATATCCGGGTTGATAACACCGGTTAGGACACTTCTGTGTATAGCTTCGCGCTTCAGCCAGTAGTTTTTAGACTCGCATTCGTCATAAAAAACCGGGGCACCGGAATCAATTTCTACAAAAACAGGCTTAAAACAGGAGATGCATGGAGTAGAAGAACCTGTTACCCAAAGCGTTGAAGGTTTATTATCACGCAGCACTGCAACAAGGCTTCCGGTGGTATGGTCACCGATTAGCCCTCCTGCATGCATGCATACACTTCGTACGCTTCCGCGCTTAAATACAGTTGAATCATCTTTGGGATAATGTTTTCTCAATGCCTTCATCATCATTGATGCGTCAATATTTTCTTTAATTGATAAATACGAAGACTCAAGCCTTTTTTTTGAGCCCGAGAAATAAGTATATAATCTATTCGTTAGTTTTCCTGCAAAATCGAAATCTTCATCCACTCCGCCCCGGTAAATATGCTCTTTGCGTATACTCAACCGGTTGGATATTGCATGTTTTCCGGAAACTTTTACAACTGCCCAGCGTTTGCCTGCTGTTTCTATAACATACCCTTCCTTCGGATCGACAATTAAAAAACTGTTATCATAGAAGAATTCATGATCAAATCCACAGTTTCCGCCCTGTCCGTATTTCTCAAGCAGGGAAGTAATCAGTTCGACCGCTTTTTCCGCGGTTTCACATCTTTCAAGGGCCAAACGGACCAAATCCATGCCGATTAAAGCCTCCGGGCCGCGTTTAACTTTCGTAAAAACCGCTTCGTTTCCTATTGCTACAGAGGCTGAGTTTACACCCATCTCAGCGCCCCATATCCATGAAGGCTTGCACAGTACTGCCGCATATGTATATTTAACTTGTGGAATAGTTATGTATGTGAGTTTTAACGGGCTGCCGGCTATATGCTCTTTTTCCGGAACATGTATTACCAAATGCGGTTCATTTGGGCTTCGATCACTGTTTTTTGCAAAAAGGACAGTACCCTGTTCAGCATATGGCGAAAAAGCACACAAAGTATCACACATATACTCACCACCTCTAAAAAACATATTATCACAGAGAACCTTTTTGTGAAACTATCAGGATTAGTGTTAAATTATAGTTTTCGGAATTTATCAATATGTAAAGGCAGCATATGGCGTATATCCTTTAGATCGAAAACTCCCAGAAGTATAAGCATCACAATCATCAGCATTCCTGTAATACCCGCTGAAATAAAAAGAACCGGGACAGGTGACACAACTACCGATAAAGTCAGCATTTTTACCGCAGGTGCTATGATAATACCTGAAACGCACGCGATAAGTGGTTTTATCAGCCAATCGCCTATTTCAATTGCCATTCCCGTTGTTTTTACTGTTGTACGTATATTCAATGCAGCGCTGGCAAAATTGCTTATTACAATTGCGGCAATATAAGCTTCAAGGCCGAATATTGGAATTGCAAACCACACAAAACTCAGCCTTATAACACTGCTCAGCATTGAATGTTTTAACGTTTCGGTTTCCTTTCCCAGGCCGTTCAGAATTCCTAAGAGCGTTTGCTGCAGATAGAAAAAAACTCCGGTAAATGAAAGAAGGTACAGCATACGTCCTACGTTCTGACCAGGATACACTATATTTGATATTTCATTGCAATATGATATAAAAAGGCTTGTAAACAAAAAACCAAGAACGAGCGTTACGCGTATTGAACGTGAAATCTGCCTGTTTGCCGCAAATATTCTTTTTCTTGTTACAGATTCCGCAATGGCCGGTACAAGAGCAATCGCCAGCGCGGCTGTAAGCATCGACGGAAACGATATAATCGGGGATGCCATTCCTGTTAATTTACCGTACTCAACTAACGCTTCCTTTGAGGTCAGGCCAAAAATTTCAAGACGCTGAGGAATCAATAAAAACTCGACCGTTCCCATAAATGAAAGTATCAATCTGTTAGCAGTGATGGGAAGCGATATTTTCAAAATGGATTTTCCAATATCCCTCTTGCGCATCAGCTTCATTCCGGTATCTGCAGATTTTTTCATCCTTCGCGAAAGGAAGGCCGCATACACAACCAATACATTAGCAATTTCTCCGGCAACAAGACCTAATGTGGCAAAAAGGCATTTCCTTTCAAAATCCCCGTATATAAACTGATCCGATATCACGTATATTACAACAAGCTTAACTGCTTGTTCAACAACCTGTGATATCGCGTTCGGCATCATTTCCTGTTTTCCGTAAAAATACCCTTTCAGCGCGGTAATTCCGGCAATAAACGGAATAGACGGCAGCAGCCAGTATAACGCACTTTTTGTGCGTATATCACCGACAAGATAATTAACAACAAAATCCAGATTAAAAAGCAGAATTAACACAACAAAAATAGCCGAAACAAATACTGCGGTCCCGGCTACAACTGCAATACGGTTTGAGTT
>MTKW01002541.1_pt1 | contig 20135 bp, 34 predicted proteins | sample 1042761 | NCBI WGS metagenome assembly MTKW01 (sample SAMN06205366, study PRJNA360243) | anaerobic digester metagenome | biome: Wastewater treatment plant; feature: Anaerobic digester sludge; material: sludge; isolation source: anaerobic digester fed with sludge from wastewater treatment plant ... | reverse complement strand
AAAATAGTGCCAGCAAAGAAACTAATATTTCTTCACCAACACTATAAATTATAGAGCCAAAATTCATAAGCGAGGTTTTTTTGTGCTTTGGAATCCTAAAACAATAATGATATAAAACGAAGAAATCATTTGACACTTTAAAGTAAATATGTTATTGTATATTGAAAGTTAAATACTGTCATTGAAACCGTTGCGGTGGAGATAAAAATATATGTGCACGTACAGAGAGTAAGCGTTGGTGAGAGCTTGCCGAACGCAGTATATTAAATGGACCACCAAGGGCGCAGTCAAAGGGGAGACCCGAGTATTCTGCGACGTTACAGTTGCGTTAAACTGAGGGATATGTTAGTATCCTGCATGAGGCAGAAGTTGTTTTCTGTAAAACAAGGTGGCACCACGGTTAGATATTAATCCGTTCTTGAGTTTATTCAAGGACGGTTTTTTTATTTAAGGTGAGAGGTTAAGATGAGGGTTTAACTAAAATTAATTGGAGGTAAGAAGATGAAAAAAGTACCGTATAAGATTTATTTAAGTGAAGAGGAGATGCCAAAGGTATGGTATAATCTCCAAGCGGATTTAGCCGACCGCTTAACCCCGTTTATTAACCCTGCCAATGGAAAACCCTGTACAAAAGAAGAATTAATGCAGGTATTTTGTGAAGAATTGGTAGATCAAGAGATGAATAATAAGGACGCTTTTATTGAAATCCCGGAAGATGTTAGAAATTATTATTTGATGTATCGTCCATCTCCGATAGTCAGAGCATACTCTCTGGAAAAAGCGCTTGGAACGCCTGCCCATATATACTTTAAATTTGAAGGAATGAATACAAGCGGATCTCACAAGCTGAACTCAGCAGCTGCTCAGGTTTATTATGCAAAAAAACAAGGCATTACCAAAGTCACAACAGAGACGGGAGCAGGCCAATGGGGAACGGCACTTGCAATGGCTGCAGCACATTTTGGAGTGGATTTATCTGTATACATGGTTAAGATATCAGCAGAACAAAAGCCTTACAGAAAAACTATAATGGAAACATATGGTGCAAATGTTATACCATCACCATCAAATACCACTGAAATCGGAAAACGAATACTTGAAGAACATCCGAACACGGGAGGTTCGCTCGGATGCGCGATATCGGAAGCGCTGGAAGTTGCAGCAAACACTGAAAACTGTAGATATGTCCTTGGAAGTGTTTTAAATCATGTACTTTTACACCAATCGATTATAGGAATGGAGACAAAAACAGCACTTGAAAAATACGGTATTAGACCGGATATAATGATAGGATGCGCTGGAGGAGGCTCAAATCTAGGTGGATTTATCGCTCCATACATGGGTGAATATCTAAATGGCAGAAAAGATATTAGATTTATCGCCGTCGAACCGACTTCGTGTCCCTCTCTAACCAGAGGGAAATTCACCCTTGACTTTGGAGACACGGGTAAAACAACTCCACTTATTAAAATGTACACCTTGGGCAATGGATTTATACCGTCACCTAATCATTCAGGAGGACTTAGATATCATGGAATGAGTCCTATAATTTCTGAACTTAAACATGGGGGAGAAATAGAAGCAAGAGCATATGGTCAAACTGAAATCTTCGATGCAGCAGTATTTTTCTCTAAACATGAAGGAATATTACCTGCACCCGAATCCGCTCACGCTATTAAAGCTGCAATAGACGAAGCTCTAATATGCAAAGAGACCAAAGAAGAAAAGAACATAGTATTCGCCCTAACCGGAACAGGTACCTTCGACCTGGCTGCCTACAACTCTTACCTTTCAGGAAACCTAACCGACCATATCCCGACCGATGAAGAACTGGAAAGAGGATTCGCAACAATCTAAAATATCTAAGACAATTTAAGCAATCTAATAAAAAAGTTGTATCAGATTATTCAAAATTTGATATAACTTTTTTATTCCTCTACCAATCCTTAAAATACTTAATATAATAAACGATGGGAGAGAGTGTTTTTAGGGTGAAAAAGGGTGTTTGAATGATATTAAGATTTCGTAATATATCTTTTTATATTTTCGTTTTTTTACAGAAAAAACTTGCATAGGAGGTGCTTATGTTGTATTATATATGGGTGCCCAAGATACAAAGGCGATGAAGCAAGAGGTTGCTTGGAAAAGAAAACTTGATAATTTCAATAATTCAAGGGTTTAAACCAGGGTAATTTTTGCGGAGTATGTTCGAATTAAATTCGGGCGAGGGAATCACCAAATGACGAAAGTCATTTTTTTAAAGGCTCGGTTTGGCACACCCGGGCGAGTGTATCGGTGAAGCCTCGAAAATATCAGGAGGTAGAAAGTAGTAATGGCAAAACAAAAAATCAGAATCAGGTTGAGAGCTTATGATCATGAGATCATAGATCAATCAGCACAAAAAATCGTTGAAGCGGTTAAGAGAACTGACGCTAAAGTTTCAGGTCCAATCCCGCTACCAACAGAGATCGAAATCATCACTATACTAAGAGCGGTTCATAAGTATAAGGATTCAAGAGAGCAGTTCGAGCAAAGAACTCATAAGAGATTAATCGATATTATCGAGCCGAATCCTAAGACATTAGACGCACTTAAAAAGCTGAACCTACCAGCTGGTGTTGATATCGAAATAAAGTTATAGTAGGTCTTAGTACGATTGTTTAAACAATCCGCTGTAAGTAATTGGAGGTGTAGTTTTTGAAAGGAATATTAGGTAAAAAAATCGGTATGACTCAAATTTTCCTAGAAGATGGAAGAGTCGTTCCAGTAACAGTTGTAGAAGCCGGTCCTATGATAGTGACTCAGGTTAAAACTGTAGACAATGATGGATATAATTCAATTCAAGTTGGGTATATCGACAGAAAAGAAAAGCATATGACTCAACCGCTGAGAGGCCATTTTGANNCTCACGGATCTAAATCACACAGAGTCGGTGGTGCAAGAGCGGCAGGTGCTTATCCGGGTAGAGTTTTCAAAGGACGTAAAGGCGCAGGCAAGATGGGTAACGAGAGAGTGACAGTCCAAAATCTATCAATTGTAAGAATTGATGCTGATAAGAATCTTATTCTCCTAAAGGGTGCTATTCCAGGACCTAAGGGTGGACTTGTAACTATTAAAGAGACTGTCAAGTCCAATAAGTAATTGAAGGAGGATAGACATGACTAAGGTTAATGTTTTAAATATGGCCGGCGAAACAGTCGGTGACATAGAGCTAAGTGATGATATATTTGCAGTAGAAATCTGTGAACATGCAGTTTATGAAGCTGTAAAGAATCACCTGGCTAACAGAAGACAAGGAACTCAGTCAGCAAAGACACGTTCTGAAGTTAGAGGCGGAGGAAGAAAGCCTTGGAGACAAAAAGGAACTGGTCGTGCTAGACAAGGTAGTATTAGATCTCCACAATGGAGAGGCGGTGGAGTGGTATTTGCTCCGAAGCCAAGAGATTACAGTTATGCAATTCCTAAGAAAGTTAAAAGACTTGCACTAAAATCCGTATTAACTTCAAAAGTTAACGAAGGTGAATTAATAGTTCTTGATAACTTAAGCTTGGATGCAATAAGCACAAAGTCTGCTATAAATGTTCTTGAAAAAATCGGCGTAGCTACTAAAGCTATAGTAGTTGTTGAAGAAAACAACGAAAATATCGTTAGATCATTCAAGAATATACCAAATGTTAAGACTGCAGTTGCTAATAACATAAATGTATACGACATTATAAATCACAATGTGATGGTAATTACAAAAGACGCAGTTAAAGTCGTCGAGGAGGTGTATGCATAATGACAACTCCACATGATATTATTATAAGACCGCTTATCACAGAAAGGTCAATGGACGATATGGCTTTAGGAAAGTATTCTTTCCAAGTTGACAAAAGAGCTAATAAGACTGAAGTTAAAAAAGCCGTTGAAACCATTTTCGGAGTAAAAGTTAAAAGCGTAAACACTATGAATATGAAAGGCAAGACAAAGAGACAGGGTGTGCATCAAGGTAGAAGACCTAACTGGAAAAAAGCCATCGTGACTCTCACAGAAGATTCAAAAACAATTGAATTCTTTGAAGGTATGTAATTAAGAGGAGGAACTGTTAATGGCAATTAGAAAATATAAAGCTACTTCTCCGGGACTACGTTCAATGAGCGTTATAAAGTTTAGTGATGATATTACTAAAACTAAGCCTGAAAAATCTCTAACAACAAGCTTGGACAATTCCGGCGGAAGAAACTCTTACGGAAGAACAACTGTTAGATTTAGAGGCGGCGGAGCTAAGAGAAGATACAGAATAATAGATTTTAAAAGAGATAAAGATGGTGTACCTGGAAAAGTTGCAGCTATCGAATACGATCCAAACAGAACTGCGAATATAGCTCTTATCCATTACGTAGATGGTGAGAAAAGATATATTCTAGCTCCTAACGGATTAAAAGTAGGCGCAATGATTGAATCAGGTCCTGACGCAGATATAGTTGTTGGAAATGCACTTCCACTAGCTAATATACCGGTTGGTACTATGGTACACAATATAGAAATGAAGCCTGGTAAAGGTGGACAGATAGCTAGAACAGCTGGTGCTGAAGCTCAAATTATGGCTAAAGAAGGTAGATTTGCTCAACTTAGAATGCCATCAGGAGAATTCAGATTAATCCATTTAGAGTGTAGAGCTACAGTAGGACAAGTTGGTAATATTTCTCATGAGCTTGTAACTATCGGTAAAGCCGGAAGAAGCAGACATATGGGTAAGAGACCACATGTTAGAGGTTCTGCTATGAACCCTGTAGACCATCCACACGGTGGTGGTGAAGGTAGAGCTCCAATAGGTAGACCTGCACCTTCAACTCCATGGGGTAAACCGGCACTAGGACTTAAGACTAGAGCTAAGAACAAGAAATCTGACGCTTATATAGTCAGAAGAAGACCTAAATAGAGCAAGGAGGAACTGATGAGTAGATCTATTAAGAAAGGACCTTTTTGTGACGATCACTTAATGAAAAAGGTTGAAGAACTAAACGCAAAAAACGACAAAAAAGTTATCAAAACTTGGTCACGTCGTTCTACTATATTCCCTGAGTTCGTTGGACATACTATAGCTGTTCACGATGGGAGAAAACACCTACCGATTTATATCACTGAAGATATGGTCGGACATAAGCTTGGTGAGTTTGTACCAACCAGAACTTATAAAGGTCATGCCGGAAAGAACGAAAAGGCATCTAAAGTGAGATAAGGAGGTAATTCAGAATGGCCAATGAAGCAAGAGCTGAAGCTAAATATTTGCGAATATCACCTCTAAAGGTAAACTTCATCTGCAAAGAGATAAGAGGTAAACAAGTTGATGAAGCATTATCTATCCTAAGATTTACACCTAAAAAAGGTGCTAGACTTTTGGAGAAGGTATTGAACTCAGCAATCGCAAACGCAGAGCATAATTTTAATTTAGATAGAGAACACCTATACGTTGATAAGGCTTATGCCAACAACGCACCAGTGATGAAAAGATGGAGACCAAAAGCTAAAGGAGCTGCATATCCAATCTTGAAGAGAAGTAGTCATATAGGAGTTGTAGTTAGAGAAATAGAGCAGGAGGACAGATAATGGGTCAAAAAGTACATCCTCATGGTTTAAGAGTTGGAATCATAAAAGATTGGGATTCAAAATGGTTTGCTGATAAAGAAGAATTCGGTGATTTACTAGTTGAAGACCATAAAGTAAGAGAATTAATCAAGAAAGAAACTCATCTTTCAGGAGTTTCAAAAGTTGAAATAGAAAGAGCTTCTAAGAGAATCAAAGTAACTATCTACACTGCAAAACCAGGTATGGTAATCGGTAAAGGTGGAGCTGGAGTAGAAGAACTTAGAAAGAAATTAGAAAAGCTTACAGATAAATCAGTTATAGTAAACATCGAAGAAATCAAAAACCAAGATAGAAATGCTCAATTAGTAGCTGAAAATATTGCAGGACAACTTGAAAGACGTATTTCTTTCAGAAGAGCAATGAAACAGTCCATCCAAAGATCAATGAGAGCTGGAGTTAAAGGTATTAAAACTCAGGTATCAGGTAGGGTTGGTGGAGCCGATATGGCTAGAACCGAAGGTTACAGTGAAGGTACAATTCCTCTACAAACTCTAAGAGCAGACATCGATTACGGATTTGCTGAAGCAGATACAACTTATGGAAAAATCGGTGTTAAAGTATGGCTTTACAAAGGCGAAATTCTTCCAGGAATGAAAGCTGTAGAAGAAACTGCTGATAAAAAAGCTAAGAGAAGACCAAATAGAAGAAACAGAGACAATACCAGAGGCAGAAAAGACTCAGGTAAGAAGTTTAATAAAAGAGACGCACAATAATTAGAACATAGGAAGGGGGAACAACTATGTTGATACCTAAGAGAGTTAAGTATCGTAGAGTCCACAGAGGTAGAATGACAGGACTTGCTCATAAAGGTAATACAATCACTTATGGTGAGTATGGCCTGCAAGCACTGGAGCCTTTCTGGATGACTGCGAATCAAATAGAGGCTGCTAGACGAGCCATGACCAGACATATAAAAAGAGGCGGGAATGTTTGGATTAAAGTATTCCCGGACAAACCGGTAACTAAGAAACCAGCTGAAGTTAGAATGGGTTCCGGAAAAGGTGCTCCTGAGTACTGGGTAGCTGTTGTTAAACCGGGTAGAGTACTATTTGAAATGGGTGGAGTTGATGAGGATATAGCAAGAGAAGCTATGAGACTTGCAGCTCACAAACTACCAATTAAAACCAAGTTTATAGCAAGAGAAGAAGCTACCGAGAAGGATGGTGAAGCTTAATGAAACCAGCTGAAATCAGAAAGTTAAATGATAATGATTTAAATGCTAAATTAAGTGATCTTAAGGTTGAACTTTTCAACCTACGTTTCCAACATGCAACAGGTCAATTAGATAATCCACTGCTTATTAAAGGCATAAAAAAGGATATTGCTAGAGTTAAGACCATTGTAAGAGAACGTGAACTTAATATCGGGAAGGAGGCTTAATCTATATGGAAAGAAATAGTCGTAAAACCATGATAGGAACAGTCGTTTCCGACAAAATGGATAAAACAATAGTGGTTGAGATTTCAACTTTCGTAACTCATCCGCTTTATAAAAAACAAATCAAAAGAACTAATAAATTCTCAGCTCATGATGAAAACAATGAGTGTGGAATCGGTGATAGAGTAAGAATAATGGAGACAAGACCAATTTCTAAGAACAAAAGATGGAGACTTGTCGACATAATAGAAAAAGCGAAGTAATTTAGTCCGGAGGAGGCTTAACATGATACAAACTGAGAGTCGAATGAGAGTTGCAGACAATTCGGGCGCTAGAGAACTTCTGGTAATTAGAGTTTTAGGCGGTACAAATAAAAAGTATGCAAGAATCGGAGACATAGTAGTCTGTACTGTTAAAAGTGCAGCACCAGGCGGAGTTGTAAAGAAGAGTGAAATCGTCAAAGCCGTAGTAGTTAGAACTAAAGACGGAGTTAAGAGAAATGACGGATCATACATCAAATTCGATGACAATGCCGCTGTTATAATAAAAGATGATAAAAACCCAGTGGGTACTAGAATTTTCGGACCAGTAACCAGAGAGCTTCGTGCAGGAAACTTTATGAGGATCATATCTCTGGCTCCGGAAGTGCTTTAGTTAGGAGGCTTGAAGATGCGAATAAAAACCGGTGATACGGTAGTCGTGATTGCAGGTAAGAGTAAAGGCGTAAAAGGACAAGTTCTTAAATACTCTGCTAAGACAAACAAGGTTATCGTTGAAGGAGCTAATATACAAACCAGACATACTAAACCAAGAGGACCAAAAAACCCCGGAGGAATTGTAAAGTCAGAAGGCGGCATAGATATTTCAAATGTAATGCTATACTGTTCAAAATGTGATGCCGGCAGAAGATTTTCAAATGTGGTTGATTCAAATGGAAACAAATCTAGAGTCTGCGTTAAGTGTAATAGCAAACTCGATAAATAATTGAAAGGAAGGGTAGAATAATGACTTCCAGATTAAAGGAAAAATACATTAATGAGGTAATTCCAGCACTTATGGAAAAGTTCGAATATAAGAACGTTATGGAAGTGCCAAAATTAAATAAAATAATTATTAATATGGGCGTTGGAGTTGCTAAGGACAATCCTAAGGCTCTAGAGAACGCAGTTAACGAAATTCAAATAATCACAGGACAAAAACCTGTTATAACAAAAGCTAAAAAATCTATAGCTAACTTTAAACTTAGAGAAGGCATGAGCATAGGTGCAAAAACCACTCTAAGAGGCGAAAAAATGTACGACTTCTTAGACAAACTAGTTAGTGTTTCACTACCTCGTGTTAGAGACTTTAGAGGAGTAAGCGCTACTTCATTTGATGGTAGAGGTAATTATGCGCTTGGTATTAAAGAGCAACTTATTTTCCCTGAAATTGTATACGATCAGATAGATGAAATCAGAGGAATGGATATAGCGATTGTTACTACAGCAAAAACTGACGAGGAAGCCAAGGCTTTCTTAGAGTTAATGGGAATGCCTTTTAAGAAATAAGGAGGATTTATCTTGGCAAAAAAATCAATGATTGCAAAGCAAAAGAGACCTGCAAAGTTTAGCACAAGAGAGTACTCAAGATGCAAAATTTGTGGACGACCTCATGCTTATTTAAGAAAATATGGAGTTTGCCGTATATGCTTTAGAGAACTTGCGTATAGAGGTGAAATACCAGGAGTTAGAAAAGCCAGCTGGTAATATCGAGGGGAGGTATAAAATATGATAACAGATCCTATAGCGGATATGCTAACAAGAATAAGAAACGGAAATGATGCAAGACATGCTTCTGTTGAAATTCCCGCTTCAAAAGTAAAGAAGGACCTCGCTCAGATACTTCTAGACGAGGGTTATATAAATGGATACAATGTGACTGAAGATGAAGTTCAAGGAACAATAACCGTAGATTTAAAATACGGACCTAATGATGAAAAAGTCATCTCAGGAATAAGAAGAATCTCCAGACCGGGTTTAAGAGTATATGTTAAGAACAAAGAAGTTCCTAAAGTACTTGGAGGTCTCGGAATTGCGATAATTTCTACATCTAAGGGTATTGTTACCGATAGAGTAGCTAGAGCAGAAGGAGTTGGTGGAGAGGTAATCTGTTACGTTTGGTAATTGATTAACTCGCACGCGGAACCTATCGGTTTCGATAAGCTATGACAAGGAGGAAATAACATGTCAAGAATAGGCTTGAAGCCAATAGATATCCCACAAGGCGTTGAAGTCAAAATCGGTGATAATAATCTAGTAGAAGTTAAAGGCCCAAAGGGAAATCTATCAGAGCAAATAGATAAAGGTATTAAAATAGAATTAAACGAAGGTGTAATCACTCTTGAAAGACCTTCAGAGACAAAAAAATATAAGTCACTTCATGGACTTTCAAGAACACTTATAGCTAACATGATAGACGGTGTAACTAATGGTTATGAAAAGAAATTAATCATTGAAGGTACAGGTTACAGAGCTGCAAAAGCTGGTAAGAAACTTACTTTAAACCTTGGATACTCTCATCCAATAGAGATGGAAGATCCTGAAGGAATCGAAGTTGAAGTTCCTGGACCAAACCAAATCATTGTTAGAGGAATTAACAAACAACAAGTTGGCAATTATGCCGCTAATATTAGAGATCATAGAAGACCTGAACCATACAAGGGTAAAGGTGTTAAATATGAAGGCGAATACATCAGACGTAAAGTCGGTAAGACCGGTAAGTAGAAAGGAGTGAGCGTAGATGCTAAAAGTTGTTAATAAACAAGGAAACAGAAAAGCAAGACATGCAAGAGTAAGAAAGAAGCTAAGCGGAACTCCTGATAAACCTAGATTAACGGTATACAAGAGTAACACTAATATATATGCTCAGTTAGTTGATGATACTACTGGCACGACACTAGCTCAAGCCTCAACTCTTGACGCTGAGTTCAAATCAGACGTTAAGACAAATGCCAATAAAGAATCTGCAAAAAAGGTTGGAGAACTTATTGGTAAAAGAGCTCAAGAAAAAGGAATCTCTGAGGCTGTGTTCGACAGAAGCGGCTACAAGTACCATGGTAAAGTTAAAGAACTTGCTGACGGTGCTAGAGAAGCCGGACTTAAATTTTAGTTTAGGGAGGTAGAATTTTGGAACAATTTAATAAAAATACAGATAACCTGGAACTAGAAGAAAGAGTCGTACACATAGGTCGTGTTACCAAAGTTGTACGAGGTGGTAGAAACTTCAGATTCAGCGCACTTGTAGTAGTAGGTGACGGCAAGGGTAGAGTTGGAGTTGGAACAGGAAAAGCTCAAGAGGTTCCTGAGGCCATCAGAAAAGGCATCCAGGATGCAAAGAAAAAAATGATAACAGTACCAATAGTTAATACTACGATTCCTCACGAAGTTCTTGGAGTATTTGGAGCAGGAAAAGTTCTTCTTAAACCGGCAGCAGAAGGTACCGGAGTTATTGCCGGTGGTGCAGTACGTGCGGTATGTGAGCTTGCAGGTATCAAGGACGTACGTTCTAAATCACTTGGAACTGCTAATCCTAGAAACATAGTAAATGCTACTATCGAAGGTTTTAAAAACTTAAAAAGAGCAGAAGACGTAGCCAGACTAAGAGGTAAATCAGTAGAAGAAATTCTGGGATAGGAGGCTTTAGTTAAATGCTAAGAATTAAACTAATAAGAAGTAATATCGGTAGAATAGAAAAGCATAAAAAGACAGTGGAGGCACTTGGTCTTAAAAAAATAGGTCAAGTAGTCGAAAAACCAGACAACCCTCAAATTAGAGGAATGATCGATACTGTAAGATTTATGCTAGAAGTTGAGGAAATCTAGTTAGGAGGTGTAAAATTGAAATTACACAATTTAAAGCCGGCTAAAGGTGGAGAAGTTAAAGAAAGAAAAAGAGTCGGTCGTGGTCATGGTTCAGGATGGGGAACACAATCAGGAAGAGGACACGATGGACAAAACGCACGTAGTGGCGGTGGCGTAAGACCTGGATTTGAAGGAGGTCAAATGCCATTATTTAGGAGACTTCCTAAAAGAGGATTCACCAATCCTTTCTCAAAGCAGTATGAATATGTAAATGTAAAAGACTTAGATAGATTTGAAGACGGAACTGAAGTCACACCAGAATTATTAGTAGAATCCGGACTTATTAAACCAAATAAGATGAAAGACGGAGTTAAGATAATGGGTGATGGAGAAATAAGCAAAAAGCTTACCGTAAAAGCTCATAAGTTTACAAAAAGTGCAGAAGAGAAAATAAATGCTGCTGGAGGAAAGGTAGAGGTGATTTAAGATGTTTCAGACATTAAAGAATGCCTGGAAGGTTGATGAAATCAGAAAAAAACTAATATTCACATTATTGATGTTAGTTATTTTCAGACTTGGAAATGCGATACCTGTTCCTTTTGTAGATAGAAATGTATTAACGCAATTGTATCAGTACACTGAAGGTAATCTATTATCGTTCATGAACCTTTTAACCGGGGGAGCATTAGGAGAATTTACAATTTTTGCGATGAGTATTTATCCGTACATCACCGCATCAATCATATTGCAATTACTTACTATTGCAATCCCACGTCTTGAAGAACTTTCTAAAGAAGGTGAAGCAGGACAAAAGAAGATCCAACAGTATACAAGAATCGGTGCAGTTGCATTAGGAGTTTTCCAAGCACTTGGAATTTCCGGTAAATTATTTGCAAGAGCTGTTGTAGCTAAAGGATTTTTGGAGCAAGCATCTATCATCGTAGTTCTAATTGCAGGAACAATGTTCTTGGTTTGGCTGGGTGACTTAATAACTGAAAAAGGAATCGGTAATGGTATCTCAATGCTTATCTTTGCAGGTATCATCTCAAGACTTCCTCATTCATTTATTTACTGGACCCAAGGAGTTATGCAAGGTAAAATCAATCCTATCAATGCTATATTAATGCTTATCATTGTAGTAGTCGTAGTAGCCGGGGTTGTAATAATAGCCGAAGGTGAACGTAGAATAAATGTACAGTATGCTAAGAGAGTTGTTGGAAGAAAGATGTATGGTGGACAAGCTACTCATATTCCGATCAAGGTAAATATGGGTGGGGTAATGCCGGTAATCTTCACTTCATCTCTTTTACAATTACCATCTATGCTTGGAATGCTAATTGGTGGAGGATTTGAAGGATTTGTGACCAAATACTTTTCACCTCAACAAAACCCGGGCATAATTATAACTAACATACTTGCTGTAATCCTGATTATACTATTTGCATTCTTCTATACTGCAATTCAGTTTAATACAGTTGAGTATTCTAAAAACTTACAACAACAAGGTGGATTTATACCGGGAATCAGACCGGGTAGACCAACCAGTGATTATATGGGTAAAATCTCAAACAGAATAACCTTTATAGGAGCAATTGCATTGGCAATACTATATGTATTACCGGCAATACTATCCGCCATATTTAAACTGCCAATCAGTTTTGGTGGAACTGCTATAATAATCGTAGTTGGGGTTGTTCTTGAGACATTCAAACAAATGGAATCAATGCTACTCATGAGACATTACAAGGGATTTTTGAACAAATAGATTAAGGAGATGGTGAAATGAAATTAATTTTACTTGGACCACCCGGAGCCGGAAAAGGAACTCAGGCGGCTAACCTAATAAATAGTTTAAATATTCCACATATTTCCACAGGAGATATCTTCCGTGCTAATATAAAGAATGAAACTGAGCTAGGCAAAGAAGTCAAGTCTTATTTAGATGAAGGCAGACTTGTTCCCGATGAATTAACTACTAGAGTTGTTTGGGACAGACTAGATCAAGAAGACTGTAAAGATGGATTTTTACTAGACGGATTTCCAAGAACAATTCCTCAAGCTGAAGCTCTTAAACAGGGCTTAGTGGAAAGAGGACTTAAACTTGATAGAGTAATCAATGTCGATGTTGAAAAAGATGTTTTAGTTAAAAGACTAGCTGGTAGAAGGGTCTGTAAAAACTGTGGTGCAACATATCATGTAGCAGGTAAACCAACAAAAGTTGAAGGAATTTGCGATGTATGTAACTCAGAAGTTATCCAAAGAGATGATGACAAAGAAGAGACGGTTCTAAATAGAATTGAGGTTTACGAGAATCAAACAAAACCTTTAATCGACTATTACACCGAAGAAGGGCTCATCTTAACAGTTGATGGTACAAAACCTATTGACGAGCTCTCCGGGGAAATATTAGATGCTCTTAAGTAGAGTAATTGATCCCATTTCAGAGTCAGGAGTGGTTAGATAATGGAACTAACTACAGATGTGGCGGTAGGCCAGGTTGTCAAGTCTAAGTCCGGAAGGGACAAGGGCAGGATTTTTCTAGTTTTAGAAATTGTGGATGACAAAATGGTATTAATAGTTGATGGAAAGCTTAGGGGCATTGAAAGACCAAAGCTAAAGAAGATCAAACATTTAATGCTCTATAATGATATCCATGCGGATTTTATAGATGATTCTATCCCTGCAAGCATGAATAATGCGGTAATACGCGAATGCTTGAGACCTTATCAAACAGACAGTACTAAAGGAGGTTTATAAATGTCCAAGAAGGACGTAATAGAAGTAGAAGGCGTCGTCGAAGATGCACTTCCAAATACTATATTTAAAGTTAGATTAGATAATGGCCATGAAATTATTGCTCATATTTCAGGTAAGCTAAGGATGAACTACATCAGAATACTACCTGGAGACAGAGTAGTTGTTGAACTTTCTCCTTATGACCTTACAAAAGGTAGAATTACCTGGAGAAACAAGTAGCGAGGAGGATATTAATGAAGGTAAAACCATCAGTAAAGAAAATGTGCGAAAAGTGCAAAATCATCAGACGTAAAGGTAGAGTAATGGTGATTTGCAATAATCCTAAACATAAACAAAAACAAGGTTAAGATAAACATGGAGGTGTAAAATTGGCTAGATTAGCAGGCGTTGACTTACCCAGAGAAAAAAGAGCTGAAATTGGGCTCACTTATATATTCGGAATAGGTAGATCAAGAGCAAATATGATCTTAAAAGATGCCGGAGTAAATCCCGACACCAGAATCAAAGATCTTACCGAAGCTGAACTACAAGCGATCAGAGATCAGCTTGATCATTATCAAATAGAAGGGGACCTACGTAGAGAGGTTTCCATGAATATAAAAAGACTTAGAGAGATTAACTGTTACAGAGGAATGAGACATAAAAGAGGACTTCCTGTAAGAGGACAAAACACTAAAAACAATGCCAGAACCAGAAAAGGTCCAAAGAAACTGGCAGCTAAAAACAAGTAAGGGAGGTAGAAAGATTGGTAGCAAAAGCTAAAAAAGCGACAACTCGTGTAAGAAGACGAGAGAGAAAGAATATTGAAAGAGGACAAGCTCATATCGTTTCTACTTTTAACAATACCATGGTCACATTATCAGACCTAAACGGTAATGTTATTTCCTGGGCCAGTGCAGGACAATTAGGTTTCAGAGGAAGTAGAAAATCAACTCCATACGCTGCTCAAGAAGCTGCACAAGAAGCAGCTAAGAAAGCAATGGAGCATGGCTTAAAAAGCGTAGAAGTATACGTCAAAGGTCCAGGATCTGGAAGAGAGGCAGCAATAAGATCACTTCAAGCATCCGGTCTTGAGATTAACATGATTAAAGATGTTACTCCAATTCCTCATAATGGATGTAGACCACCTAAGAGAAGAAGAGTTTAATTGGAGGTAGAATAGATAATGGCTAGACATACAGGACCTGTCTGCAAACAATGTAGACGTGAAGGACTAAAATTATTCCTTAAAGGCGATAAATGTTATATAGATAAATGCCCGATAAATTCAAGAAACTTTGCTCCGGGACAACATGGACAAAGTAGAAAGAAACTTACTGAATACGGGTTACAGCTTAGAGAAAAACAAAAAGTTAAAAGATTTTACGGAATTTCAGAAAGTCAAATGGCAAAATACTTCCATATGGCTGACAAAATGAAGGGAATTACAGGTGAAAACTTATTAACTACCCTTGAAACTAGACTAGACAATGTAGTTTACAGAATGGGATTTGCAAACTCTAGAGCAGAAGCAAGACAATTGGTAGTACATGGACACTTTACAGTTAACGGTAAAAAAGTAGATATTCCATCTTACCTATGCTCTAATGGCGATGAAATTGCCGTTAAAGCAAAAAGTCAAGAAAACGGAAAATTCAAAGTAGTAATTGAAAATTCCGGCAATACTGTTAACTGGGTAAATGTTAATCAAGAGGACATGAAAGGAACCATAGTAGCTGATCCTACAAGAGAAGATATCGACTTACCAATCGAAGAACATCTAATCGTAGAGCTTTATTCTAAGTAATAAGCTAAAAGTATCGGTTACCCTCAAGAACATACCTTTAAAAAGGAGGGTCATGGTTATATGCCAGAAGAACTAAATACTAAAATTGAGATTTTAGATATTATTGAAGAAGATAACTATGCAAAATTTGCAGTGTCACCACTTGACCGAGGTTATGGAACAACACTTGGAAACAGTTTAAGAAGAGTACTTCTTTCAACATTCCCTGGAGCGGCCATATCCAAAATAATGATTCAAGATGTTTTACACGAATTTTCTACAATACCGGGAGTTATTGAAGATGTTTCTGAAATAATTCTAAACATAAAAGGAGTTGCACTTAAGATGCACTCTAAGGGACCGGTTAGATTGACTTTAGATGTACAAGGACCTAAGACTGTAACTGCCGGTGATATATCAGAAGACGCGGATGTTGAAATCGTCAATAAAGATCACCACATTGCAACTCTTAGCGATACAGGAAGAATCTACATGGAACTGGAAGTAGTTCAAGGTAAAGGCTACAGCATTTCCGAGCAGCATAAAGACGACGAAGATCCTATAGGAACAATCCCTATAGATGCCTCCTTTACACCGGTAGAAAAAGTTAACTTCTCAGTTGAAAACTGTAGAGTAGGTCAGGTAATTGACTATGACAGATTGATTCTTGAAGTTTGGACCAATGGTACCATGACAGCACAAGAAGTCACTGCTCATGGAGCAGGAATCTTAATAGACTATCTGAGCTTATTCACCGAACTTCCAAACTACTCCTTAGAAGAGGAAGTTGAAGAAGAAACGGAAGAAGTAGATTTTACGAAACAGTTGGCAATTAATATCGAAGACTTAGACCTCTCACTAAGGAGCTTTAACTGCCTAAAGAGAGCAGGTATCCATACAGTTGGAGATATTGTTGAAAAAACTGAATCAGAAATGAGTAAGATTAAAAACTTCGGTAAGAAGTCACTTACAGAAGTTAAAAACAAAATCGAAGGATTCGGACTAGGATTTAAAGAAGAAGAATCATACTGATAAGTCCGACTTGTTATAAACTCTTTATCGGAAGGAGGAGACTACATGGCAAATCTTAGAAAGCTCGGTAGAAGGAGCGATCATAGAAACTCAATGCTAAGAAACCAAGTTCAATCACTATTTGAAAATGGTAAAATAGAAACTACAGTCACTAGAGCAAAAGAAACAAAGCGTATGGCTGAAAAAATGATAACTCTTGGCAAAAGAGGAGATCTTCATTCAAGAAGACGTGCTTATGCCTATATCTATCGAGACGAAATAGTAGATAAATTATTCAGTGAAATCGCCCCAAAATACAGTGACAGAAACGGTGGTTATACAAGAATATTAAAACTTGGACCTCGTAGAGGTGACGGTAGTGAGATGGCTATTCTTGAATTAGTATAGAGTAGTGGGCGGAAAGATTCCGCCCTTTTTATATTTGCCAAAAAGCTTTTGGTAAATATAAAAAGAAAATGTAAAAACAAAGGAACATATTTTAATAGTTATCAAACAATTGTGATATAATTTTAAGTAGAATATTTTTGGAAGGAAATAAAATGACTGAAACAAATAATATTATCGTCGTAAAAAATGCCGATTATAAATACAGAACTGATGAGGACACATATGTCCATGCACTTAAAGGAGTAAGCCTTGAAATAAAAAGAGGAGAATATGTAGCTGTACTTGGACATAATGGCAGTGGTAAGTCAACCCTCGCCAAACTCCTTAATGCACTTATAATCCCTGAAAGCGGCTCAGTATCTGTTAATGGTATGGATACAAAAAATGAAGCTGATCTTTGGAATATAAGGAAAAGCTGTGGGATGGTATTTCAAAACCCCGATAACCAATTGGTAGCTACAATTGTAGAAGAAGATGTTGCATTCGGACCGGAAAACCTGGGCGTACCGATGCCTGAACTTCGTGAGAGAGTTGACCGATGCCTTGAAATAGTAGAAATGCAGGACTATAAAAGACATTCACCTGCATTACTTTCAGGTGGGCAGAAACAAAGAGTAACAATTGCCGGAATACTTGCAATGTTTCCTGACTGCATTGTACTTGACGAGCCTACAGCCATGCTTGATCCAAAAGGTAGAGAGGAAATACTCTCCACAGTAAAAAGACTTAATATAGAAGACAAAAAGACGATAATTAACATAACTCATTACATGGAAGAAGCTGTCCAAGCTGATAGAATTATCGTAATGGATGATGGAGAAATCGCACTTGAAGGAACTCCAAGAGAAGTATTCTCGAAAGTTGATTTAATGAAAGAACTGGGACTGGATGTGCCGCAGGTAACAGAACTTGCTTTTTTATTGAACAAAAAAGGGTATAAAATACCTGCAGACATACTTACAGTAGATGAATTGGTGGGACTTATATGAAAATAGAACTTAGAGACGTAAATTATATATACAATAAGGGAAAGCCATTTGAAGTATATGCACTAAAAGATATTAACCTGACAATTAATCAGGAAGACTTTATCGGTCTTATTGGTCATACAGGTAGTGGGAAATCTACTCTTGTACAGCATTTAAACGGATTATATAAACCCACCACAGGAAAAGTATTGGTTGGAGATAAAGATATAAGTAAAAAGGGCGCCAATCTTAAAGAAATCAGACAGAAAGTAGGACTAGTCTTCCAGTACCCTGAACACCAACTCTTTGAAGAGACAATATATAAGGATATAGCATATGGACCTCTTAATATGGGATTATCAGAAAGTGAAATAGAAGACAGGGTAATAGATGCTATGACACTTGTCGGTCTTAACTATGAGAAAATGAAAGACAAATCACCATTTGAACTCTCCGGAGGTCAAAAGAGAAGAGTTGCCATAGCGGGAGTGCTCGCAATGCACCCGAGAATACTGATACTCGATGAGCCTACAGCGGGGCTCGACCCTAAAGGAAGGGATGAAATCCTAGGATATCTGACTCATCTGCATGAGGAGACCGGAATTTGTATAGTACTTGTATCACATAGTATGGAAGATATAGCAAAACTTGCTAATAGAATAATAGTAATGGATGCCGGACAGATTGTCATGGATGGCACACCTAAGGACATATTCGACAAGGAAAAAGAACTGGAGGGCATAGGACTAGGAGTGCCGCAGATAACTGAATTTATGAAAAGACTCCAAGAAAAGTATCCTGAGCTACCCGATGAGATATTAACGGTAGAAGAAGCCTTCAAAGTACTAGATAATTTTATGGGAGGTAGAGCTGATGTTTAAAGATATGACAATTGGACAATACCTGCCCACAGACAGCATAATTCACAAACTAGACCCTAGGATAAAAATAGGAGTCATTGGACTGTTTATGGTTGCAGTATTTTTAGTGAACAGCATCTACCTGTATATACCTATATTCTTAGGACTTGTTTTAGTCATGATAGCTGCAAAGATATCACCGAGTTATGTCATCAAAGGAATTAAACCTTTAAGATTTATAATTATACTGACCTTTCTAATCAATGCATTAGTCACTCCGGGAGAAGTGCTCGCACAATTCTGGATATTCACACTGACAAAAGAAGGTCTTTTAAGAGCAAGCTTTATGGCAATAAGACTAATTCTATTGGTAATGGGTACATCGATGCTGACCTTAACCACCTCGCCTATAGAATTAACAGACGGCTTGGAATCCATATTCAATCCACTTAAGAGATTTGGTTTCCCTTCACATGAACTGGCAATGATGATGACGATAGCACTTAGATTTATCCCTACACTTATAGAAGAATCTGATAAGATTATGAAAGCGCAAATGGCAAGAGGTGCGGACTTTGAATCGGGAAATCTAATAAATAGAGCTAAAAACTTAGTACCGCTATTAGTGCCCCTGTTTATAAACTCGCTTAGAAGAGCTGATGAGCTCGCTACAGCCATGGAAGCAAGATGCTATAGAGGTGGAGAGGGTAGGACGAGATTAAACGAACTAAAGACAACAGGCAAAGACTATGTAGCACTCGTCATCGTAATACTCTATCTAGGAGCGACAATAGCAGTGGGTAGGATTTACCCATTCCAGATATGAAAAACATTAAACTGATCATACAATACGACGGCAGCTTTTATTCAGGTTGGCAAAGACAAGATAATGCAGTCTCCATACAGGAAAAATTGGAAATGGCAATCAAAGAAATCACCGGTGAGGATATTAATTTAATAGGTTCGGGAAGAACCGACAAAGGAGTCCATGCCTATGCACAGGTTGCAAACTTTAGAAGCCAGACCAATATCAGACCTGACAAATTCTACCACTGGATGAAAATGCATCTGCCGGATGATATAAAAGTCATTTCATCTGAAGAAGTGCCTTATGAATTTCACTCCAGATTTGATGCCAAATCCAAGACCTATATATACAAGATTTATAATGATGAAGACCTGCATCCGATTTATAGAAATTACTATGAAGAGATCACGTATAAACTGGATGTTGAAAAAATGAAAACAGCATCGAAACTACTCATTGGGGAACACGACTTCAGTGGATTTGCAGGTATACTGGAAGAAAAGACAAATCCCATAAGAACACTTGACTCAATAGAAATAAGTCGGAATGGAAAATATATAGATATTGAACTAAAAGCCATGAGCTTTCTCAGAAACCAAGTAAGGATAATAGCAGGAACCCTTGTAGAAGTAGGACGGGGTAGAAAGTCAGAAAGTGACTTAAAAAAAATCCTGGAAACCGGAGACAGAACACTAGCCGGTCCAACATTAGG
>MTKW01004107.1_pt1 | contig 20153 bp, 24 predicted proteins | sample 1042761 | NCBI WGS metagenome assembly MTKW01 (sample SAMN06205366, study PRJNA360243) | anaerobic digester metagenome | biome: Wastewater treatment plant; feature: Anaerobic digester sludge; material: sludge; isolation source: anaerobic digester fed with sludge from wastewater treatment plant ... | reverse complement strand
GAAGACTTCGGGAAGGGCATAGCCGACGTAGAACAGGCAAAGGAGCCTGCCTTCACTACGGACCCGGACAGGATGGGTATGGGATTCACAATAATGGAGGCGTTGTCAGATGAACTCCATGTGTCTTCCGTCCCAGGAGAAGGGGTCAAGGTTGAGATAAGAAAGTCACCTCGTGGGACGGCGAAGTCCAGTGAAGAACCGGAGACTTGATCAAATCCAGTTTCCTGCTCTGCCCCTTCTCACTAATGAAGAGGTGCATGAGTTAAAACGACGCATTCGTGCAGGCGATGGAGATGCCCGCGAAGAATTGGTCTCGAGAAATCTACGCCTGGTAATGAGTCTGGTAAACAGGTTCTCCTATGAGGCGGATGAGAAGGAAGACTTGTTCCAGGTAGGTTGTATCGGACTTTTGAGAGCAACTGACCGATTTGACGAATCATGCGGGACTCGCTTCTCTACGTATGCCGTGCCGGTTATCCTCGGTACAATTCGGGAGCATCTTCGTTCCGGAGGTAGGCTCAAGATTGGAAGAACACTTCGGGACAAAGCTGTCAGAGTTGAAGAAGCACTACGTATTCTAAGGAGCGAATTAGGGCGAGAGCCGGACATTGATGAAATTGCCGGAAAGACAGGACTGCATAATCAAGAAATAGTTGAGGCCCAAGATGTCCTAAGGCCTATTGTGTCTCTTTCTGAACCTCGTTCCTCCGACGATTCCCTCTGCACTGAAGATAGAATTGCCTCTCTTTCCTTCACTGACGACCAAATAGAGTCTATTGCGCTTCAGCAGGCTATGGCAAACTTGACTCCTACTGAACGAGTGATAATAGAGATGAGATTTTTCCATGACTTGAAGCAGATGCAAGTTGCTGAACGACTTGGCATTTCCCAGCCGCAAGTCAGCAAGATCGAGAAAAGCGCGCTGAAACGCCTACGACAAGAACTGGATGAAGAGAATTAAACCCCTATTACATGCGCATAATTAGAGAAGAGAAAGGGGGCACAGCCTGTGTCAGTAGTTAAAGTCGTGGAATTACTGGGTGAGTCAACGACAAGCTGGGAGCATGCGATACAGGAGGCTGTCAGCGCAGCATCCAAGACCCTCCGGAATATTACAGGTGTCGAAGTGTTGAATATGACCGCGTCCATAGAAGACGGCAAGATTACGAAATACAAAGCTAATGTAAACGTGGCTTTCTCTGTAGACGGTACCTAGTCGAGGTATGTGTCGGATGCATATGTATAAGGGGGCATAGGTGCAGGTGCCGTCTGAAAAAGCCAGAAAGCAGATGACAAAGATGCCTGAGACTACCCAGGCAGCCCAGGAGACAAAACGCAGGCAAGAGGTTTATCAGCAACTAGTGGCTGAAAGGAAGCCAAAGCCTCCGTACCTCCGGCATTTCCTCGTCGCATTTGTGACAGGCGGCGCAGTCTGTGCATTAGGCCAATTTGTCTTAGGCATCTTCATAGGGCGAGGACTGGACATCAACGCAGCGTCCGCTCCTACCCTCGCAATCATGATTCTACTGGGTATAGTCTTGACTGCATTGGGGATCTATGATGAATTTGCTGAGTTTGCCGGGGCAGGGGCTGCAGTGCCTATTACAGGGTTCGCTAACACGATCGCTGCTTCTGCCATGGACTTTAAGCATGAAGGTTGGGTTTTGGGAATGGGGGCCAAGATGTTTATCATTGCAGGCCCTGTTATTGTGTACGGCATCCTAAGTGGAGTATTTGCAGCTTTCATAAAGTACATCACTCGGTTATAGACGGAAGGGAATTGCGGCGCTGTGGCGTCAAAGAAGATCGGCAAAGCGACTGTCAAGTTTACGAATCCACCGATAATTGCCGGGATAGGCACTATAGTAGGGCCTATGGAAGGCCGCGGGCCTCTTGCCCGGGACTTTGACGTGGTACTGCCTGATATGGCCTTTGGGGAGAAGACTGCGGAAAGAAGTGAGCGTAAACTCCTGGAGCAGGCTGCCCAGATTGCCATAGAACGCTCAGGCATTGATAAAGACATGATAGATTACTACATTGCCGGGGATCTCTTGAATCAGATTATTTCTGCCAGCTTCTCCGCAAGGCAACTGGCAATACCTTTTATAGGAGTGTACGGGGCGTGCTCCACATGTGCTATGGGAACAGCCTTCGGAGGCATGATCCTTGACGGTGGGTTCGCAGATTATGTTCTGGTGGCATGCTCAAGCCATTATCAAACAGCGGAGCGCCAGTTTCGGTACCCAATAGAGCTGAATATTCAACATAAGGCTACGTCTCAGTACACTGTGACAGGCGCCGGCGCCTTGGTCCTTGCATCTTCCGGGAACGGGCCAAGGGTTACTTGGGCTACCACCGGCAGAGTGATAGACCTTGGGGTCAAAGATCCATACAACTTAGGCGCTGCTATGGCGCCGGCTGCTTGCGACACACTTCTGAGGCATGTAGCTGACACCGGATTCTCTCCTGACGTGTATGACCTGATTCTCACAGGAGATCTCGGCAGTCTTGGATCCGAGCTCTTTACAGAGCTNNGCGGCAGTTGTTACGTTTGGCCATGTATTGAAAGAGATGGAGAGAGGAAACCTGAAGAAGATCCTACTGATAGCCACCGGTGCCTTGCTGAGCCCGTTAACCTTTCAGCAGGGAGAGAGTATTCCCGGTGTAGGCCATGCTATTGTAATCGAGTTGTAGAAAGAAGGTTTAACCTGTGGACTACATTATCGCGTTTCTCGTCGGAGGATTCATCTGCGGTATAGGCCAGTTAATACTGGACTTGACAACTCTCACACCCGGACACGTGCTCGTATTGCTTACAGTCATAGGTGCTCTTGCAGGTGGTTTTGGACTTTACCAGCCTTTTCTCTCATTTGCAAAAGCAGGTGCATTGGTGCCGGTTACCGGATTCGGGGCGTCCATTGCCAAGGGATCTCTGTTGGAGGCGGAGAGAACCGGTATTATCGGCTTGTTTACAGGGGCATTTGAGTTCACAGGGCAAGGCCTGGCAGTAGCCGTTTTCTTCAGCGCCATCGCTGCCCTCTTCTTCAGTCCACGGTCCTAGGTATGGCACGTAAGGAAGGTGTCAATCCTCTGTGAAAGAGACTATAGGGTTTCCTCGGGCGCTCTTGTATTATTACTACTATCCGGCGTGGAGGGCCTTTTTTGAATCCCTTGGCCAGACTTGCGAGGTCTCAGGCAAGACCACGAAGGCGGTGATAGACTCAGGGATTAAGGTTACAGTAGACGAGGCGTGCTTGCCTGTAAAAGCCTTTCATGGCCATGTGCTGAGCCTGTCCGGCGTATGTGACAGGGTGTTCGTTCCGAGACTGGTCTCAGTTGAGAGAAAGGCTTATATATGCCCAAAGTTGATGGGCCTTCCGGACATGGTAAGACACAACTGTAAAGGTATCCGGCAAATAATCGACCCCTGCATTGACATGAGCCGTAACTCGCGGGCATATGTAAGAGAGCTCTATGCCACAGGTAGGCTATTCACACGGAATCCACTGAAGATATCTGTTGCAAGGCGAAAGGCAAAGCAAGCATATGACGTGTTTGTCCGGCTACTCCAGGCAGGACTTACGCCAATTGATGCAATGGATAGAGAGAACCGGTGTTATCCAAATCATTTTCAGGATTCCGGGATATTCAATGATTCCGTGTCAGGAAGGGACAAGGACGTTCGGTCCCCGATCATCGGCGTTCTGGGCCATCCTTATATCATTTATGATTCATTTCTAGGAATGAACGTTCTAGACAGGCTCAACCTGATGGGCGCAAGAGTAGTGACAATGGACATGCTACAGCGTACAGTTGTTGAACAGGCGGCAGCAAAGTCCCAAAAGAGGGTATTCTGGACCATCGGTAGGCAGTTGCTCGGGGCCGGTTACTACTTTCTCGCGCCGGGAACTGTCGATGGTTGCCTCCAAATGAGTGCCTTCGCTTGCGGACCTGACTCGTTCATCGCTGAGCTGCTGCAACAAGAATCTGCAAGGAGTCGGCGCAAGGTACCGTTTATGACGATCGTGGTTGATGAACACACAGGAGAAGCCGGTGTCCTAACCAGGCTAGAGGCTTTTATGGATATTGTGGCGAGGTCAATGCTAAGGTGAAACTGACCTTTGCGCGTCTTGGTAATTTTCACATCGCGGCGAAAGCTCTTTTTGAAGCATTGGGAATTGACGTGGTGTTGCCTCCGCCTCCTACTAAACGCACAATGTCCCTGGGTTCCCTCAACTCTCCTGAATTCGCTTGTCTTCCTCTGAAAATAAATATTGGAAACTACTTGGAAGCATTGGAGAAAGGGGCAGATACCATTGTAATGGTTGGTGGCATAGGTCCGTGCCGCCTTGGATTATACGGCGAAGTCCAAAGGCAAATCCTAGAAGGACTCGGATGCGATTTCAAGATGATTGTGGTGGAGCCCCCGCAAGGGAGGCTGGACCGCCTTTTTCGGCAGTTGTTTGAGATTACAGGACCGCAGCGCATTCCACAGTATATTAAAGCCCTGCATCTGGGCTGGAGCAAACTCGCAGCCATAGACTCTATGGAGAAACTTGCCCTCAAGCGTCGTCCGTTTGAGGAGTCAAAAGGTGATATCTCATTTGCTTATGAAGAGACTCTAAGGTGCATAGATAAGGCGCGTAGTCCGAAAGAGGTAGCATCTGCCGTGGAGAACGGACAAAGAGCAATAAAGTCCGTCTGCAAGAAGACAGACGGGAATAAGCCGCGCATCGGTATTGTGGGAGAAGTTTTCATGGTTCTCGAACCTTTCGTCAACTGTGAGATTGAGAAGCACTTAGGAGAGATGGGGGTCGTAGTACACAGGTCCATTTATCTCAGTGACTGGGTAGTGGAGCATGTAGTAAAGGATGCGTTTCGCATTCTGCGAAAATCCAAGCTTCCATATGAACTGGCTAAGCCGTATTTGTGTCACTTCGTCGGTGGGCATGGCGTAGAAACCATAGCGTCTACCGTAGACTATGCCAGGCAGGGGCTGGACGGGGTAATCCAGGTAGCTCCGTTTACGTGTATGCCGGAGATCATAGCTCAAGATCTGTTGCCTACAGTCTCAAGGGATCTGGGCATTCCTGTAATGACCCTTGTTCTGGACGAGCATTCGTCCGGCACCGGGGTGTTGACGCGTCTTGAAGCTTTTGTTGACTTGGTCAGAATGTCACAGCGCCAAAGGAGGTGACTTCCGGTGGCAGGCTCAGGATATCTGGGAGTGGATGTCGGTTCTGTCAGTACTAACTTAGTCCTGATAGATGACAGAGGAGTCCTACAGGAGAAGATCTACCTGAGGACTCAGGGAGATCCGATAAGCGCTGTGAAGGAAGGGATGAGACATCTTGAGGCTGTCGCAGGGGACATTGAAATCCTCGGAGTCGGAACATCAGGCAGCGGACGGAAGCTGGCAGGAGTCATCCTTGGCGCTGATTGCGTGAAGAATGAGATTACCGCTCATGCAGTAGCTGCCAATCGCCGGGTGCCAGGGGTGCAGACAGTAATTGAAATCGGCGGCCAAGATTCAAAAATCATTATTCTCAGGCAAGGGATTGTTATTGATTTTGCCATGAATACCGTATGTGCGGCAGGCACAGGCTCTTTCTTGGAGCAACAGGCTGCCAGGCTGGGTATTGCCATAGATCAATTTGGCAAACTTGCGCTCGGGGCGGTAACCCCAGTAAGAATTGCAGGTAGATGTGCGGTGTTTGCCGAGTCAGATATGATACACAAGCAGCAAATGGGGCACAGGATTGAAGACATAATTTCCGGCTTATGTGAGGCGCTTGTCCGCAACTACTTGAATAATGTCGCAAAAGGAAAAACCATTGAACCGCCTGTGGTTTTCCAAGGCGGCGTTGCAGCCAATGCCGGGATGAAAGCTGCTTTTGAGAAGGAGCTAGGCACACAAGTTGTCATTCCTGAACATTATGATATGATGGGTGCCTTAGGCGCTGCGCTAATGGCTATAGAGGAAAAAAACAGGAAAGACGGGCAATCTGCGTTTCGCGGATTTGCTGCACTCAATAGGGACTACGCTACCCGGACTTTTGAATGTAAGGGCTGCCCGAATCTTTGTGAAATCGTAGATATTACCATGGACAATGAGACTATTGCCCAATGGGGTTCCAGATGCGGAAGAACGAACTATCTTGACCGCAGGTAGCTTGCATGCTATTATGTGAAACAAGCTATCCCTTGGATTAGGATGGAATTGACGGCACAGGCAAGATAGACTAAGACTAACACCAAGAGACACAAACTTGCGGACAGTGGGGACAGGTCCGCTGTTTTCGGATGGGAGAGGCTGAATTGGAGCTACATGGATCTATGCAGATTACCGGTGACGGGGAGCTAGAGATAGGCGGTTGCCGTATTACGCGCCTTGCAAGGGACTTCGGCACTCCCCTTCACATTATGGACGAAGAGATGATGCGGTCTAACTGCCGAGACATAAGGACGTCGCTTCATCAACACTATCCTAAAGTTTTCGTGGCATACGCAAGCAAGGCTTTCTGTACTCTTGCCATGTGCAGACTCATCCACGAAGAGTCGTTAGGCCTTGATGTGTGTTCCGGGGGAGAACTTTTCACAGCCCTTGAGGCCGGCATTCCTCCGGAAAATATCCTGTTTCATGGCAACTGTAAAACGCCGAGAGAAATAGAAATGGGAGTCAGGGTAGGCATAGGAAGATTCATCGTGGATAACCTCGATGAGCTTGACTTGCTTTCTGAGATATCGCGCAAGTTCAGGAGAAGGGCGCATGTTCAGATTCGTCTCAACCCCGGGGTGGAAGCACATACGCATCACTATATACAGACAGGCCTTATAGATTCCAAGTTTGGTCTTGGAATAACAGACGGGCAGGCTATGAAAGCTGTAGAACGAGTCCTGGGTTCAGAATACCTGGTCCTCGAAGGAGTCCATAGCCACATAGGGTCTCAAATACTTACCGTAGAGCCTTACGTGTTGGCAACTCAAGTTGTCATGAGCTTTGTCGGAGATGTGAAAGAGAAATACGGGTACAGTCTGCGTGAGGTAAATCTCGGAGGCGGATTCGGTGTCAGGTACAAGGCTGCTGATACTGGGTTTTCCCTGGATGAATACGCTGAAAGAGTATCCCGGGTCGTTCGTGAATCATGTCATATCCAACGCCTGGATCTTCCGTGTATCATGGTGGAACCCGGTCGTTATATCGTAGGTGAAGCAGGGACCACACTATATACTGTCTGTGGAATCAAGGATATCCCCGGAGTGCGAAAATACGTCATGGTAGACGGTGGCATGTCGGAAAATCCCAGAGTCACTTTGTATCAGGCAGAGTACGAGGCGATTTTGGCTAACAGAGCCTTGGAAGAATCTACTGAGACAGTTTCGATAGCAGGGAAGCATTGTGAAGAAGGGGATATGTTGATTGTTGATGCCAAGATGCCGCAGGCTAAACCCGGTGATACACTGGCGATTCTTACTACCGGAGCTTACCATTATTCCATGGCGAGTAATTACAACAGGTATCCCAGGCCGGCAGTGATATTTGTCAGGGCAGGTTTGGCTGATGTTGTTGTAGAAAGAGAGAGCTACGCGAATCTTTTGGCAAGAGACAGGATACCTGCACGGTTGGTGCAAACCGATGCAAGGGACATTGGTCCTCGTTTACCTGCAGCGGGTAACCCAGGCTAGGATAGTTCGTGCGGCTGTAGTTTTGAGGCCGCTGAACATTCACGCCCGCCCGCAGCGCCAAATAGTGCGGAGGGAGATACATGCCTAACTTGTCATCTATGCTTTTGACTTTGCCCATAGTCTTGTTGTCACTTACAGTTCATGAGTTTGCTCACGCTGCGACTGCCAACTTTCTGGGAGATCCTACACCTCGTTGGGAGGGCCGTCTGACGCTTAATCCTTTGGCTCATTTGGATGTTTTCGGCACTCTGACACTGATAATCACCAGGAGATTTGGTTGGGCAAAACCTGTCCCGGTAAATCCTGCGTATTTCAAGGATTGGCGGCAGGGAATGGCTCTGGTGGGGGTGGCAGGCCCTCTTTCCAATGTGGTCTTGGCTTTTATATTCGCGCTTCCGTATAGACTAGGCATACGCATGCCTTATTACCTTGATCTCATTGCGTACTTTGCCATTCTCATAAATCTGGGCCTTGCATCATTTAATCTCATTCCGATACCGCCTCTGGACGGGTCAAGGTTACTCCTTGTATTCTTGAGAGGGAAGAACCTTTACATTTATCAGCAACTCGAACAGTATGGTCAGTTTATCCTGCTCCTTTTAATTTTTACAGGGGCTACGTCCGTGATAATGCTACCTATCATGAGATTCTTGGCCTTCCTCATTACAGGCCTGAGAATGTTTTAGACAAGGAGAGATAGATCCATGTCGAAACCAAGAATATTTAGTGGCATGAGGCCTACCGGAAGACTCCACCTGGGGAACCTCTTAGGTGCCCTTGACAACTGGGTTAGACTGCAAGATGAGTATGATTGTGTCTTTGCAGTCGTGGATTGGCATGCCCTTACTACAGGATATGAAGATACCGGCGAGATTCAGGAGAATACGAGAAATATGGTTATCGATTACTTGTCTGCCGGAATAGATCCTGAAAAGAGCTTGGTAATCAAGCAGTCTGATGTTAAGCAGCATGCTGAGTTATCCCTTTTGTTATCCATGATTACGCCCCTTTCGTGGCTGGAAAGGTGCCCTACTTACAAGGAGCAACTCAGGGAGTTGGAAGGCAGGGAGATTATGACCCACGGATTCTTGGGGTACCCTGTGCTTATGGCAGCCGACATTCTGGTATACAAGGCAAAGGTTGTGCCTGTAGGGGAAGATCAGTTGCCCCACATAGAGCTTGCAAGGGAAATTGCGAGACGCTTTAATTTTCTCTATCAACCTGTGTTCCCGGAACCGCAAGAACGTCTCAATGAGGTTGTCTTGCTTCCCGGCACTGATGGAAGGAAGATGAGCAAGAGCTACCGAAACATCATTGAGATATCGGCAAGCGCTGAAGAAGTCAAGAGCATCGTAGCAAACATGGTTACAGACCCTCAAAGGATACGCAGGCGAGACCCTGGTAACCCTGATGTATGTTCTGTATATGCATTTCATGGAGTCTTTTCTAAACTCGGTATTGAGGATATTCGAGAGGGATGCCGAAGTGCAGGTATAGGCTGTGTTGATTGTAAGCGGAAATTGGCCGACGCGCTCAATGAGTATTTAGAGCCGATTCGCAAGAGAAGAGAAGCTATCCTGAAGAACCCCGGGATTATTGATGAAGTCTTGGAGCAAGGAGCAAAGAAGGCCGCGGTTATTGCAGAGAGCACTCTCTCTGAGGTTAGGCAGGCGATGAGGATTTGAAGGATGCGCCCAATGAGCGCCTACAACCTATCAGGACCCTGGAAGAACTGGCACGTGCCCTCGAGAGGGGAGATGAGGATCCTTCGCAAGTCTCCGCTCGGAATGCTCTCGAGGAGGCAATGTCAGAGATAGAACGTGTCATGGGGAAACCGGATCTGGATTACATCGGAGATTTTCTTTCTGCTGCCGGTGCCGTAATAAGGGCAAAGGCAGAGAAGCTGCTACCCCCTGAAGAACATGATACCTGTGAAACTCGGGACACGGGTGAGAGTGAAGAAGAATCCTCATTATCCGACCAGGAGAGAGAATTATCCAACGAAGCGCTTTTGGCGCACCTCATGGAATACCGGGTGTTTCAGGATGCAGTTGAGGAATTGGCCAGGCGCGATACAGCCTGGCGCGGTGTATTTCCGAGAGGCCGTCAGATAGAAGCAAAGGATGATCTGCCTCTCCCATCCAATGAAATAGGCCTTTCGCATCTTCTCTCCGCTCTAAAGGATATTCTTGAAGATGCGCCTCGTGAAGAGTTTCCTCACGTCCCCCAAGACGAGCTTTTCCTCGAAAGAGGTATGGACCACATCCGCTCGTGTATTCGAGAAAAAACAAAAGTAGGTTTCGTCGAACTTTTCGCAAAGCCCGTCACCCGCTCTAGCGTGATAGGGGTTTTTCTTGCTCTTCTTGAGCTGATTCGCCTCAAGGAGGTAGTCGTTGAGCAGGATCGGCATTTCGGTGAGATCATGATAGCCTTTGTGCCGGGGGGATCAGCCCATGAATTACAGTGAGGCAAGAGCGATAGTTGAGGCATTGATCTTCGCGTCACCCGGTCCGATTTCTCAAAAACGCATTGCGGAGCTGATGGATTTGGCTCCTCGAACAATAGAATCTATAGTGAAAGACATCCAGGATAAATACAGGCGAGACAAATCAGGCATCCAAATAGTCTTCGTAGCAGGTGGTTATGAGATGACCACCAGACCTGAGTTCGCTGACTATGTGTCCAAACTCAACATAGAAGTCAGACAGAGCTTGTCACGCCCCGCCTTGGAGACACTGGCCATAATCGCGTATAGACAACCAATTACCAGGCCGGAATTGGAAAATGTCCGAGGTGTCAGAGTAGACAGTGTTCTCAATACACTTATGGAGCGACGGCTGATTCGCGTGTCCGGCAGAAAGAAAGCGCCTGGCAGTCCTGCATTGTATTCCACTACATCAACATTCCTTCAATGGTTTGGCCTCTCATCTCTCCATGAGCTTCCTCCTCTTGAGCAAGCCTCAGGTTCACTCCTTCCGAATATTGGGTTCTGAGTAGGGAAGAATATCCTTATGATTTATCGGAGTGAGAGTATTGTATGAAATGGATTGTTTTGTTTCTCACTCTCAGTGTAGCAGCATTGCTTCTGGCTGTGTTCTCTACACCTGTACATGTCCGCATACAGCTTGCCCTCAATCGAAGGGAGACATTTGCCAGAGTCAGCTTCGGGATCATACGCGGATTGATATGGTTCACTGTTTACAGTGCTCATAACACGGTAGAGTCAGAAGAACGCGATCCGGGAAAACTGCTAATCAAATCCCTCGAGGACCTCATCAGGCATCCTGAAAACGCTTATAGGCTCCTTATCCGATTCATTGATAGGACTGGTAAGAGCAGGCGTCGACCAGATGTGCCTGAAGATACCCGAGGAAAGCCTGAGACCCCAAGGGATAGGTTTGCAAGGCCCATAATCATCCAGGCTCTCAAGAGGGGCCTGACCCTGCTCCGTTTTCGACTCAGGCTGGTCTTCGGTGCAGGGGATGCGGCGACGACAGGTATTACATTGGGACTAATTTACGCTCTGTTTGGCACCGCCCTGGGTGTCTTTTCTGAAAGACTCCGATTTGCCGACAACCTGCCGGAAATCACCATCGTCCCCTGTTACAATGAAGTCTGTATTGACATGGAGCTTGACAGTATTGTTGTATCCAGGCCGGGCCATATTGTTTTCCCAGGGGTCTTTGGGCAAGACTAGCGGTAGGCCCGGCGTTGTTTGAAAGGAGAAATGCACATGGCAGATCACCCAATTGATGTCTTGATGAGGACAACCATGGACAACATAAAGGAAATGATTGACGTCAATACAATCCTAGGAGATCCAGTCGAGACTTCGGACGGAACTGTAATACTGCCTGTATCCCGAGTATTCGTAGGGTTTGCAGCAGGCGGCAGTGAGTTTCCAACTTTGAAGGATGGACAAGAGGCGAAAGCGAAGTCGGATGCGACGACCTCAGACGGGGCGGGGTTCCCGTTTGGGGGAGGCGCAGGCGCAGGCCTGACCATCTCACCGGTGGCATTTCTTGTGGTCAGTAAGGGCCAGGTCAGGGTCATGCCGGTAGAGGGCATTGGTCCGTTGGAGAAACTGATTGACTTCGTGCCGTCCTTCTTGGCTAAGGGAGCTCCGGGAGAGACACAGAGTACAGGGAATGTCGTCTGTAAGCCAAATGTACAGGCGGATGCTCACTGACATTGCCGAGCCTTGCCAATGTCAGGTTGCAATGGCATGAATAATGTCGTAAGATCGTCTGGAACATAAGGTTACCATTGGTGGCATTCTTGGCCAATGGATAAGGCCCTGGTGGGAGATGGTATAATGCGGCAGTTTGCAGTTATTGGCCTGGGGAAGTTCGGCGCCAGTGTTGCTTGTACTCTGGAAAGACTGGGACATCAAGTGTTGGCAGTCGATATCGACGAGGATAAGGTTCAGCGGGTAGCTGACGAAGTTACCCATGCTGTCCAGGCAGATGCGACAGATGAAGACATTCTCAGGGCACTTGGTATCCGCAATTTCGACACGGTTATAGTCACCATCGGCCATGATGTGTTGTCCAGCATACTTACATGCTTAATCCTTAAGGACCTGGGTGTGGGTTACGTTGTGGGAAAAGCCACTGACGAACTCCACGGCAAGTTGCTTGAGAAGCTCGGGGTAGAGAAAGTGGTTTACCCTGAACGGGACATGGGCGCAAGATTGGCCGCCACCCTTACGTATTCAAATATCCTTGAGATTATTGAACTCTCCCCGGATTACGGTGTCGCGGAGATCGTGGCTTCCTCGGAACTCATTGGTAGGACGCTTCGCGAGTTGAATCTGCGCGCCAAATTCGGTGTGAACATTGTTGCAATTCGTGGAGCTGACAACGAGGTCAAAGTATCGCCCGGGCCTGATGACCTTATTGAGAAAGGTGATGTCTTGTTAGCTCTTGGCACTACAGAGAGTCTGGGCAGACTAGAGATCTTGAAGTAGTGTTGTCTTGATTGGTGGTTTTTTTCAGTGGAGAGGCTTCAGAAGATTCTTGCAAACGCAGGCGTTGCTTCACGTAGGGCCAGCGCAGAAATGATCAAGGAAGGTCGCGTTGCTGTTGACGGCGAAGTCATACTCGAGCCGGGCGCGAAATTCAATCCCTCCGCATGTGAGATAAGAGTTGACGGTAAAGCTGTCAATGCTCACGAAAAGAAAATATATATCATGCTCAATAAACCTAAAGGGTACATCTCCACAGTCCATGATCCCAGGGGGCGAAGAACAATACTGGATCTTGTTCCAAATGTGGGCACACGGCTTTTCCCTGTAGGCAGACTTGACCGGGATACTGAGGGATTGCTCCTCTTGACAAACGACGGCCATGCGACTCATGTCTTGACCCATCCCAGATTCGGAATATACAAGACGTATCTGGCAGTTGTCAACGGTGTGCCCGATGAAGACAGGTTGAATCTATTGCGTAACGGGGTGAGATTGCTGTCAGGGCATATATCGTCCCCGGCAGGTGTAAGACTGATTGCGGTATCCGAAGACTGCGCTTTAGTGGAAATCAAGATTGGGGAAGGCAGGAAACGCCAGGTTCGTGAGATGTTTGATTCTGTCGGGCATCCGGTCAGAAGCCTCACAAGGACTCATCTTGGTGAACTTGATATCGGAGATTTGAAAGTCGGTTCATGGAGATACCTTACTGCAGCAGAAGAGGACTGGATCCGGAACATGGCGGCAAGGTCGGGAGAAGGGGTAGAGTCTTGCGAAAGGACATCATAGTAGTAGGTGCCGGGCCTGCAGGTTTGATGGCTGCAGGAAGGGCTGCATCGCTAGGGGCGACTGTGGCTCTTCTGGAGAAAAACAGCCGGCCGGGCAGGAAGCTCCTTATTACGGGGAAAGGCAGATGCAACTTTACTAATGATACAGACGTGGACGGACTGATAGCCGGTATTCCGGGTAACGGAAAGTTTCTGTATTCAGCTTTCTCACGATTCGACTCTTATGACCTCCGGGAATTCTTTCGGGAACTTGGGGTGGAGAGCAAAACAGAAAGAGGCAAAAGGGTGTTTCCTGCGTCAGGGATATCCAAAGATGTGCTGCGAGCTCTTGTGACGTACATAACGAGGAGTGGCGCGAGGCTGCAGCTTAACTCCAGGGTACATAAAGTCGTTGTCTCAGACAAGAGAGTGCAGGGAGTCGTATTTGCCACAGGTAATGGCGAAAATGAGTTTATGCAGTGTGACGCAGTGGTAATTGCTACAGGGGGAATTACCTATGCTGCTACAGGTTCTACAGGTGATGGCTTCAGAATAGCAAAAGAGCTTGGACACACTATCGTCCAACCCAGAGCGTCTTTGATCCCGCTGGAGACGGTTGAGTCATGGCCACGGGAGGTGGCAGGGTTGACCTTACGCAATGTGCAAGCAACATTGACGGTAGACGGGCGTAAGGTCGGGTCGGAATTCGGCGAGATGCTGTTTACTCACTTCGGGGTCTCCGGTCCTATCATCTTATCTTTGTCACGGGCAGCTGCGTCCGCCATGGTTCATGGAAATCCAAAAATTGCGCTGGCAATCGACATGAAACCTGCACTCTCCTATGAGCAGTTAGACGCCAGAATCCTGCGGGATTTTAAGAAACACGGAGGGCAAACCGTACTAAATTCCCTGGTTGATCTTATGCCTCGACATTTAGTCGACATAGTCTTGCAGGAGGCGGGTGTATCCGCCTCGAAACACATATCTCAGGTAACCAGGGAGGAACGACTTCTAATAGGCAAGACTCTGAAGGAGCTTACATTGCACATAGCGGGATTAAGGCCGGACGATGAGGGGATTGTCACCGCAGGTGGGGTAGACGTAGATGAAATTGATCCTCGCAGAATGGAATCCAAACTGATCCAGGGATTGTGCTTTGCAGGAGAAGTAATGGACATTGATGGCATGACCGGTGGTTTCAACTTGCAGGCTGCTTTTTCCACAGGTTATCTTTCAGGGCAAAGCTGGGCTGAAGGAAGGTAGTGAACGGCTGTATGGGTTCAGCGTTTGGTGAAGGCAGCGAAGATGTGGATAGACTGCTACGTTTCCTTGAGAAGGTGTTCGGCATAGCATTGTGCCTGTTTCTGACCTTGACAATCTTAGGGCAGGTTATTCTTGGCACACCGGAAGGAAGATTCGGCTTTAGTAGAGTGGAACGCCTGGAGGGTATTAGGCTGAATGTGGATACTCTCGGCGAACAGAATTCCCGCTGAGTGTCTTGACAGGTATATGCGCCAGGTATATTAGGGGGAGATTTATCAAGGGAGAAGAGGAATCTGTAATGTATACGTCGAATAGCATAGAAGCGAGAAAAAGCAATAAAGGTCCGGTTATCGCGATTGACGGGCCGGCAGGCGCAGGCAAGAGCACAGTAGCAAAGGCTGTTGCAAGAATATTCGGGTTGGCTTATGTCAGTACAGGTCTGGTTTACCGAGCTCTGACCCTCAAAGCAATACGCCTGGGAGTGGATGTCCAAGAAGCTGAGTTCATAGTCACATTGGCTGAGAACACTGAAGTTGCTGTTGTGCCCGATGGCGGAGAGTGTCGTGTTCTCCTTGACGGCGAAGATGTGACAGCGGAATTGACATGCCCTGAAGTAGGTGCTTGTGTGTCGCAAGTAGCCAAGATTCCTAAAGTAAGGGCAGCCCTTTTGGATATCCAACGAGCCATAGCCAACAGGGGCTGTGTAGTGATGGACGGAAGAGATATCGGAACAGTTGTTGTACCTGATGCGGATGTGAAGATATTCCTTGTGGCAGATCTTGATGAGCGCGTGCGAAGACGGGTTATTCAGGCCCGTGAGCGAGGATATGACGTGGTGGAAGAGACTATTGTCAGTGAAATAATGAATAGAGATAAGATTGACAGCGGGCGAAAAGTAGCCCCCCTTAAACCCGCGCCTGATTCTATTACCATTGACACCACAGGAAAAACCCCTGAAGAAACCATTATGGAAGTGGCAGGTGTCATTTACGAAATACTTAGTGACAATGGGATCAAAAATGCTTCAGGAGGCAAGGGAGACACGCCTTGTTTTACATGATTATTAGGGCAATTCTCAGATTTGTCATGAGAATTGCCTTTCGCATGCAAGTAGAAGGTAAGGATAACGTTCCAAGTCAGGGAGGAGTAATCCTGGCTGCGAACCATTTAAGTATGCTAGATCCCATAGTGGTAGGGTGCGCAATAGACCGGCCTGTTCGATTCATGGCAAAACGTGAGCTGTTTGATAATCCTCTTCTTAGGATGTTAGCTCGTAGTCTGGGTGCTTTCCCCGTGCGCCGCGGAAAAGATGACAAGGACGCATTCCGCCGAGCTCTCGAAGTGTTGAGAAACGACGAAGTTTTAGGAATATTTCCTGAAGGGACTAGAAGTCTCGATGGCAGATTGCAAAGAGCGTATTCCGGGGCAGCGGTTTTGGCAGAGAAAACCGATGCTTATCTGGTGCCTGTAGGAATTATTGGCACAGGCAATGTAATGCGAAAAGGCGCTGCCTTTCCTAAAGCGGGACGTATTAGTGTGAAATTCGGTAAGCCCATTATTCCGGCTGAGGTGTGCTCGGTGATTCCAATGAACCAGCCTTGCTTCAAGCCGAGAGAAGCCATCACAACTCTTATGATGGAAGAGATAGAGAGGCTGGTCATGAGCTTTTAGGAACCCTCAGGTTAAGTTTAGTGTGATGTTGGGAGATAATAGGGAAGAAGGTAGAACGGGTATTGCAGGTTGCAATTGGTGAACACAGCGGGTTTTGCTTTGGGGTTAAGAGAGCGGTTGAAATAGCTGAAAAAGCAGGCAGTCAAGGTATAGCGTTCACCCTCGGCCCCTTGGTTCATAATCCTCAGGTCGTCGCCAAGTTGAGAAAAATAGGGGTTATCCCGGTATCAGATTTGAACGAAATCTCAGATGGTTGTATGATAGTGCCGTCGCACGGACTACCACGTGACGTCATTGATGAAGCGTATACACGAGGGCTAAGGGTTGTCCATGCTACCTGTCCGTATGTCAGGTGCGCACAAGAGCGGGCCGCTGAGTTGAACCGTAACGGTTATCAGGTGTTTATAGTTGGTGACGAAGGACACAAAGAAGTAGTTGGTCTGTTAGGTTGGGCCGGAGATAATGCAAGAGTAGTCATGACCGGTGAAGATGTAACATCCGGTTCTGTCGAGCCCAAGGTCGGTGTTGTTTGTCAGACCACCCAGACAGTCGAGGCTTTTCGCCAGGTTCTCGCTGCCCTTGCCTTGAGGGCGAAAGAGCTTGTGGCCTACAATACGATATGTAATGCTACTTGGAAAAGGCAGGAGGCTGCACGCAAGTTGGCACGATCAGTTGATGCCGTGGTCGTGGTCGGCGGGCGGGCCAGCGCGAATACAAGAAGGCTTGTAGAAATCTGTGAAGCGGAAGGCGCTAAGGTCTACTGGGTGGAAGGGCCGGAAGACCTGAATACCCTAGACTTTTCAGGACTCGAAAGGGTGGGACTAACGGCGGGGGCATCGACGCCGAATTGGGTTATCGAGGAGGTCGTTGAGAGGATGAGCGTACCGGATGAAGGGAAGATAAGTGAGTTGGGGGTAACAGAGATTACTGAGAGCAAAAGTGTTGACGAAATCGAAACTGTTGAGGTAAGCGAAGACCAAATGGAGGAAATTCCCGAGGATTCACTGGAATGTGCTGATAACGAGAGGGAAGATGAAGAGCTTCCACAAGAAGATTCCGAGACTTCAGAGGTGGACCAAGAAGAGCCTACAACTTCACAGGTGGAAGAAGAGCCGGATGCTATAGGACCTGAAGGGGAGGAGCAAGAGACTGTTGATATGTCGCTCCAGCCGGCACTTGTGGAGGGCGACATAGTGGAAGGCACTGTTGTCGCAGTCGAACCCGAGCGGGTCCTTGTCGATATTGGACTTAAATCCGAAGGTGTAGTGCCAAGGAATGAGATCTCCAGAAGGCAGGTCCAGTCATGTGAAGGTATAGTCAATGTAGGTGACAGGATAGAAGTCTTAATCGAGAAACTGGAAGCCGGCGGAGGCGAGCCTCTTCTGTCCAAGCGGAAGGCTGATATTGACAGGGCGTGGGATGCAATATTTGACGCTCTTGATAACGAAGCCATAGTCGAAGGCGAAGTTACCGATGTAGTCAAAGGCGGTATCGTTGTAGACGTTGGCCTGAGGGGCTTTGTTCCGGCTTCACATGCCAGCATCCGTCCTATTCAGGATCTCGGCCAGCTTCGAGGGGAGACCCTCCGAATGAAGGTTCTGGAAGCGGACAGGGACAAGAAGAATGTGGTTCTTTCCGCACGGCAGGTGCAAGAAGAGGAACTGGCTGAAGCCAGGACACATGTACTCGAGTCTTTGAACGAAGGCATAATCGTGGAAGGCATTGTCAGGCGTGTCGTCAATTTCGGCGCTTTTGTCGACATAGGCGACGGAGTGGAAGGCCTTCTGCATGTTTCAGACATGGCCTGGACCAGAACGGAAGATCCCCGAGACGTAGTCTCGGAGGGAGAACGAATAAGAGTTAAGGTGCTGGCTGTAGACAGGGAGCGTGAACGAATTTCATTGGGTCTAAAGCAAACCCTTCCGGATCCATGGGATGACGTAACCACGAGGTACCCAGTAGGTAGTATTGTCAAAGGAACAGTCACCAAGACAGTTGACTTTGGTGCTTTCGTGCAGCTGGAGCCTGGAATTGAAGGCCTTGTGCACATCTCCCAATTAGCTGATAGAAGAGTTGAGAAACCTGATGAAGTGGTCAGCCCCGGGGATGAGATATCCGTAAAGGTTATCAGCGTAAGGCCGAGAGACCATCGTATCGGGCTAAGCCTGAAAGAGGCCCAGTCTGACGAGGAGAAGAACGTCTATAAGAAGTATGCCGATAAGTCGGATAGTCAAGGACTCACAATTGGTGATGTCTTTGGTGATATCCTTAAGAACTCACAAGAATAGCAAAGTGCGTCTACTCTGAGACGCATGTCGATTGAAAGAGGCTTGAATACCGGTTCACACAGGGCCGATGGTTAAGAAACCATCGGCTTTCCCATTTCTCTAAGGAATAACCCTTCTAAGATAGGGAAAAGCTATTTTCCAGGGTGTGGAAGAGAAGCTGTTTCCACGGACGAAGGGGGCTTTAGCATGACAGTAGGACTTATTCTGCTGCTTGCAGTAAGTGTTGTGGTTTTTCTCGGGCTTGCCCACAGGGTTCTCGATCGCATGCACCTTAATGACAAACAAGCCTTGGTCGCTGTTTTGTTGATTCTTGTCGGCGGCTTTGTTGATATTCCCATATATCGCGGTCTTTGGACAATTAGCCTGAATCTTGGAGGCTCTGTAATCCCTGTGATTATTTCAATATACGTATTAAGCCGCGCTGATACCCCGTCTGAGACCAGACGAGGCATTCTCTCCGCAGTAGCAACAGGGGCGGCACTGGTAGCCATATCAAAGGTATTCACGTTCGAAGAAGGCAGGACCATAATTGACTCCATATACGTTTTCGGACTGGTAGCAGGAGTGATAGCGTACTTACTCGGTAGATCCAGGCGTGCGGCGTTTGCAGGCGCAGTGTTAGGCGTTGTGCTCTTGGATATTGCCCATCTCGTGGAAGTAGTAATCAGGCGGATGCCGTCTACTGTAAACCTAGGCGGTGCCGGAGCATTTGACGCAGTAGTAATTGCCGGTATCATCGCCGTAGGCCTTGCGGAGATATTCGGGGAAACCATGGAACGACTACAAGGGGGGCACATGCCTGACAGCAAAGGCAGAGCGGACAAGGTCCCGGAACCTGTAAGCCGTGAAACGGAAACACTGGCCGAAGAGTCTGAGGAATAAGCGGGGGTATGAATATATGACCTGCATTAGGCATGAATGTCATCGCAGTTGGAGAAGTTGCCTCTCACGCACAGCTCCCCTCATCATTGCTGTTGTTACTCTGGTCTTTGGTTTTCTGTTGCAAGGGGCTGCATTTGCCGAACATGAACTAAGTGATGGTTACTATACTCTTATTGATGAAGCTGACAATGAAATCTTCCATACTGCGATTGTGCTCCTTCCCGGCGACGTGTTTATTGATGAAGATAACAGCACTTATGAAGTTGTCACAATTGACGGGCAAACAGCTCGCGCACGACTTAGCAAAGCAGTTACACTGGATAACAGAGAAGAGGCTACCGGAGGAAGTACGGTGTCTCAGTTGTCCGGCATCGTAGAGAGTATCAGTAGGAGCATCAGTCAACTGTTTCTTGCCGGACAGCAGCAAACAGGCAAGACAGTCGTGCTCTACAATACACATAGCGATGAATCCTATGCACCTTCAAGCGGCACGTCCACAAAGGATTGGGGTGATGTCTACAAGGTTGCTGCTGCGTTTGAGCAGGCTCTCAAGAAACACGGCCTTGATGTGGTAAGGTCTACTGATAATCATAATCCTCATGACGGCGGAGCATATACCCGTTCAAGGCG
>MTKW01001454.1_pt1 | contig 20155 bp, 26 predicted proteins | sample 1042761 | NCBI WGS metagenome assembly MTKW01 (sample SAMN06205366, study PRJNA360243) | anaerobic digester metagenome | biome: Wastewater treatment plant; feature: Anaerobic digester sludge; material: sludge; isolation source: anaerobic digester fed with sludge from wastewater treatment plant ... | reverse complement strand
ATATTATATACTAATGATAGTATTTATAGTTATCGATTAAAAGAGGTTTTTCGGAGTCCTCTCAGATGTGATTATATCACTGGTTCTTCTCTTCGGTCTCATTTGACTTCAACCTCATTCTATTGATGTGATTTGGGAAGTGATATAGACGATTATGTTCATTCTGATCAGGATACTGTACAGATGCATCTTAATAGAGATAAAAATCGATATTAAGAATGAATAGGCTATCCAAAAATTATTATATATTTAAAATTGGCGATCTATCTTCTGATAAGAATTAAGTAGTCACATATGCCATGCTATCCTCCAAGACAGCCTGATTGGGGTCGCTATGGCTGGGATGCACTTCCAGGCCAAGCAGCTGCAAAAGGCCGCTGCAGCCCAGATCCGGGGTCTGCCCGGCTGAAGACCGATCGTTCAGCATTGGGCGGGGAAAGAGAATCCGGGCATTGCTTCCACTGAGGGTCTCATCCAAACGTGGGGGTGATGCCAACATTGTGGCAACTCCAACCGCAGGAGAGCTCCAACTGCAAGGCGACTCCATCGGCAGCACAATCAGCCTGGTCTGCCCTCTATGCGTATGGCTCTTGGAAAAAACGATCAGCAGGCCTGAGATATTCAGGCCAGGACCGGTGCCACATCAGCATGGCTGCGGCTCTTCTCCATGGTATCCTCCAAAGCAACCCGCATCTCCTCTTTTTGCCCCTCCTCGAACTCCCCATTCTCCAGAAGGTCCTCCATCATGCCATTTAGAACATCGTCCATCACCTCCATCTTGGCGTAGAGCCTCTGCCTTTGGGCCTGATAATAATTGATCTGCATCTGCAGGACGCGGTTGGCAGTGGCGAGATCATTTCCCAGCAGATCTGAGAGCTCATCCTCAGCCCCCTTTGCAGCATCTTTGATTTTATTGTACAGGCCCAGCCAGTGAAGGATGGTGCTCGATTCCAGCTTCTGCAGCCGGGGCATTATCCTTCCAAACCTCTGGGAGAGCTTGATCAGATCCTCATTGGCAGATCGAATGACATCCTGATTTGCTGAAATGCAGGATGCAAGCTTGAAAATTTCTGAATTCTTGGATATTTTGGACATCTATATCACCTAAGTCTGAAATATCATCACAGAGCTGGTAAGATCGACCATCTGAAAAGAGATAAAGACAAGCCGCGCGGGGCGAAAGTGTCCATGCACCCGGCATCGATGCACTGCTATCGAAGTATCGGCGTCGATGTGCCCAGCATCGGTATATCGGCATTGATATATCGGTATCGATGTACTGGTATCGATGTACTGGTATCGATGTACTAGTATCGATGTACTAGTATCGATGTACTAGTATCGATGTACTGGTATCGATGCATCGATGTCGATGTGCCCAGTATCGATGGCATAAATGGTATTAATAGCTGAAAATTAGAAGGGGGCAGGATTGGAGATGAGAGAGCCCAGGGATCGGATAGCTCAAGTGCGCAGACTCTGTCATCAGCTCTGCTCATCCTCATGTGTCGAGGAGAAGAGACAGGAGCGGCATAAAGAGCTTCTACAGAAGCGGCCCCACTGGTCGGTGCACAAGAAGGAAGAGCAGTTCCGCCAGATAGCTTTAGGAGAGAAGGTGCCCTTTGATATCTCCCTTCCCCTGCCAGCCAGGGATGAGAGAGAGGGCTCTGAGCTGGGGGTGAAGCTCTTCTGGGAGCGGTTCCGCTGCCAGCAGTGCGGACTGTGCTGCTATACCCCCGGCGCCGGCTTGATCCTGGAGAGGGAGGACTTCGATAGAATTGCATCCAAGATAGGGAGAAAGAGGCTCAAAAGCCTCTCTAGATATGACAAAACCATCGATGCCTGGATTCTCAAGCAGCCCTGCCCGTTTTACGATCAGAATAAGAGAGGCTGCAAGATCTATGAGATCCGGCCCCAAACCTGTCGCAAGTATCCTCTCCATCCTCCCTTAGCCCAGCTGCCATACAACCTGGCGGTGGACGCCTTCTGTCCCGCCGCCCGCCTCCTGGCCAGGGAGACCCTGGAATGGTGGGTCATCTGCGAGAGCCACTGGGCAGAGCTTTTAGCCAGGATGGAGCAGTCAGGAGAGGACTCCTCCTCGCCCCAGGATGGCCGAGATGATCGCTAAGATGATCGCTAAGATGATCTTACGGGAGCAGCCCCTCTCCGATCATATAATCCACAATCTCGGCGAAGCCCTCGCCGAAATCCTTTTTGGCCACATAATCTGAGATCTCCTTCAGACCAGGGCTGGCATTTCCCACAGAAGCCCGAAAGCCCGCCCGCGCGAACATCGGCTGATCGCTCATGCTATCTCCAATGGCCGCAAACTCAACCGGATCCAGATTCATGTGTTGGGCTACTCTGACCAGGCCAGTTCCCTTGTTCACCCTTCGATCCTTGATGTGCACGGCAAAGGCGGAATCGACGATTTCCACCCCCAGCTCGAGCTCCTCTGCCCGCCTGACCAAAGCCGGCAGATCGAAATCATTCTTCACGATGACATCAGTGAAGCGGTACTTGTGCCGGGAGGATTCGTACTTTTTCAGGGCAAACTCCTCCGAGAGCCTCTGGAAAGCAGCCTCGCAGATCCTCTGATCGGCCAGGACCTCCATCACCCCATCAGAGTAGGATAGAACTCCACCATTCTCGGCGATGAATATCCTGGGGGTGCCGAGGAGTATGGATACTGTCCTGGAGAAGCAATGGGTGTTGCCAGTGCTCAAGATCACCGGCACCTTCAATCCTCTCATGGCCTGCAAAGATGCCGGGCAGAGAACTCGATTCATATCGGTCAGGGTGCCGTCAATATCGACAGCCAAGGCCTTTATCATTCCATCTCCATTGTCATCCCATCTCCATTGTCATCCCATCTCCATTGTCATCCCGTCTCCATTGTCATCCCGTCTCCATTGTCATCCCGTCTCCATTGTCATCCCATCTCTATTACAGCTCCATTTTAATGGTATCTCGCCCGATCGATCAGATCTCTATGATCATCATATCCCAGCCCACAATGGTGGGGGCTCCAGCGAGCTCTATCACCTGCTGGGCCATCTCATCCTCATGACCCTCCGTCTGGGGATACAGATGGGTGAGGACTACCCGTTTCAGATCATAATTGCTGAGCATGTTGCCCAGTCTCATGGGGGTGGTATGGTTGCTGACATCGAAGGGCTCGGGAAATGAGCACTCGTGGATGAGCAGGTCTGAGCCGTCTGCGAGAGCTGCCACCCTCGCCGAGGGCTCGGTGTCCCCCGAGTAGACGACCACCTTCTCCTCCTTCTCCAGCCGGTAGGCCAGGGCGGTGATGCTGTGCTGAGCATCCTCGGCAAAGATATCAAAGCCCTTGAGGGATAGGGAGTCCATGGCCTTGAGCTCCTGCACCTCATACTCCATCCCCTCCAGGTTGGGATAGGCGGAGTGGATGATATCGAGCCATTCTCTCGTCCCTGCGGGGCCGAATACCCTCAATCCGGATAGGCCTGAGAGATGGCGGCTATTGGCCAGGGCGAGAAGATCGTGCACATGATCCAGGTGCAGATGGCTGAGCAGCACAGTGTCGATCGCCTCCAGGCTAGCTCCCACCTGATCCAGGCGCAGGAGGGTGCCTGCACCGCAATCGAGGAGGAGGGGCAGATCGTTCTCTATCAGTATTGCTGCCTGGGAACGCCCCGGCTGGGGGATGCCGACGCCTGTGCCGAGGAGAGTTATCTTGAGGCTCATCACATTACCTTATCTGAATTCGTTACCTTATCTGCATTATTTACTCATTACAATATTTGACTTATTTCCATCATGATCCAAAATTACGATCGAATCATAACCAACAGCATCTTGAATCTGCTGGTTGCCTTGAGGGAATGAGGCTCGCCCGCGGGCAGGATAATGAAGTCTCCCCGGGCCAAATTGTAGGCCTTTCCGGAGATTGTGATCTCCGCCTGGCCATCGATGATATGCACCAGGGCATCAAAGGGCGCAGTGTGCTCGCTCAATCCCTGGCCAAGATCGAAGGCGAAGATGGTGGCCGTCCCTGTGCTCTTGCGGATTATCTCCCGGCTGACCACAGAGCCCTTCTGATATGCTATCAGGTCTTCAAGCTTCTCCACCTTTGGTGTAGTTTTCTGATTCTCCTTTTGGTTCTCCTTCTCTATCAATTGGATTCCTCCTCGCTCGCAGATCATCTTAACAAATCCTTGAGCCCTGGCTTTCTCATACATCTTCCTGTCCAGGGTCAAAAGGCTTACTTCTTCCCTCCTGACCGCAGAAGGAAAAAGGGAATCATAAAATGAGATTCTATTCTCCAGGGCAATATCATATGCTGGCGTACTGAGATCGGCGGAGGGAATCATTGTGCAGGAGTGGATGAATTCCAGGCATTTAGAGAATGATGCCCTGGCAGAATCCTTGCATACATGGAATATAGTGTCCTCTTCCAGGCGGCATTTCCAACCTCTGCTGCTGAGAGATTAAGGACTATAGGGCTGATAGCTTCCGCAGAGCCGTCATAACTCAGTTGATCCTGACGGAAAAAAGAGAAGGGTCCATGGCCGGGGCGGATTTGGAAGCATCTGGAAAAGCCGGGGTTGGGTTTAAGTAGCAACAAAGCGATCAATCACGCCAGTTAGGCTAAGAAATTTAAAAGGTGATATTTTGCAGGAGAGCGTGATCAAGGATCCCAGGCTGGCAGGGGCAGGGGAGAAGCGCATCGAATGGGCCCGCAGGCATATGCCGGTACTGGAGAAGATAAAAGAGGAGTTCGAGAGGGAAAAACCTCTCAAGGGGGCAAGGATAGTTGCCTGTCTGCATGTGACTGTAGAGACAGCCAATCTGATCACCACCCTGGTGGCTGGAGGGGCAGAGGTAGCAGTGACCGGCTCCAACCCCCTCTCCACTCAGGATGATGTGGCCGCCGCCCTGGCTGCTCGGGGCCTCTTCGTCTATGCCTTCCGGGGGGAGGATGAGAAGGAGTACTACGAATGCATTAAACGGGCCTTGGAGCTGGAGCCCAATGTCAGCCTGGACGATGGCGCAGACACCATCGCCATAATCCACAAGGAGTATCCGGAGCTGGCAGCACAGATGTTTGGCGGCTGCGAGGAGACCACCACCGGTGTCGTCCGCCTGCGGGCCATGGCCGAGGACGGCGCCCTGCTCTACCCAGTGATAGCAGTCAACGATGCTGAGACCAAGATGATGTTCGACAACCGCTATGGCACAGGACAGAGCACTCTGCACGGCATCATGCAGGCCACAAACTTCCTCTTCGCCGGCAAGACTGTGGTGGTGGCAGGATATGGCTGGTGCGGACGGGGATTTGCCATGCGGGCCCAGGGGCTGGGGGCAGATGTCATCGTCATTGAGATCGAGCCGCGCAAAGCTTTAGAGGCAGCAATGGACGGCTACAGAGTGATGCCCCTCTCTCAGGCTGCACCCCTGGGAGACCTCTTCGTCACCCTGACCGGCAACATCAATGTGATCAGAGAAGAGCACTTCGCCCTCATGAAGGACCAGGCGATAGTAGCCAACAGCGGCCACTTCAATGTGGAGATAGACATCCCCGCCCTGGAGAGGATGGCCAAGGAGAAGAGCGAGGTTCAAGACAATGTCACCGAGTATAAGCTCGACGACGGCCGACGGCTCTATCTGCTGGCAGAGGGCCGGCTGATCAATCTGGCTGCAGCCTACGGGCACCCGCCAGAGGTCATGGATATGTCCTTTGCCAACCAGGCGCTCTCAGTGCGTTATATCGTGGAGCACGGAAGGAGCCTGGCCAGGTCTGTCTACCCGGTGCCGGTGGAGATAGACAGGAGGGTGGCTGAGCTCAAGCTCGCCTCCATGGGCCTGGAGACAGAGAGGCTCACAGCAGAGCAGGAGAAGTACCTGCGCAGCTGGCAGATGGGAACCTGAAGAAGATGGGGAACGAGAATGGACCTAATGAGGGAGAATCTGGAGGCCTATCTCAAGAGCCTCTACGGTAAGGAACTATCCATCCTATCGGTACGAAAGCTGGGGGAGACCATACCCACAGCTGAGGATGTGAAGGGATTTGGATATGGATCGCCACTGATGGTGGACTATCAGCTGCCGGGGAGTAGGGGATCCTGTGTCCTTTCCACTATGCGGGTGCAGCACGGCTTCGGCCATGACCACTTCTCAGATCGGGCGAGGATACTCATCTGGCAGAACGCCACGTTCTCCCACCTCCCCAAGCACGTCCGATCTGTGGATGTGGGCTACTTCACCCCGGATGGGAGGCTGGTATCTGCCGGGGATGCCAGGGAGTATTTTCTCCTCATGGAGAAGATCGAGGGAAAGGAGTACTTCTTCGACCTGGAGAGGGTCAAAGAGGGGGGGGCAACGGAGCTGGATCATCAGAGGGTCATCGCCCTCTCAGATTATCTGGCCCAGATCCATGCCAATAAGAACGACTGCCCGCCGTTATATCAGCGTAAGATCAGAGAGACCGTAGGGGACGGAGAATGCATATTCGGCATCCTGGACGACTACCCGGATAGCTCCTCTTTTCTTGATCCCGATGAGCTGCAGGAGATAGAGAAGATCTGTGTGGAATGGCGCTGGAGGCTGCGCAGCAAAGCCCATCGCCTATCCATGGTCCACGGCGACTTCCATCCCTGGAATATCATGTTCCGGGAGGGCACCGATTTCACCGTCCTTGATCGCAGCCGGGGGGAGTGGGGCGAGCCGGCGGATGATATCACTGCTCTGGCTATGAACTACATATTCTATTCTGTGCAAAAGAGCCTCCGCTTAACTGGAGACCTGAAGGATCTCTTCGAGCTATTCTTTGAGAACTACCTGGAGAAGACCGGCGACGATGAGCTCTTGGAGGTGATCGCCCCGTTCTTTGCCTTCCGGGCGGTGGTGGTGGCCAGCCCGACCTGGTATCCATTGCTCTCTGATGATGTTCGAAGGACCATCTTCAACTTCCTGGAGAACGTCCTGGCATCAGAGAGATTCAATTACCGGGATGTGAACGCCTACCTGGACTAAAAAAATGAAAAAATGAAGAGCTATGCCTTCGAGCTCTCTGGAGAGCACCAGTCCCTGCCCAGATGTGAGGCCTTGGCATTGGCAGAGGTCTTCTCCGGCTGCTATCGCGAGCAGTGCCATCTGGAGCAGTGCTTGATCATTGAGGCCGAGGGCTTGGATGTTCAGGCTCTGGGAAGGCGTCTGGCCATGACCCATAGGATCATTGAGGTCATGGCCGTGTGCGATGCCGATCTGAAGGCCCTTTCAAGATCTGTTGCCCACCTCTCCCTGCCGGACAAAAGCTATCGCATCAGGGCAAAGAGAATCCGGAATGCCACCCCCGCTGCGGATGTTGTGGAGCACGAGATCGGAAGGGTGCTCTTTCAGAGGGGCTTTCGGGCAGACCTGAAGAGGCCGGAGCTGGAGTTGAGGGCGATCATCACCGGCGGGAAGATCGTCCTGGGGACGGAGGCCGCGAGGGTGGATCGAGGCTCATTTGAGGCCCGCCGGCCTCATCTGAAGCCTTTCTTTCATCCGGGGGTGCTCATGCCCCGCATGGCCCGCGCTCTGGTAAATCTGACCGGGGTTCGAGAGGGTGAGCGGCTCCTCGATCCATTCGCCGGAACCTGTGGAATTCTGGTGGAGGCCTGCTTGATGGGCATAGAAGGCCTGGGAATCGAGGCGCAGAAAAGGCTGGTGAAAGGAGCTTTGTGCAATCTGGCAGATCTCGATTGCACACTGCTTTTGGGCGATGCCAAACGACTTCCTCTGAAGGACGCCAGCCTTTCTGCTGCTGTTCTGGACACGCCCTATGGGAGGTCCGCCAGGATACTGGCCTCATCCAAAGAGCGCCTCCTAAAGGAGAGTCTGATTGAGCTGTTCCGGGTGATAAGACCGGGCCGAAGAATGGTTATCGTGGCCGATGGCCCCATTGAGCCTCTGCTGGTCGGTGCCGGTTTTATTATTGTTCAGAAGCATACCGATCGAGTGCATAGGAGCCTTACCCGCCATATATTCCTCTGCCAGAGAAAGGATGGGGAGTATTTCTGAAGGAAGAGGCATGGGCAATGCATATCTTCCAGATAAATTTTTAAAACTTTATGAGGCGAGCACAGAGAGTGGAATGGTTGCCTTAAGAGACTGACCTGCTGCCCGTGCCAGCTCGCACTGCGCTGCAAATCAGTGCACGGCGGAGATATCAGATATCGAATGCTACCTAATATATCTCTCTTTGAATTGCTTTAAGGCTCCCCAGCAGCTCTTCGCCCTTTTCAGTGGTCTGATAGATTAGATTAGGCTCTCTCTTGACGTTTATCAGCCCTTTCTCCGTCAGGAGCTTGAGATACGGGTCAACCGTTCTGAAATTGAGGTTCGCCTGGTATACTATCTTGGTTTTGTTCGCTCCCTTTGTACAAATAAACAATATCTGAGATATAATTAAATCCCTACTCCGCTTCATAGACTTTCCCTCTTTTTTTTATAACTTTTTTACAAGTTTGAGACAATTTTACCTTAAATTGCCTAATTTGCTGCAGTCAGCAATAGTAATATGATCCAAAATAGGATATAAATCTGGTGGACCAAAGATATGGTAAAGAGATAAGTATCTTAATTAAGAAAAATAGCTAAGCTTTTGCGCGATCACCTGCTTATTGGGAGGAGAGGAACTGAGAAGAAGTGGAGGGCGGAGGTGAACGGAGGAGTGGATGGGGGATTGTACAGGAGGGGTGGCTGAGAGGTTGGATAGAGGATTTGAAGGGATGGAGCAGCGGAGAGAGGAGAGAGGGGAGGAGAGAAGGGATGAAGCAGCGGAGAGAGAAGGAAGGGGAGAGGACTGGGATCAGATAATTGCACATTAAAGGCTTAAGGCAGAGGCACTAAGCCTCTGCAGCTTCATAATCGGTATCTATAGTATCTTGGAGACCATCCTCGGTATGAACGGTAACCATGCGCTCAGAGACATCCTGATCGGAGAGGATCTCCAAAAACCGTTTTGTGTAGCCATCTCTCTCCGATGCCTTCTGGCTATCGAAGATATTTCTGTATTCCGAGATTGTGGAAGGAGCTACGCGAAGGGCTTCTGCCATGTCCTTGACCGATCTGCAGGCTTCAGTGAGGCGGATGAACTCCCCTTTGTCGAATGGCGGCTTCAGATCTGTCTCCCGGAAAAGATGGAGCTTTATTCTGGCTCTGCTGACGGTTTTATTGAGGGCTCTGTCACCAAGCTGCTCAGCAATCTCAGTATCGCTCAGTCCCTTGTAGAAGAGTCTTACCACAGAGGATAACTGTTCCGGAGTCAGTTTCGTCTGAATGTTGTACTGCTTTATCATCTCCCTGACTACTTCCAAAAGGGCCTGCTCAATCTCGCTGCTTCCCCGGAGGCTTCCATGCCGGGTAGCCTGCTTTTCCACAACCTTGGTGGTGGCGCCAATCTTCAGTACGAGGTCACGCAATTGATCAGTCCTGCCACTCATTTTAGATACTCACCCCTCAACAATCACCTTAACTTTTAGTATAAAGAGATTTCGATTGATTACAAAGCTTTTTATAGACGGCCCTCGTCTAAGAGGGCGAAATGTCCGAGACCAGCATATATGTTGTCAAGACCACTGCTAACCAAGAACGATCAGTGGCCAACATGATCGCCCAGATAGCGCGCAAGGAAAAGTATGATATAAGGGCACTGCTGGTTCCAGATGTGCTGAAAGGCTACGTACTTGTGGAATCACCAGCCCCTGAGATTGTAGATCAGGCGATTCAGGGAATACCACATGCGCGTTCTGTGATCAAAGGGGCCTCAAATATCGGAGAGGTCGAGCACTTTCTCACCCCCAAGCCCGCTGTAATAGGCATCAATGAAGGCGCAATCGTTGAGCTCATATCCGGGCCGTTCAAGGGGGAGATGGCGAGGGTGAAGCGCGTGGACCTTGCTAAAGAAGAGATAACTGTAGAGCTCTTCGAGGCCATGGTGCCCATTCCCATAACAGTGCGGGGAGATCATGTGCGCGTTCTCAGCAAAGATGAAACTTAGAGGTGGTTTATTTGGCTAATGTTGTAGAGGCATTGGTCCCTGGCGGAAAGGCCAGCGCGGGACCTCCATTGGGACCGGCCCTTGGACCTTTGGGTGTAAACGTTGCCCAGGTGGTTGCCAAGATCAATGAAGAGACAAGTGATCTCAATGGGATGCAGGTCCCAGTGAAGGTCATTGTGAAGTCCAGAACGGAGTTCGAGATCGAGGTCGGCACGCCGCCCACATCGGCCCTGATAATAAAGGAGGTCGGTGAAGAAAAGGGCACAGGCGACAGGACGCCAATCGGAGACCTGAATATGGAGCAGGTCCTGAAGATCGCGAACATCAAGAGAAAGGGCCTTCTATCCAAATCGCTCAAAAATGCCGCTCGCGAGGTAATAGGCACTGCGGGATCGGTTGGGGTGACTGTGGATGGCATGTCCAGCAAAGATGCCCAGCAGGCAGTGGCCAGCGGCAAATACGATGAGATATTGGAAGCGAAGGCTTAAATATAGTGTTATAATCTGAAATTTGATTCTCTTTTTTGAGAAGCCGTAGGAGACCATGAGAGTCGCAGACTACGGAGGGTTGAAATGAATATCGAAGAAGCTGTAAAGCAGGCTATCACTGAGGCCCCTGCCAGGAAGTTCGCTGAGAGCGTGGATCTGGCGATAAACCTTCACAACATCGATCTATCCCTGCCCGGGAACAGGGTCGATGCCGAGGTCATCCTTCCCCACGGCATTGGCAAGCCCATCAAAATCGCTGTGTTCGCTGCCGGGGAGACTGCCCTGCGTGCCAAGAGCGCTGGAGCTGATCGGGTGATCTCCGGGGAGGAGATCCAGGACTTTGCCGACGACAAGAAGGCGGCACGAAAACTGGCCGATGAGTATAGATTCTTCATTGCAGAGACTCAGTTCATGCCTGTTATAGGTAAGAGCCTGGGCTCAATCCTGGGCAAGAGGGGCAAGATGCCCACCCCCCTGCCACCAACACAGGATGTAGCCCCACAGGTGCAAAGGCTGAAGAACATGACCCGGATAAGGTCCAGGGATAAGCCGACCTTTCACCTGTCTATTGGGAACAGAGATATGAATACCAAAGAGCTGGCTGAGAATATTGAGGCGGTTGTGGTCAAGCTGGAGCAGACCTTGAAGGATGGTCGGCATAACCTGAAGTCGGTTTACGTCAAGACCACCATGGGTCCTTCCATAAGGGTGATCTGAATGGCAGGACAGGTTCGTCACACTGCCCACATCCCTGAGTGGAAGATAAGAGAGGTCGAGGAGCTCGTCGATAAGATCAGCAAGAGCAGAGTGGTCGGTGTGGTGGGTCTTCGCGAGATCCCTGCTGACAGCCTGCAGAAGATGAGAGGGGATCTGAGGGAGAGCGTGGAGATAAAGGTGGTGAGAAACACCATCGCTCGCCGTGCCCTGGATGCTTCCCCGGCTGAGATAAGACCACTGGCCGATTTCATTGAGGATCAGACAGCACTGATCTTCAGCGATCTGAATCCCTTCAAGCTCAGCACCATATTGGAGAAGGGCAAGCAGCCCATGCCCATCAAGGCCGGCACCCTTGCCCCCAAGGATATTGTGATTGAGGCTGGTGAGACCTCCTTCTCTCCTGGGCCCATGGTCGGCAAGCTGCAGGCCGCAGGCATACCGGCGGCTATCAAAGGCGGAAAGGTGGTCATAAATCAGAAGATCACTCTGGCCAAGGAGGGAGAGGTTGTTCCTGCCAGGATAGCAGAGATCCTGAAGAGCATGGAGATCTTCCCCAGGAATGTGGGCCTGGAGCTGAGGGGGGCCTATGAGGGTGGATTGATATTCAGGTCCAGTGATCTAGCCATAGATGTGGAGGGCCAGGTCGCCAAGATGAGCGAGGCTTCGGCCAGAGCATTCAGCTTTGCAGTGGAGATTGGATATCCCGCGCCGGCTACAATTGGACCCATTCTGCAGAAGGCCCAGGCCAAGTCCAGGGCTCTGGTGCTGAATACAGGAATTATCGTTCCCAGCATGATGGAGTTCATTCTGGCCAGGGCGGCAGCAGATGCCAGAGCCATTGCCAGCCTTGCCAGCGGAGAGAAGGCTCCAGTGGCGCCCCAGGCCACAGCAGCGCCCGTTGTCGAGGAAAAAGAAGAGGAAGAAAAGAAGGATGAGGAAGAAGACACCGCCGCAGGATTTGGTGCTCTATTTGGTTAAATCTAATTCGAGGTTGATATAAATGGAATATGTATATGCCGCATTGCTGCTTCATAGTGCAGGTAAGGATGTCACTGAAGAAGGAATCAGGAATATAGTCACAGCCTCTGGTGTGGCTGCTGATGATGTCAGGATCAAGGCCCTGGTGGCCGCTTTGGAAGGGGTAGATATAACTGCAGTCCTCTCCCAGGCTGCTGCTGTTCCAGTGGCCGCAGCCGCTGCCCCCGTCGCTGCTGCAACTGCCACTGCTGCCGCCGCTCCCGCCGCCGAGGAGGAGGAGGAGAGCAAAGAGGCTGCAGAGGAGAGCGGCGTGGAGGGGCTGGGCGCCCTTTTCGGCTGAAGCTTTCTGAAGCTGCTTTTTTTCTTTTTTTTTAAAAAAATGGGTTTCTACTGGCGAGCGTTCTTCAGTCTTACAGGTCCGGGCCTGAGATGTTAAATATCCTCCAGCTTTTCTACTCCCAGCTTCCTCACATTCGGCTTCCATATGCTGGCAGGCATCCAGTCAGGGGCGTTGGATGGTTTGGGCACCTGAATCCTCTCCCCTTCGAATATGTGAACCTTCTTCGTCCCCCTCTCCCGGAGGCGAATATCGGTGAATCCCCGGTTGGCCGCCTTTAAAGCTGCTTGCCTTGGCTGTTTGCCTGAGAAGACGCCTATCTCATTGCCCTCTTTATCCCTCAATGCGAAATTCCTTTTCTCTGCCATATTTTGCCTCCATTTATCCATATGCATTGGGCTTTATGCCTTGCAGCATGCCTATATATCGATTGATCTTATATTAATCTTTTGTTTGATTTCAGGGGAATGGAATGGTTTATCATTCCGGCGATAGATCAGATCCAATATGGCATGGGTAATGTGGTTCACCGGCCTTCCCGGCAGCGGGAAGACCACCATTGCGATGGAAGTGAAAGAGAGGCTGCAGGAGAGAGGGATAAAGGTCAAGATCCTCCAACTGGATGAGATCCGCAGAGTCATCACCCCAGTGCCGAAGTATACTGAGGAGGAAAGGGATATCGTCTACGCCAGCCTGGCCTACATGGGAAAGATCCTGGCAGAGGAGGGGATAAACACCATCATAGATGCTACTGCCAACAGGCGTCGCTATAGGGATCTGGCCAGGAGGCTGATCCCCAACTTCGCTGAGGTCTTCATCCGCGCTCCATTGGAGGTATGCATGGATAGAGAGGAGAAGAGGGATGCAGTCTTCTCCCCCAAAGGGATCTACAGGAGGGCAGGGAGAGGAGATACCACCATCCCCGGGGTTGATGTACCCTATGAGGAGCCGATATCACCTGAAATTTGGGTCGATGCTGCCAGATCCAGCCCTCTGGAGAGCTCAAACCACATCGCCGATCGAATTATTGAGCTTTATGGAGCAGTCTGATCCGGCCAGGCGGACGGGCAACAAGGCCGGCAGAACTACCGGCAACTGGATCGGTGGCAGATCGGTATGATCCAGCCACAGGGCAGGATGATTCGGCAAGAGCATCATTGACCGGGAGGGACTGCTTGCCGGTTGTTTATTCATTCCAGCAACCAACTCCAGCAACCCGGAAAGGTTAAAATATAGTCACTAAGACTTCATATCAGGAGGAAGACTCTTGAAGTGCAATGCTGGCTTTGTGGGTTTTGATGGAACCGAGAATAAAAGAACTCTTCTTGCTCTGGCAGAGGTCAAGAAGGCGGCGGGGATAGATGGCGATCTCAATGTGCTCCTCAGAAAGCCTCATGGCCGGGCTAGATCCATTATGGCCAAATTCAACCGCCTTTACGGGGTGAATGCCTATCTCAGCGATATGGCCTCCAAAGAGAAGTGGCAGGCTGCGGGGGTCCAGATCGAGGGTGGCTATGATGATTTCTTTTCTGCATCCGACTTTATAATGGTGGGAACCCCGGGGAACGAGGAGCTGCCCTATATCGAGGCGGGCCTGGCCCATGACTGCTTTGTCTCTCTCATGGGAGGAGCAGACCGGCCAGAGCTCTGGAAGGGGTTGGAGGAGAACAAGAAGGTCAAGCTCACAGATGAGCTGAAAGAGGACTTCTCCCGCGAGTTCTTCTTCGGTCTGGAGAATTATGAGCTCTTCTCCAAGGCCAAGCCGAGGCTCGTGCAGTGCACAAGCTGCAATACCACTGGCCTTTCCCGCCTGGCCCTGGCCGCCCGGCCCTTGGGGCTCACTGCTGTTCTGGGGAACATCGACCGCAGGCACGGGGATCCGCATACTGTGGTCAGGGCCTCTCCCAGCGCCATTCAGTTCGGCAAGGGAGCGGGCCATCAGGGAACAGATGCCGGAACGATCTTCAAGGAGGTCAACTTCTCCATCCGGGCGAGCAAGGTGCCAACCACCATCCCCCACACCAACTTCCTGAACCTGATCTTCAAGGGGAGTGTGACCCCCGATCAGCTGGTAGAGCAATGTGCCAAGACGCGTGAGGTGGTGGTGGTGCCCTATCAGGATGAGGGCAGGAAGCATGAATGGACAAGTGAGATCCTGGAGGCCTTCTTATCAGGCATAGAGCGGCCGATCAACCCAGAGATCTTCGAGCTTTTAGTCTCTGATGCCATAATCCCCTTCAAACTGGGCGAGTACACCATCCTGCAGACGGTCTCCCTGGTGGAGCAGATGTCCATCGCCGTGCCAAACCATGTTGAGTCTTACCTGCTCGCTGCTGGCCATCCCGCAGACAATGTCCATTCCCTGGTGGACCAGAGCCTAGGAGTCATGCATGGCATCTGGCCGGATGAACTGAGCTGCTGAATGCTCAACTCCAAAGCCGGACAAATCATACAGGGCCGGCTTGAGGGCTGCAAGGTCCATCTGGGCCCTCAGGCCCTTCCCGAGCTGTACGAACAGGGCTACTTCGGCCGGCCCAGGGGGAAGGGCCTGGAGCTCTCCTTGGTAGAAGGGGCCTATCTCCTGGATCGGTCCAGAGTGAGGATCCTCCAGGAGGGAGAGGAGATCGACTTCCAGGCTTTTTTTCAAGTTGCCTCCTCGCTGGAGAAGGGATTTGAGTTCCGCTATGTGGTCTATAAGGATCTAAGGGAGCGGGGCTACTATGTCCAGCCAGGCAGGCCGGATTTTCGCGTCTATCCCAGAGGAGGCCATCCGGGAAAGGGGCCGGCGGAATTCTATGTCCTGGTCATATCGGAGCGCAATCCCCTGCCTTTAAAGGAGATCATGCAGTCCGTCCGCCTGGCGGGGCAGATGAGAAAGAGGCTCATGCTGGCAATTGTGGATGAGGAGAGCGATATCACCTTCTATGAGGGGCGTGAGCGCTCCATGACCGGGATGATGATCGATCTGGAGTACGGGGGCCAGGCCACGCTGCTTGAGGACCGGGTGGTTCTTTGGGACATTGAGGCCTCCCGCCTTCTGCATGAGAATGGATTCTACGGAAAGCCAGTGGGTGAACGGCTACAGCTCTCTTTGGTCGAGTCTGCGTATCTGTTGGAGAAGGGCAAGATTCAGTTGGCTGACCGCAAGGGAGAGCCAGTCGATCTCCCAACCCTCGTCGCCCAGGCAGAGCAGATAGATGAGGACTTCGGGCTGAAGTTTGCTGCCTACAAGGATCTGAGGGAGAAGAGGCTGGTGGTCAAGACGGGATTCAAGTTCGGTACCCACTTTCGGGTATACAAGCAGGTGCAGGGGACGAAAAAAGCTCCTCATTCCGAGTATCTGGTGCATGCCATCTCCCCAGATCATGTCTTCATGCCCCCGGTGCTCTCCCGCGCCGTCCGTCTGGCCCATTCAGTGAGAAAGCAGATGGTATTCGCCTATTCAGATGATGGAATTGGATACCTGGAGATTAAGAGGCTGAAGCCCTGAATGGCTCCCTCTCTTAGTGAGGCTGCCTTCTGCTCCCACTCTCTCTTTCCCTTCTGTCCACCCACTCTCTCTCTTTCCCTTCTGTCCACCCACTCTCTCTTTCTCCTCTGTCCTCTCCCACTCTCTCTTTCCCTTCTGCTCCCATTCAGCCTCTATTCAATTTGCAGTGGATGCGAGTATATACTTAATTCTGCTCCTGGATCAAGCTCAGACGGTTCTGGTTTTAGCCAGCAGCTATATTTATTACTGCATTTATTAGACTATGAAATCGTTCACCATGCTCTAGCCGGTGAGCACATCTCTTGCATAGGAGGATATCAAGATGGTTCAAGGACGAGGGATTCCAAAGCCTGTGATATACGGCAATATGCCAGCAGTCTTTCAAAGGAGGGACGGAAATTTCGAGATAAAGCTGCAGGTAACAGGAGGATTATTGACCCCCCAGCAGGTACAGAGGATAGGGGAGGTGGCTTCCAAGTACGGCTCTCAGGTCCATTTCACTGTGCGGCAGCAGGTCCTGATCCTGGGGATCCCGGAGGAGAATCTCGATCGGGCCCTGGCCGAGCTGAAGGAGGTGGGTCTGCAGCCCGGATCGGCCGGAATGGTCTTCCGCAATGTTGTCTCCTGCCTTGGCACCGATTACTGCTACAAAGCAGTGGCAGAGACTATCACCCTGGCCAGAGAGATCGGCGAGCGCTTCAGCGGCGAGAAGACCCCCGGACCACTGAAGATGGCCATCGGGGGTTGTGCTTTTCCCTGCGCCCGGCCACAGTTCAATGAGATCGGCCTGATGGGCAGGGTCAAGCCCCAGATCGACCTTGAGAGATGTACCGGCTGCGGCAAATGCCTTGAGGTCTGCAAGGTGGGGGCCACAAGCATCGTCGAGGGGAAGGCGGTCATCGATTACGATAAATGCGTCCGATGTGGCCGGTGCGTGGCCATCTGTCCTGAGGCGGCCAAGTACTCGGCAGAGGAGGGATACATCATGCTGGTGGGGGGCAGGGGAAGCTGGCCTCCACATGAGGGCTGGGTCCTGTGTGATATGCTGCCCCGAGAGAGGATCATCCCCCTCATCGAGCGGATACTGCAGGTCTACAAAGAGGAAGCAAAGCCGGGCATGAGGATGAGGGAGTATATCAACTCCATCGGCTTTGAGGAGTTCAAGAGAAGGGTCCTGGAGTGATGATGGGGGAGGATTTAAAGAAGAGCAGGTCCTGAAGCAGATCCTGAGCCCAAGGGTGAGCGAGAATGGTCAAGGTCGGCATAATAAGATGTCAGCAGACTGAGGATATGTGCCCCGGGACGATGGACTTTGTGGTGGCATCTGAGGGGAAGATGGGCTTTGCAGAGATGGGCCCGGTTGAGATCATCGGCTTTCTCTCCTGTGGGGGATGCCCAGGAAAGAGGGCCATTCCCAGGGCGAGGATGATGGTTGATCGGGGTGCGGAGGCAATAGCCATTGCCTCTTGCATCAGCAAGGGCAATCCTATCGGCTTTCCCTGCCCTCACTTCCATGAGATAAAGGAGGGCATCGCCAGGGGGATAGGCCCCAAGGTGGAGATAATCGAGTGGACGCATTAGGGCTGGCAGCACCAATTCTTGCTGTATCAGTCCTTGCGGCATCAGCGCTTTTGGCATCAGGGATGGTACCGGGACTTGGAGACTCATTCCTCAGGGGACGGGCTCCTCTTCCGAGCGGAGAGGGCCAGAAAGGCCCCTCTGCCATGCCCCTCAGAAAAGGGCTCAGCGGCATCTATCTTTGCATTCTTGAATATGGCCTGCCGGGCTAGAATATTGCAGAAATCAAGATCCTCCAGCCAGCTCAAGGCCTCCCGGGCAGAATAGAACCGGGCACAGCGATAGAATTTGCTGGTTTTCTTCTTCATCTCATAATCCCTGCCAGCGGGGCTATCCCGGTCGATCATCCCTATTATTAGAGCGCCACCCGGCTTGAGGACCCTCTTCGCCTCCTGGATGGCAGAAAGGGGATCTTTCAGAAAGCATATGGTAGTGACCATCAAGACGAAATCGAAGGCCCCGTCCCGAAAGGGAAGGGCTTCTGCCAGGGCATAGATGATCTCAACCCCCCTCGCTCTCGCCCTCTCTGCCATCGCCCGTGCTGGCTCAACCCCTATTCTGATGCCCAGGGGAAGGGTGAACCTGCCCGTTCCCGCTCCCACCTCCAGGCCGGTCCCGGCGGAGGGGATGAGCGATCTCAAGGCCAGGATCTCAGCATTGTATGCAGCCTGGTGCTCATCATACCACTCATCATACTCTGCTGCATGCTCCTCGAAGATCTCTATTTGCATCATGCTCCTGTCCCGCCTGAGCCATCAAAATGGCTGCCCTGTCCTCTGGATCCGCCGGGCATTCTGTCCAGGCCCGGTCTTCAACGGCGATGGCTTGTCGACGGGGGTGGCTGAGGTTTTGCCCTGGGATTGCCGGTTGACGAAATGCTCCACTGTGCCATTAACTACGCCCTTCTGCCCGTCGCCCCCTGATGATTAGGCAGTACTCCTGGGAGAGCTCACGCTCCAGTCTCTCCCCTCAATCTTCATCAAGCTTGGCATTTTCTATGATGCAATAGATATCCTCGTTGAAGCCGGGGGGTTTGTTTAATCCAATAATAAAAAAGGCAGGATGAACTTGGAACGCCGAGTACCGGTAAATTTATGTAAAATAATCCTTAGAATCGTGTATTATTCTTTTTAAATCGCTCTGCAGACTTGGCGTGCTTAGAATAGCGCCAATGTCCTTGGAATTAGCGCTTTGTATAGTATCCAATAATCCTGTTCTCGTGGTTTGTGAACTGATCAGGTTAAAACCAGAAGCATGCATGCTTGTCAACGCCGTGATTTCATTCAACAATTTCCATCCATTTGTTTTGAACTTATTTGCATCGGCTTCATGTTTCTGATCCCTGGCTTCTGCTTTATCAGCTCTCTCGCGATGCACTTCTTTGCCAAAGTAATAGCCTGCAGCCGCAAAGGCGATTGCCTCAACCGAACCAAATACGAACATGCTCCTGGACCAGAGAAGTTCGCTCTCGCCTCTGTTGATCAACAAAAAATATACTAAGATAAGCCAGGCTGCGATGATGATTACGCCAAGTCCATCTGCGATTTGCTCTTTCCATCCCATATGTAATCCTCCCTAAAACATATATATATATCAGTTTTTTACGATAAATAGTTAACCTTCATAGAATTTAGATTGTGGCTCCGGGTGCTCTGATACCAGCAAAAGCAGCCAGGAACAAAGCAGACAGAATAAGGCAAGCCTTAGCATGTCTCATAGAGTCATTTGTTTCTTTGTATGCTTTAAGAAGTAAAAGAGGATGGATGGCACAGGAATTCCGGCTCCAAAGATGAGGTTATGACATGCCCAGGCATTCTTTTGTCGCTTGGATACCGGCCTGCATCCCCCAGAAAATGGGGGCGGGCGCATTCAGAGCATTCACCCCTCTGCTATTCCCTGGAGCTGCTCGAGCTTCTTTTTCACTATGCTGGCATGGCCGTCAACCTTGACTTTTCTCCAGATATGGGCTATCCTCCCCTCTGGGTCGATGAGAAGGGTGGATCTGATGACGCCATATCCCTCTTTGCCATACATCCTCTTCAGAGCCCAGGCCCCATAGGCCTCTGTGACCCTGTGATCAGGATCACTCAGGAGGAGCACCTTCAGGCCATGCTTGGCAGCGAACTTCTCATGGCTTGCGGGCGAGTCCCGGCTGATGCCCACAACCTCTGCATTAAGCTGCTGAAACTGAGGGAGGTGATCGGTGAAGTCCAGTGCCTCCCGGGTGCAGCCGCTGGTGTTGTCTTTGGGATAGAAGTACAAGACCAGCCATCCTTTCTTCCTCTCTTTTAAGCAGAAATCCCCTCCCGTTGCCATCGGCAAGCAGAAATCCGGGGCCTCATCTCCTACCTCGACCATATCCAATGCCCTCTCATTTTTCGATGGCTCTGTTTTGGAGTGATGAAGATAAAAGGGTATGCAATAAGAATATGCAGTATGGATTAAGAGATTGGATTAAGAGATTGAATTAAGAGATTTGATTAAGAGATTGGATTAAGAGATTGGAATAAGAGTGTGAGATCGGAGCCTTCCTCCGCTCACCT
>MTKW01011898.1_pt1 | contig 20163 bp, 13 predicted proteins | sample 1042761 | NCBI WGS metagenome assembly MTKW01 (sample SAMN06205366, study PRJNA360243) | anaerobic digester metagenome | biome: Wastewater treatment plant; feature: Anaerobic digester sludge; material: sludge; isolation source: anaerobic digester fed with sludge from wastewater treatment plant ... | reverse complement strand
CAAGGAATAAATGCACGCGTTTTTCACAACAAGTTAATGGCTAATATCTTCCGCGGAGAGAGAGGTAAGTGAATTGTTCATCTTAACCTGCTCTGTCGTAATTCTTTATGCGAACTCTTTTTTCATGTGTAGCCAAAATGTAGCCAACTCATATATTTTTCAGAGCACATGTAGAGTATATCATATACTACTATTTTCGGGTTCAAAGATACACCTTTTTTGAACAACTACAAAGAATTCTGAAAAATAATTTGTTACAAACTTTTTGGCTACAATTTTAGTGCAAGGTGCAAGCCCCTATATATAAGGGGACTTGCACCTTGCACTAACGGTACCTCTGTTTGTATTTTTTTTATATGAATATCCGCAATATTACCCAAATGAGTTTTTATATGTAACAGAAGCTATCATAAGCCTGTCAAAAAGGCTTTCACCAAAATAACGACGGTTAAATTTGTAGCAAAACTCATTCAAATAACTTTGGAGATATTCAGGTTTTATGTCGTGATACGTGTTTAACAATAATCTTTTAGCATTGCTAATCGCAATATGAACCCAAGGTAGAGCTTTACCAATATCTTTTTTGGCAATCACTTTGGGACGGTGTTCTTTGACAATATCCTTTAACTTGACGTAAGATGTCGAGTTGTCAGAATCAATAACAGAATCTTTTGATACTGCTTTTTCTACAATTGGCGTAATTGTATCCGATGTTAAATCATCAATTACTTTCATTTTCAGATACCGAACTTTTCTTGGTTTACCCGTTTTTGTGGTTTCACCTTCAACTGGTATGCTTTCTGCCATAACTAGAACCTTGCTTTTCTTCTGACTACCCCGACCTCGTTTCAATGGTTTTCCCTTCTCCTCGTCATCGATTTCCGTGGAGAAAAACCCTTCATCCAGCTCAATTACGCCTGATAATTCGTATAAATCATCCCGTTCGCCCATAATGGCACGGAGTTTATGATTTAACGCCCAGATTGGCTCATAGCGCTTGTGTCCTAATTGACGTTGGAGTTCTTTTGATGAAAACGCTTTTTTTGTACTTGTAACCAAATGAATAGCTATAAACCAGTAACGAAAAGGAAGTTTGGAACCATGCATTACTGTATTGGCGCGAAGACTTTGTCGCTTCCCACATTTTTTGCATTGATAGTTTTCTTTGTCTTTCTTCCAGTAATGTTCTCTGTGACCGCACTGGGGACAGACAACGCCTTGATTATCTCGGTACTCCTTAAACTTGCGACGACAGCTTGCCTCGTCAGGATATTGTTCTACAAAATTTAATAAATTCATAACCCAAAATTTTTATTACACAAAGATAATCATTTTGGGCGAAATAACGGATACTCATTTTTTTTTATTAAATTGAAATCAAATACTTGAAAACGTAATATATAATGTGCGATAGTTATATAAAATAATTCATAACCGCATACTTCTCACGAAATTTGCGGGCATGAAACAAAAGAATAATACTAATCCTATTATTTTAATAGGAGCCGGCTTAGAAGAAATGTACAAAGCCTCGGCAACTGAATTGAAGAAGGAGATTTCAATCACTGCAGGAATTGATCCTTCAAACATAGCTGCTTTTTTGAATAAGAAAAGGAATATATGTAAAAACAGTCTCCGAAAGTTGACAACAGGATTAGATGTCTATGCAGTGCTTTTATTTATTCCTTCAAGAAACATCAGGTCTGACTTGTTAGAGTATAAACATGATGAGGGTATTATGTACGTAAAAAATTGTGAGGATCTTTTAGAGCTTATAAAATCATCTGCAAATGGCACAAACTCAAATAATTTAGAAGAGCAACTTATAGATCAGTCTTTATTGAATGAAATAGAAACTTTGTTTGAGGTTATTCAATCAGCTAAAAGAAATAATGTAAGTAAAAACATTATCAAACAAAGGTTTTGCGATGCGATAAGTGATTTGGCTCACTCTTTATCCGACTCAAAATGAACAGCGAAACATCATATCTCCAATCCATTCATGAAATTCTATCACGCTTAGATGAAAGAACTTCAAAAGTAGAAGCAATGATAGAGAATCAAAGCAAAATCTATGCACAGACAGATGATATGGAATTGTCGTCTGCCGAAATAATGCGTTTCGTAGGAATTTCACGGGCTGAACTCGGACGGTGGCGAGCAAACAATGTAATACCTTTCCGCTATATTAGTGCCAATCACGTCGCTTATCCTTTTAAAGGCGTTTATGCAGCCATTAAAAGCGGTAGAGCTACTTTTAGAGGTTTTAGGAAAATTGAAGCACTTCGGCAATTAGAAGCCTTTCGAGATGGTGCGGTTAAAAATATCTTAGAAAATAGTAACGAATAAGGTTATGTATTTCAATCGAAATATGAAAGAAGAAATTTTGGAAAAAACCGACCGTGGACTGCATATTTTCAACTTCTATATGCCATTTGAGTTTAAGCTGAAAAAGAATTTCCGAAATCCACTATATGATGATAGTAAGCCATCGTGCAATATCTATTTCGACAGTCGATCAAATTGTTACAAAATGCACGACTTCGGCAACGTAGATTTTTCAGGCGATTGTTTTTGGTTTGCTGCAACAGTTAATCACTTGGATGTAAAGCGAAATTTTCCGGAAGTTTTACAACGAATAAACGATGACCTGTGTCTGAATATTGAACAACCGTCTTTAAAACATAAGCAATCAAAACTCTCGACTTTGAAACAAACCCAACCTTTCGCAATAAAAGAGCAAGAGCCAACCTTGCCGTTTAAAACCATTGAAAAACCGTTTTCGGAACAAGAACTGTCCTTTTGGAAAGAATACGGTATCTCTCAAAAAGAATTGAACAGATACAAAGTTAAATCATTAACATCATACAAGAGTAAAAACAGTGAAGGAGCACCGTTTCAATTGGAAACGAGTCGCACAGAGCCAATTTTTGCTTATTTCGGCAACGGCTATATCAAACTTTACCGTCCATACAGCAAAATGCGTTTCCTTTACGGTGGACAAATGCCCGAAATTTATTGTTTCGGGTTGGAACAATTGCCACAGCGTGGCGATGTTGTTTTTATTACCGGAGGAGAGAAAGATGTTCTTTGCCTTTCGGCTCACGGTTTTAATGCTGTTTGCTTTAATAGCGAAACGGCAAACATCGGAAATGAGATGATAGAGATGTTTGCGCGTCGTTTTCGTCATGTGATATTTCTGTATGATATGGATGAAACAGGGAAGCGTGAATCTACCCGCCAATGCGAAATATTTTCAGCTTATAAAACAATACGGATGGAACTTCCTTTATTGGGGACAAAGCAGGAAAAAGATATTTCCGACTATTTCCGAATGGGAAACACAGCAGATGATTTTAAAAAGCTAATTTCGGACAGTCTCGAAAAAATATACACTCAAACTATCATGATGTTGAACTCTTGTGAAATAGATTACAACAATCCGCCCGACCGTTCCAAAACTGTGGTTTCGGTTAATGATGTTCCGCTCGGAACATACGATAACCTTTTCTGTATAACAGGTGGCGAAGGAACAGGAAAAAGCAATTACGTATCTGCAATAATTGCCGGAACGTTGCCTAATGAAGATCCTGACTACATTCCAGACTTATTAGGATTAGATGTTTGTCCGAATACACAAAATAAAGTGGTATTGCATTACGACACCGAACAATCGGAATATCAGCTTCACAAAAATATCGGTAAAACCCTGAGGCGTGCCGGAATTGATTATATACCTGAATTTTATCGACCTGTTTTTCTTGCGGCACTTTCACGCAAAGAGCGACTGCAATTGATAAAGGATAGTATGGATTTATATCATCATCGATTTAATGGTATCCATTTGGTTGTAATCGACGGTATTGCGGATTTGATTCGGAGTGCCAACGATGAAACAGAGAGTGTAGCCATTGTGGATGAACTTTACCGTTTAGCGGGAATTTATAACACTTGCATCTTATGTGTTTTGCATTTCGTTCCAAACGGCATAAAACTTCGCGGACATATTGGCTCGGAACTACAACGTAAGGCAGCAGCTATTCTTTCGATAGAGAAAGATGAAAATCCTGCATTATCAGTTGTTAAAGCGTTAAAAGTACGAGACGGTAGCCCGTTAGATGTTCCCATGATGCTTTTCGGTTGGGACAAAGAGAAAGATATGCACGTGTATCGAGGCGAAAAATCGCAGGAAGATAAAGAAAAACGTAAGTTCGTAGAATTAACACAAATCGCCAAAGAAGTATTCCGTTTGCAAGAAAGACTTTCGTACAATGAACTTGCTTCTGAAATTATGCAGGCAGTAGGTGTAAAAGACCGTGCGGCAAAAAGCTATATCAGCTACATGAGAAATAACGAAATAATAGCCCAAGACAACAATAACTTTTACTTTATAAAACCTTGATTATGCATTTATCCGAAAAGAAAAATCCAAAAGAAGATTATGCTTATTACGATGCCTTCGATGTAGCGAGAATTTTGCGTATCCATTTTAAAACCGCTCTAAAATGGGGAAAAGAAGGCAAAATTCCTTCGTTCAAAATCGGTAATAGACGATATTTCCCGCCGGAAGAGATTTTGGCGTTGAGGAGGGAGTTAAGTAGATAAAAATGTTAATTTTGTATTCAATTTTACACAATATCGTAGTTTTTATTTTTTTGACCTTAAATTTATGAAAAAAGATTAATGTTTTTGTCAATAGTTTGTTTTTATTTATATTTGCAATTAAAATATATGCAAATGGCAACAAAAATAAACCAACTTATCCAAAATACATCAGAAAATCCGCTTCTATTTACTTCTTGGCTGGAAAAACAGGGTGTTACGAGAATGGAGATTACCCAATATGTCAGAAATGGCTGGTTAAAACGGATAGCTACCGGAGTATATTATTTCACAGGCAAACGTCCAACCCTTTTTTCTGCAATTTCATCTTATAACAAACAATTGAAAAAAAAATGTGTTATAAGTGCTTCAACAGCACTCTCGTTAAGGGGTTTTTCGCATTATGGAGTACTTGGTAAACCCTTGGCTTACTTGCAAACTCCTTATACAGAAAGACTCCCAACTTGGCTTTTAAAACTAGATTGGGATATGGAAATACGATACTTCACAACAAGTATATTTTCCGAATATTTGTTGGGAGTAGAATTAAAAGAAATTTCTGGAAAAAAACAGTATGTATCATCTCCTGAGCGAGCTTTTATGGAATGTCTCCAATTATCGCCAACGCACTATTTGTTGATGGATTTGTATTATCTTATGGAAATGCTGACAACCTTGCGCCCCGTGCTATTACAGGAATTATTGGAAAATTGTACATCACTGAAAGTTAAAAGACTTTTTTTGTATATGGCAGAAAAGTCAGGGCATCAATGGTTTTCTGCATTAGATTTATCTCGAATACCAATCGGCAAAGGGAAGCGTTCGTTGGTAGAAAATGGAGTTTTCGTTCCCCAATATTTAATATCTGTACCACAAGAGCTTTATGATTATGAATAATATTTACGCACAAAAAGTTGATTTACTGCTTAGAATCATCCCCATTATTTTCCAAGAAAAGAGTTTCGCCATTCACGGTGGTACAGCTATCAATCTTTTCGAAAAAGAAATGTTAAGATATTCGGTTGATATAGATATAACTTATGTTCCGTTGGAAGATAGGAAAACAAGCATTCAGAACATCAATCAGAAGTTGAAAGTCATTGCTGAAAGAATAGAACGGACATTGAAAGGTGGGCGGGTTTCGCATCGAGAAGATATTTGTAAACTGCTGTGTGAATATCGTGGAAAACAGGTTAAAATTGAAGTTAATCAGACAAAACGAGGCATTATTTGTGGTGAGGTTGTTTCAAAGCCTTTGTGCAAGAAAGCCCAAGAGGAATTTCAGTTGTATTGTGAAGCCAATATAGTTCCATACCAACAATTATACGGTGGAAAAGTTGCTGCTGCATTATCACGTCAGCATCCGAGAGACTTATTTGACATCAAATATATGGACGCCACATTAAGCGACATAAAAGAAGGTATTATTTTCAGCCTTTTGGGTAGCGACCGTCCCATATCTGAATCTATTGCACCCAACTTGGTCGATCAACGACAAGCACTAAAAAACCAATTTGCAGGAATGACAGAATTGGAATTTACTTACAGCGATTTTGAGCAGACACGAGATGAATTAATTCATGAGATTAACCAATTTTTCTCTATCGATGACAAATCTTTCCTTCTTTCTTTTGAATCGGGTAATCCCGATTGGACATTGGGATACGAAACATTTAAAGACTATCCGTCAGTTCAATGGAAGTTGTTTAATATAGAGAAACTTAGGAAGTCAAATCCGCGAAAATTTGACATGGAAATTGAAAGGTTAAGATTAGTTCTTGGTTAATAATTGGCTATACATTAAAATAAAACTTCAATTAAAATTGAAGTTCTATCTATTCTATATTTCGTCGAGGCTTTTCGGACAGATTTTTTGAACCTGAATGAACTGTCGTGTTAACGTAGTGATTGAACGGCTTCAAATAAATCGGACGATGTGCCGCAGACGAACTAAACAGCAAGAGATTTAACAGTATTCAAAATAAAAGGGGCAGACAAGAACTAGTCGTACCGAACTACGTCGGACGGTTGGTTTTTGTCTGCCTGTTTTCTTCACGTAATGCAGGTTGTGTTTGATCGAAATAGGATTTCTGCTAAAAATATAGCAAAGGTAATCTGTTTCTGATTACCTTTGCATCAAAATTAGCATAAATTGAAATTTTGAAAAACACCAATAGTTCGTTTTTGTTTCCAATTGCATATAAAATATATACAACTGACAACGAAAATAAACTAATAAGCAAAAAACAACAAAAAATTCAATCTCAATTGATGTTTTTTCGTTTTTGCTTTCCTATCTTTCGGATTTCGTCGAGGCTTGTCGGAAAGATTTTTGAACCTGAATGAAACGAAGTGTTAGCGTAGTGATTGAACGGCTTCAAATAAATCGGACGATGTGCCGCAGACGAACAAAACAGCAAGAGATTTAACAGTATTCAAGATAAAAGGGGCAGACAAGAACTTAGTCGTACCGAACTACGTCGGACGGTTAGTTTTTTGTCTGCCTATTTTCTTTACGTAAATCAGATTGATAATACTTTGAGAATTGAAATAGCATTTATTCTGTCCGAAATTATTACTTTTTTTCGGACAAAGTTTACACTCTAACTTTTATACCTACGACTCTCTCGTCCGAAATATTCTCTTTTTGTTGAGCAGCAGTAGTATTTTGGTTTATCTCACTATTATCCTCCTTTTTCAGCGAAAGAGCGATACTTCGGTCTAATTCGGCAACCTGCCGTTTCAGATCTTTCAGTTCACCTTCCTTTTTCCAAGAAGCAGCCGCAACCGCTTCATACACGGGGACTTTGGCACGAATTTGCTCCAACTCTTTGGTATGGCTTTCAGTAATTCTCGGAATTTTCTCCAAGGCATTGATAAAGTTCATCCACGCCAATTTCGGGTCGTTTGCCAAATGACCGTTGTTATACGTGTAGTAAATACTGCCGTTCCCTTTCACGAAAAAACGATTATCCACGAAGTCGAAACTATCTTTTATCGAAGCCTCGCTCTTGACCGAAACCTGAAAACCGTATAACTCGCCGATAGGCAGATGTTCTCCTTTGGTACGAGCTTTGTCTTCGTACTCTTTCAGCCTTACGGCAACGGTTTTTATATCGGCATTTTCCGGTACGCCGTTTATTCGAAGCGGATTTTGATAGGTGCCGTCCTCGTTTTTCTTTACTTTCTGCTTAAACGTTTCAAAATCCGAATTACTCTCGTTTATCATCTTGGTATGAAACTCAATCGACATATTCACGCCTTCCAATTTAGACTTGGCTGTCTCCCGCTCATGTTGGAAGTTTCTGCGTTCACTCTCCAATGCCATTACTTTTTTATCTAATTTCGCTTTTTCCAACAGATCGGTATTACCCGAAAGCACTGCCACATATTCGCTGAAATTCATTCCGGTAGCTTCATCCATACTGCCTTCGTCAATACGGCGACTGCCCAACGAATTTGTTTTAAGCTGATTGATAAAAACCTGTTTGTTGTGCAACAAGTTAAACTTGTAGCTATCCAACGAACGTTCCACCGCATAGATAATAACATCTACGGTGTTGTCGGCAAAGCGTTTGGCAACTTCATTTCCTCTTCTTATCGCTCTACCGTCTCGTTGTTCCAACGCACTCGGCACCCACGGCGTATCCAAGTGGTGCACGGCAACGGCACGTTTCTGTGCATTCACTCCCGTACCGAGCATTTCGGTTGAACCAAACAGAACCCGAATATCGCCTCTATTCATCGCAGCTATCATCGCTTTTTTGGCATTCTCCGTTTTACATTCTTGAATAAAACGTATTTCGCTGCTCGGGATACCGTAATCTTCCGTCAGTTTTCGTTTTATTTCGCCATAAACATTCCACTCGTTCGGCTTATAAGTTCCCAAATCGGAAAAGACAAACTGTGTTCCCTTTTGAGCATCGTATTTTTGATAATAATCGTTTACCAACTTGGCACAATGTGAAGCTTTGTTGTCGATGTGGTCAGAAAATGAAGGGTCAATCATTCGCATATCCAAACTCATTTTACGTGCATAATCGGTAGCGATAAGCATTTTGGCTTTTTCTTCTCTTTCCGATAACGGTTCACGTCCCAAAATCGTGGCATCGCCCGTTTTGGCAAACTCCATCAACTTTTGGATAAAAACCTCTTGTTCCGGTGTGGGTGGAATGTTATGCAAAACTTCGTTCTTTTCGGGTCGGTCTATGCCAACATCTTTGGCGGTACGAAAATCACAAATCTCGCTGTAAAACGCTCCCAATTCAGGCACTTTAATAAAGGTGCGGAAACGCTCTTTTTGAATAATCTCGTTGGTAACGGAAAACTCGTAATCGGTACTTTTCTCGGCGAAAACGGCTGCCCACGCATCGAAAGTGCGGATACCCTGTTTCTCCAACGCTTGCGGTCGCAAGTACTTAAAAATCGAGTAAAGTTCCGTAAGCGAGTTGCTGATAGTAGTACCCGACAGAAAGGTCGCTCCAAGGTCTTTTCCCGAACGTTCCTGTATGGTACGAATGGCAAAAAGCATATTCAATGCACGCTGACTGCCTGTCGGATTTCCTAATCCCGCAACACGGTCGTGCCGGGTGGTAAAAGTAAGGTTTTTGAATTTATGACTTTCATCCACAAACAGATGATCTATGCCCATGCGTTTAAAATCCGTTACATTATCTTTCCGCTCGGCAATATCATCCATAATAAGCGATAGCTTCGCTTCCAAGTTGTTTTTGCGTTTTTCCAATCCTCTGAGCATTGCTCTCGAAATCTCTCTGCCCTGCTGACGCAGAACTTCTAAATTCTCTTCCACGGAATCGAGTTCCTGCTGTAAAATGGTTTGCTGTATTTCCAACGCTTGTGGTATCATCCCGAACTGCTCGTGCGTTAAAATCACGCAATCCCAATCATTGTTTTTGATGTCGTTGAATATGCGAACACGGTTTTTGGCTGTAAAATCGTTCTTGCCCGGATAGAGAATACGTGCATTGGGATAAGCCTTGCTGAATGTTTCGGCAATATCATATACATTGGCTTTTAGCCCGATAATCATCGGCTTATTTGCCAATCCCAAACGTTTCATCTCGTAAGCTGCACAACACATTATCAGAGTTTTTCCCGCACCCACTTCGTGGTCGCAAATTCCGCCGCCGTTAGTTTTGAGCATCCACACGGCATCTTTCTGACTTTTATACAGGTCAGATATGCCCAATCGTTTCAAGTCCAATCCGGGAAAACTTTGATGACTACCGTCGTACTCAGGACGAACGAAACAGTTAAACAGACGATTATAACGCTCCGCCAACTTGTTCTTAAACTCATCCGATTGTCGCGATAACCACTCGGTAAAATGCTCCCTTATCTCTTCAATTTTACTGTTTGCCAATTGGATGGTTTCGCCGTCCCGCACCTTTATTTGTTTTTCTTCTCCCGTTTTTGGGTCGATAACCATTTTTGACTTGCTGATATCGGGAATGGTGTTGTGTAAGGCATGCTTGGCCAGATTGATGCCGTCGTAGGTACGAAACTCTCCCTTTACGGCAAAAGCGTGGTAAATCTGCGGCGTTTTGCGGTCCGATTTCACGGTATATTCGTCAGCAGACGAGTTATAATGTATCGTTACATCGGTATCGAACAATTCCGATACGAACTTGGCATAAACACCTGACGGTATCCAACGCTCTCCAAAGTTAAAATCCAAATCGGCAAAAGGAACAGGCGTAGGTATGGCTTCCCGCAAAGCTTGCAAACTTGCTTTTACCGCATCATTTTCGCCGTTTCCCAATATCCATTGCTCTAAATTATCGGCTTTTTCAATCACATTTCCCGCGATAAATTTATCGGCAATCTGATAGCTGTTCTCTTCGGGTTGGTAATAGATACGACCTTCCAATTCCGAAAGAATTTCGCTCTCTTCCTTTTCGGGTAAAAGCGAACAGATATAAGGCAGATTGACATCGCCAAACTTATTGAGCGATGCCGAAAGAGCTTCCATAGGGTCGCTTGCACTCTCCAATTCTCCGACGGCAAAAGCAGTAGGACGATCGAAAATATCAGCTTTGATATATTTTTCGTCAAGGCTTCTTTCCAAAAAGAAAATCTCGCTACTGCCGCTATCCATTCGCAACAGTTCCGCATTCTTGCGACTGTTCAAATGTCCGTAACTGCTCACAAATCGGTCGTAAAGCGTGTTTAGGCGACTTCGCTGCTCCTTGTCCTCAACCGATTTACTCGCTTCGTAATCGTAAAGACGATGGTAAGTATCCCGAATATCAACATACAAACTCATTTTTGAGAGCTGAGCGTATGGCAAGTCAATGGGATTAAACTGCGGATTGGCTGAGTTTATACCCGACAAATAACCGATTTGTTTCCCTTGAACAACTACCGAACCGTCCCGCAAATGTTTACCAATAGCGGAAAGATAAGGACGTGACGATGCATCGAAAAGGGATTTGAGTTTTGTTTCCGGCTGCTCTGCTTTTTTTTTAGAAATCGGCTCATTCCACATTCCGGAAAACAGGTCAGGTTGCTTCGGCAATGCCTCTTTCTTTGCCCGACTTCCTCTGTTCCGAACGAGTTGTTTCGGTTTGGGTTTTATTGTCGGACTTGTTGAAAGATTGGAAACAGATGGTGTTACAGGGTTTGGCGTTGGCTTTACTTCTGCTTTACGTTGTTGCTCGATTTGATTAAAAGCTTCCACTTCACGATTCCATGCCGCTATCTCCTCCGGCGGGAAAAGTCCGAAATCTTCATCCATTGAAGTTGAAACTATCGGATGATGGTCTGCATCGAAATAGACCTGTTGGTCGTTCATTTTACGCGGTGCTTCCAAATCGGGACGTATTTCAAGCTCAGATTGGTTTTCAAATTGCGAGAAAAGTGTAAAAACGGGAACTCCGTCGGGTGCTTTTTCTTCCGGTGCAGGGATGGTTTCAACCTTTTCTGTTTCCGTAATTATTGGCTCATCGGATGTTTCTTCCGCTTTGTCAGGTTCAGGTTCTATAATTTGAATATCTTCGGCATGTGTATAATCTTCGCCGACATACTCTTTCAACTCTTCGATTTGCGATAATACTTTCGGCTGAAAATGAATATCTCGCTCGATACCCAATCCCATAACCTTTACCGACTGCATCTCCTCGATGGACATATAACCCAACTCCCACTCGTAACCCATCGTGGTAAGTCCGAAACCCAATTTCTCTTTCGGGTCGTATTCCAAAAGATACGCCGTATAGGAACTTATCGGATGAAAATAGCGAGCATAAGCAATACGGTCTCCAATCAATTCATTGTCGGTTGCATAAAGTCCGGGAAGTTGTTTTTGAATAGATTTGGGGACAAGGTCGTAAGCTTGTTGCTCTTCCGATTTTTCGGTTTCCTTTTCGGTAACCTCTTTCTTTACTTCCTGTTTGGGTTCTTCCAATCTATCCACGAGTGCAACACGATTGCCGTTTCGCACCAATAATGGCAGATATTGGTCTAATTGGTAATGATGAAAACTTGCGTAAGGTGTTCCTGCTCGTGTTAGAAGTGGGACATCGCATACTTGTGAAACCGTTTCAGCTACTTTCCCGATGCTTTCGTAGTAATCGCCGTGTCGCATCAACACCAAAATGTTCTTATCCTCTTGTTTAGATAAAATCTCTTTTTGCAACTTTTGCAGTTCTTCCATCGGCGATTGGTCAGAATTAACAGTTTCGTCGATTTCGTTTTGCTGAGCAATGTTTTGTTCCATAGCAGGACTTACGGCATACACACCTATAATATCGCTTGTCGGGACAGTAATTAAACCTCTGTTTTCGCCTTTTTCATCCGCACTGATAACCGCTCGAACCGTATCGGTTTTCGTGACAGGCGGATTTTCGGTGTAAACCGCCATTGTTTCCGTTCCTAAAAAACGGATATGCAGCATATCGCCTTCTTGCAAATCTGAGATGTTCTTGTTTTCTTGAAATTGAGTTCGTTCCAACTCCGACAGTAACCACGGATTGCTGATGTGGGATGTAATCTCTTTTAAATGCAAATTTTCTTCATTGGATTGCCTTTCTTCTATATTTTGTACTATATCAATATCTTCATTACTCGCAACACCTGTTCGATAGAGTTGTTTATCCAATCTGATATTTACATCGACAAAAAGCTTTCTTGTCAAATCATCAGCAATGCCGTCTATACCTTTTTCGTGGGTATAAACCCAACAAGGTTTGCCGTAAGGGTCGGTATCCATCGTTTTATCGGTAGCGACAAGACGACTTTTTACTTCATCGCTATCTCCCTCGAAAAGTGCGTTATGATGAAAGGCGATACTGAAACCATCGCCTTTGGGTACGCTGAAAGATTGAGTAAAAAGTTCTTCCGTTTTGTTTGCAATACCTTTTCCTGTCTGTTTTTGTAATACTATCAAATCACTTCCGACATCCGTTCCGGCATTTTCGCTAAACATCTTATCAGGCAGACGAAGTGCTGAAATAAGTCGGCTGTTTTCCATTAAATAACGACGGATTGGTTCGTTTTTGGGACTGTCCAACACGCCTCTTGAAGTGATAAAAGCCATTATGCCGCCTTCTCGAAGCGTATCCAATCCTTTCACGAAAAAATAGTTATGCACGGCTCGCGTAGAAACCTCCTTAATCGGGTCTTTGCCTTTGGCGTAGGCTCGGTCGTAAACCACCATATTCCCAAATGGAATATTGCTCGTAATCAAATCGAACGTGCCGTTTTTTTCGGCAGGAATTTCTTCAAACCCTTGAATATTTATATCCGTATTTTGTCTGTCTGACGACAATGCTCTCAGGATGCGTCCGGTTATTTTATCTTTCTCGAAAGCGGTTACTTGCGTATATGGTCGGGCAAAAGATTGTATGAATACACCCATTCCGGCGGAAGGGTCAAGCATCTTGTCAATGCGAATACCGGCATTGTCCAAAACATCAGCAATGGCATCGGTTATTCGCTTATCCGTATAAAACGAAGTCAAAACACTCTGTTTGATGCTGTTCCAAAAAAGATTAAACTCTTGACTGTTTACTGTGTTTTGACGGATAGTCTCTTTGAGTTCAGCCACTAACGGGAAAAGCTCTTTTTCGGATTCCGTCCATCGGTTCAAATCGGCTAATGTATCGGTAGGATTGAGCACGCATTTTAGTCCGCCGAAACCGTTGTATCGGGATAAAATTTCACGTTCGGCAGTTGTGGGTAAGCGATGCTCTTTTTCGATACGAAACAGGGTTCGTATCGCTTCGGTATTGGCAATAAGGGTCTGCCTTTTGTTGTAAGCCATAGAGATAGATTAAGGTTTTCGGTTATATTTGGTATCGGATTTTTTATTAGGCTCAAAAGCAAAAGATGTGGTGTGATCGGCATTTAATACCAATCGAGCATTGAATTTTTTGTCGCTTTTGGCGGTTAAGCCTTTTAGTAATGGTGTTTTTCCTTCGGTAAACAGAGCTTTCAAGTGTTCATCGGAAAGTAACAGTCCGCAAATTTCACGGAATACTAAAAAATCACACTCTTTGCATTTGGCTACTTTGGGATAAAATATCAGGTTTTTGGTTTTGCATTTGGGACAATCCATTAGATTTGTAGAATTGTTAGAAAAAGAGAGAGACAACAACTCCTTACAGATTTGTCGGGTATAAATCTCAATACCTTTATGGAATGTTTCTGCATTCATCTTTCCGGTTTCGATATCTGCCAACGCTTTTTCCCAACTTCCGGTCATCTCTGCATCGGCTATTTTACGGTCTTTTACAATCTCGAAAACGGCAAGTCCCTTTTCGGTAGGAATTAAACTCTTCTTTTCTCTGACGATGTAATCTCTTATAATTAAAGTTTCGATAATGGCGGCACGCGTGGCAGGCGTTCCCAACCCGCACTCTTTCATCGCGGCTTTGGCTTCTTCATCGGCAACCTCTTTGCCTGCCGTCTCCATAGCGGAAAGTAGAGTTGCTTCATTATAAAGCGGTTTGGGTTTGGTTTGATGTTGAGTGATTTCGTGAGATTGAACGGGTATGGTTTCGTCTTGCATAAAATTGGGAAGTTCGGTCTGTACCGTTTCATTTTCATCCGTTTCTGTTTTTTCGTTCAGCACACTTCGCCAACCGCTTACTAAAAGGCGACTGTTTTTCGTTTTGAAAAGATACTCTCCAATAGAAAACACTACATTTTGTACTTCTTGTGTAGATTTTTCTGAAAAGGCTTCCAACATTCGTGAAGCGATACAATCATAAATTATTTGCTCGTCAGCGGTTAATCTGTCGGGAAGGTTTTCGGTAATCAGCAAAGCGTGATGGTCTGTTACTTTGGCATCGTTTACGCTTCGTTTGTTCAGCATTTTTTGGCTAAGTGTTCGGGCGTAGTTTCCGAAAATGGGATGTATGTGCAGGTTTTCGATAAGCGAAGGGATTTCTTCAAAAACATCTTCGCCGATATATCTGCTGCCTGTACGTGGATAAGTGATTAACTTTTTCTCGTACAGGCTTTGAGCAATGGAAAGAGTTTTATCGGCAGAAAAGCCGTGTTTTCGGTTTGTCTCTTTTTGCAGGTTTGTCAAATCGAATAAGAAGGGCGGTTCTGTATCAACCGTCTTTCGCTCGATTTTTGACACCGTTAATAAGCCGGTTTTGTCTGCAAAGTAAGCGTTGCAGACAGAACGGGCGATGGCGTTATCTTCAAATTTAGTGTCGCTTACGGCTTTACAACGAATACCCGCTTTTTCGATAGTGAGTTTTATTTGCCAATACGGCACACTTTGGAAATTTTTATTTTCGAGAAACCGTTTGCAAATCATCGAAAGAGTGGGTGTCTGCACTCGTCCCAACGAATAACCGCCTTTTTTGGCTGCAATAGAAAGTGCTCGACTTGCATTGATACCGACAAGCCAATCGGCTTGACTTCGGGCTTTCCCTGAAAAATATAGATTATCGTATTCTGAACCGTTTTTCAATTTCTCCAATCCTTCCCGAATGGCTTTATCGGTCAATGAACTTATCCAAAGTCGGTCGAAAGGTTTTTTACATTGCAAATAGTCAAAAATATGGCGAAAAATAAGCTCTCCTTCACGTCCGGCATCGGTAGCGACAATAATTCGTTCACATTGGTCAAAGCAGGTGCGAATGATTTTTAGTTGTTTGAGAGCCGAAGGGTCGGCAATATACTCTTTTCCTTTTCTCACTTGACGAACCGTCAGTTTAAAAGGTTCGGGCAGAATGGGTAAATCGTCAGCGTTGTATTGCTCGAAACCATATTCGGCAGGCATCGCCAACGTTACGAGATGTCCAAATGCCCATGTTACGGTGTAATTGTTTCCGGCAAGATAGCCGTCTTGTTTTTGATTTGCTCCTACAATACGAGCAATGTCNNAAAAATTGGGCAAGCGGATTGTATAATCGACTTGCCCAACCACGTAGGACAATTACATGCGTCTGCCTCTTTTCTTGGTAGCTTGTTCCTGTTTTTTCTCCTGTTTGGCTTTCTGCTTTTCGTCCGGTCGTGTTTGTCCGCTTTTGAGCGGCTCTTTCACGTTTTTGGTAGCTTCGTTGGTTTTGCCTTCATTGTTTACCGCCACTTGGGTTTTGTTTTCTTCGGCAACGGCTTCTACTTTTCCTTCTTTCTTGTCGGGGTTCCATCTGTAAAAACGTGGACGGTTTTCATCTTTATCAAAACGCACATAGGCATTGAACGGCTGTCCTTCTTTATCCACCATGTTTTTCAGGTAAAGAGTTTTCCCGTCAGAAAGTGCTTTTTGCTGCTTCTCTGAGAGAGTAAGTCCGCAAATAGTTCCGGCAATACCGTATTTATTTTCGGGCTTTTGTTCCGGCGAAAGACGTTCTTTAAACGACCTGTTGTTGTCAAAAATAAACTCGATGCCTCTACGTTCTGCATTTACTTGAAGCGTAGCATCAAATGGTTTTCCGTTTCGGGAAAGCATTCCTTCCACTTTCACGGCTTTTCCTTCGCTTAAATCTTTATACTGTTCGGAAGTGAGTTCCACACCTTTTATCTCTCGTGGAATATTTATCCGGTCAGCTTTCAAGGCGATAATTTCGTTGGTTTGTGGGTCAATAGAGATATAGGCTTTAAACGGTTCTCCGTTTTTAGGAGTGAGTTCCACCTGTTTTCCTAAATTTCCGTTTTGGAGCAGTGTTTCTTTATCTTCTTCACTGAAACGGTAGCCCATATAGGGAAAATCCAATTGCGGCTCTTTTCGTAAAGTGTGAATGGCTAAACCAAGTTTACCGTCTTCATCATGTCGAAGTGCGACACGAGCTTCGGTGTAGATGGTGGTATCGCCAAAAGGAATGGCAATGGATAAAAGATTGGACTTTTGCCAATTCAACACCTTTTCTAAATCGCCCGATTGCTCCAATTTTTCTTTGGATAACCCGATGCGTTCCATCTCTTTCCAATCAACATCATCGGGATTAATGGCGGTTGGTTTTTGTGTGGGTGCGAAATCGTCTGCGGTTACTCTTACGGCATCAAGAGCGGATTTGTTGGCAGGAGTATCTCGGTTTTCCAACATTTTTTTGAGTACACCTACCGATTCCTCCACCTTATCTGCTAACAGTTGATAAACGCCCGTATGGGACGGATCTTTAAATTGTTGGCTAAGATTGGAAAAGAAATTTTGCAACATGCTGTCGTTCTTTTTGAACTTCATAAAAGCATTGCTGTTGCTGTCCAAAGGCTCTACGGTATTGATTTTGCCGTTTTTGTCGATGGATGACACTACGGATATTTTGCCGGCTTCATCGGCAGATTTGGCTTGACTGCGGTCTTCAAGTACAAGAACGTAGTTGTCTGAATTGTTTGTTTCCATATTATTTGCTTTTTAAGGTTTAGGTCAGCAAATATAGAGGGAAAATTGGTTGGTAAGGAAAGTGGATGGATTGGAAGGGAGAGGAAGGGAAAAGAGTGGAAAAGCTAACAAAAGTCTATTATGTTGATGTACAAAATACGCTCAATATAAGAGAAAAAAATGACGTTTTTTTAAACAATTATATATCTTTCCTCTATAAATCCCCTATTCCTATCATCAGTTACTTTATATATCATCTTGATAATAAGTTTTCTGCTACCGCACAAGGTTAGATTGCGACCAATACGACCTTGGAGTCAGCAATAATGCCGCCTCAAAGCCTGGTTGTAAAATAAGATACTTTCCTCTGCGAGCTTTCCTGTCTCACACGCGCTTTCATTACCGACTGTGTCTGGGAGTGTTCATTTTGCGAAAACGGGATAATTATTCATTCACCACAAAGATAGGGACCTGCGAGATAGTCGGAGAGAAACGTCCGTAAAAGACAGTGTCTCAATCAGGCAAAAGAGCCTGTAGATTTTTTGTCGGGTCAAAAGGCAAGCCTGTTTTGAGCACATTGTAAATAATGACAAGCATTTTACGTGCTATGGCAACAAGCGCTTTTTGCGATTTCATGCGTTTTGACAAATGATTGAACTTTCGTCCCAAAAACGTTTTGTTTGAACGGGTAACAGACCATGCGCATTCTGTTAGCATTTGGCGCAAGTATTTGTTGCCGTGCAAAGTTTTGCGCGAGCGTATTTTTCCGGGCGTTTCATCGTTTCGGGGCTTCAAGCCTGCCCATCCGATTAAATGGGTGGCTTTTTGAAAGTGGGTCATGTCGTTTCCTGTTTCGGCTAAAATGCAATAGGCGCTGAAAAGTTTAATACCCGGTATGGAGCACAGCAAGGAGATTTCCTTGGCAAAATGGGTGTTTACCAATTCTTCTAAACGGGTAAGGCACACGGCCTGCTGATGGTCTAAAAACTCTATTTGTTCCATACACTGTTTAAGCATTTCAACATCGCAATTGCCAATCACACCGTCCAAGGAAGACGTGATTACATCTCGCCCGTGCTTGTTCAGGGTCCTGCCGTGAACAAGCGAACAAAGGGCGGTCGGGTCGCGTTCGCCTGCGATTATCGCACGGATAATCTTTCGTTGCGATACGTTTTTGCCCTGGTTGGAGATGTAATTGGAAAAACGGATGTTGCACCGCTGCAACTGATTATCCATTTGTTGTTCTAGGCGTACACGGTTCCTGGTCAGGCGGTAACATTGGCGGGTGTATTGCCGCATCTGTTGCAGCAAATCGCCGGCTACAAAACTGCCCCGTATCTGGTTTTTTGCAAACACTCGCCAATCTAGGCGGCATCTTTGGCATCGCTCTTTCTGTCGGGTAATTGGCTGATAAAATCCGGATTTGCCAGAGTCCGTTCAATATCCGATTCCAATACGTGCCACACGGGCATCCAATAGATGCTTGTACTTTCCATGGCCGCACGCCTGCAGCCGTACTCCACAAGCACATCACGCAATGTCGTCAAATCGGGAGTAAGTGTCCCGAAACGTTTTTCGAAAATTTTTTCGCCCTATTCATTCAAAATACAAGCAAACACGCTATCTTTGTGAACGTCAAGGCCACAAGCTTTTTCCATAAAATTGTCGGAATTTAATTAATACTGGGGCCGTAAAGCCCGTTAATTATTACAAAGGTAACATTTGTGCTTCGAGCACCGTACGGCAGCCTGGGAAAAGCCGGGCCTTGATTTTTATGACACGCGCTTGGAAATAGGGAGATTTTCATGTAATTTTGTAGTCAATAATATGCGGAAAGCAATTCTATTGCTAACGCATTGTTTGCATTCGTATTAACTCGAAACGAAAAACAACCAATTTTCAGAAAAAAGAACGAGTAAAATACGCAATGTTCTCTCGTATGTATTTATACCACATACGGGTACGAACTTTGCTGTTTTCGTTCTTTTGGGTATTTGGTTTTACCCTCGTTTCGGAATCACGTAAGGTTTCGTACCCTTTTTTATTTAATAAGAGGGTCCTATACAATAATAAACTAGTAACTATTTAGTTATGCGAGATTTGTTTACCCCCGACAAGAAAAAATCAGCCAAAGAGAAAATAGCTCATGAATTATTTAAAGTTTTTCTTAGAGAAAGTTTTGAGAGGATTACGATTCGTGAATTTGAAAAGTATATAGACAAAACACGAGGAAGTGTATATCATCATTTCAAAGATAAAAATAACCTTTTTTATTTTACTATTGACACATATTTTTTCTCAAATCTCAATGCACTTTATTTTGTTAGCGATATAAATACAAGTTTAAGCTTAAGAGAATATATACTATTGCGCGAGAAACACTTATCCGATATTTGGGCTTGGTTTGCCAAAGAATATATTAGTTTAAATCCGCTCAGTGGCTTTCATCATTTATTATTGCAAGCAAATAAACATTATCCCCTGTTTCAAGAGAAGATCCAAGAAGTTATCAAAAAAGACATCAATGGGTGGTCAGATGCGGTTTGTAAAGGAATAGCCGATAATGAATTAAAAAAAGAAATTTCCCCAACTGAAGTTGTTGAATTATTTCAAAACTTATACTTTAGCAGCTGCGCTAAGAATGATGTTTATAGCAATTCGGTCGATTTTATCGAAGCAGTTTTTAGTCCTTTATGGTTTTTTCTTGAACTTCTTTCCATAAGACAACTTTTAATTATTTATACGTTAAATTTTTAATT
>MTKW01000554.1_pt1 | contig 20183 bp, 19 predicted proteins | sample 1042761 | NCBI WGS metagenome assembly MTKW01 (sample SAMN06205366, study PRJNA360243) | anaerobic digester metagenome | biome: Wastewater treatment plant; feature: Anaerobic digester sludge; material: sludge; isolation source: anaerobic digester fed with sludge from wastewater treatment plant ... | reverse complement strand
ACCAGTAGTCGGTTGACACGCCTTACGTCCCCAGTATTGCTTGATAACTTATTAATCATTGCTCTCTCCGTTCAATTCACAGCTCTTACCTGAAGCACAGTCACTATACTATACTAACCACAAAACTGTAAAGAAGCACCATAGTCTCGACTGGATCTAGGCCCTCAAGACAATAGGAAGTCACTACCAGCCATACTGCTCCGGACCCCACGAGCGCCTCATAAGCTCTTGCTTGGTATAAATGCAAGTCCGTGAAGAAACGTCTTCATCTACAAGGACACCGGCTCCAATTACGCTGTAAGGACCGACTTTCACCCCGGGCATTAACATAACATTTACGCCTGTTCTGCAAAAATCCCCCAGGTAAACGCAATTGGCGAATTCCTTTGGATATTCCTTCCGTCCTTTGATGCGATGCACTGTGTTCCCATCATCGAAGCGAAGGTTTCCACAGACAGTTCCGGCACCCAAATCTGTCGCCCTTCCAATCACGCCGTCATACTCCATGAAATGATATAAATGGACTCTATCCATTACAAGACCACTCAGTTCAGCACAATGGTTTATCTGACAGTAATTGCCGACTGAAGTAAAGTCAGAGAGTTGGCAGTAATTTTCCACTCTGCAATTCCGTCCTATACTACAGAACTTGCCGATTATCGCCCCGTTATCGATAACTGTATTGTCCCCGACCATCAAATCCCCGTTAATCCTTACTCCAGAACCGATATATACGTTTTCGCCTAAAATCAGCTTTCCTCGGACATCTGCCTTAGGCGAGACATAAGAACCGGAAGAAATACGATTACCCTCAGCTCTTGAAAATACATGCTTTAGGTACTCCCGATTAGCCGCTAGGAGATGCCAGGGCTTGTCAATATCAACGAACATATCCTGAATAGGTACAGCCTGAATCCGCTGTCCTGCATCAATTGCATCCTGAAAGCTTTGAGCCAGTTCACTTTCTAACGGTGGCATTTGACCGGCCAGAATTGATGTCACTATACCGGGATTACTCTCTATGAGCTCTCGCGCTTCTCCGGATAACGCTGCGATTCCGGTGAGCCGGTGAGTGGCATTTCTGCGCGGATGCCCAAGGATTCCTGATACCATATCGTCTCGTACCTCTGCGCACAGCCAATCAATAGGTCTTTCATCTTTGAGAGGCATTACCAAAGTTGTGGCAAAGGCTCGTCCTTTTTTATGTGCATCAAGTAGATTCTCTACGTCTGAAGAACCTACCAATACATCACCATAGATCACTAGGCACTCTTCTAGGTCGTCCCCAGCATATACTTGCTGAAGCGCACCTGCCGAACCCGTCAGCTTAGTCTGTGTGTAGTATCGTAAATCTGGAAACCCGCTTAGTGCAGATCTCACCTGCTCCGCAAGATGCCCTACCACAACCCGTACATCTTCAAACCCTAGCTCTCGAAGCATATTCACAGTGTAGGAGATTAGAGGTTGTCCGGCTATTGGTAGGCATACCTTAGGCTGAGTTTCACTAAACGGCCACATTTTGGTTCCTTGACCGGCAGCCAAAATTACAGCTGTCTTCACATCCGCCCCCCCTGCGATCTATGAAGTAGACACGATCTTCATTTAAGCATACGTCAATGAATTCATTCGTTTCCGCATGCTTGCTCCCCTATTTCTACTAGAAAAAGATCAATTGTCTTTCCTGTATCTACAAATGCTTAATACGAGGCCCATATTCTTCGAGATATTTCGCATTAGTCTCGTCTCCTCCGGGCATGTTTGAACTAACCCACACCGGAGGGATGACTCCCCGCGCTACCAGTGCCTCCATAGTACTTAACACAAGACTATTGATAGTAAAAGCATTGACCATCGTAGAGCTTGGTCCGACCTTTGCTCCATTAAGCCCCTGAAGCTCTACTATAGCATCACCCACAGGCATATGGTTATCAATAACAACATCCACTTCTTCAAGATCACAAAGGTTTTGTGAACTTGGATGACGAGCGGGATGATCCGCAGGCACCTGCTTAGAAAATGTCGGAGATGTTACTGCAATAACCTTTGCGCCTAGACGCTTCCCTTCTATGGCTGCATCAATAGTTGAACTGTTAATCCCATATGCGTTAGCTACAATCAGCGTATCCCCTTGACCAACCCCATATGACTTTAGCACGCGCTGAGAGTATCCAGGCAGTCTCTCAATCCATGTACTACGGGCTGCGCCGAACGCAACTGACACCCCGGGATCAAGGATAGGACATACCGGCACCAATCCACCTGCCCGATAGAACATCTCCTCTGCACATATGTAGGAATGTCCTCCCGTACCGAACACATATATCAACTTACCATCCTGTATGGTATCTGCCATGATATTGGCTGCTTTCGAAAGCGAGTCCTTTTCATCACGCACAATTGCGTTCATCAATTCCATAATAAGCGTATGATACTCTTCGTAGGCTTTCATTGCAGTAACGCAACCTCCCTCCCGTATCATAGGATACGGTATCATTAACCTTTCAGGCCTGTCAAAGCGATACTCTCAGTGATCTGCCTGCTCAATAGAATAAACACGATAATTATGGGCAATAAAGATAACACTGAGCCTGCCATCAAGAATCCGTAATCTGTGCTGAAACGGAATTGGAACATAGTGAGGCCGAGTTCCATATTAAAGAGCTCTTTCTGGTTCGCAACCAAAAGAGGCCATATGAACGCAGTCCATGCCTGGATAAATGCAAATATGCCTAGCGCCCCACTGGCAGAACTGCATAACGGAAAGATGATTGTCCTCAGTATTCTCCATTCCGAGCATCCGTCGATTCGTGCAGCATCGAGGAGATCATCAGAAATAGTTGATGCTATATGCTGCCTCATAAGGAATATGCCAAAACTCATAACAAGATATGGTGCAATCATCCCTCGGTAGGTATTCATCCACTTCCACTTGACAGTCCGCAGATAGAGCGGGACAAGATAACTTTCAAACGGAACAATTGCTGTAGCCAATAGTACAGCAAATAAGAGATTTTGCCCGGGAAACTTAAACTTTGCGAACACATATCCTCCGATTATTGAGGTTAACAAGATGGATGCTGTAGATATCACAGACATAAGCACACTGTTAAGGAAGAATATCCCAAACGGAGCTTCTTTGAAGAGATTTGTGTAATTTGAAAGCGTAGGTGCCTTGGGCACCAGATTTGGGGGCCAAGTCAGTACTTCTGTCGGTGGTTTTAACGAAGTCGAGAACATCCAAACAAACGGAATAATCATGACCAGGCCTCCCAAGATTAGAAGCGTCTGAACTACAGCATCTGACACCGTTCCTCTTCGTATTCGTGAATGACGAGATGACATCGACAATTCCCTCCACGTGCAATGAAGTCCTAGACCTCATAACTCAGATTTTATTAACCTGAACTGAATACCAGTAAGGATAAGGATAATCACAGTCAAGATAACCGATTCTGCGCAAGCATACCCCAGCCGGAAGTACCTGAAAGCATTCTCATAGATATCGTAAAGAAGGACTCTGACCGCCCTGGATGGAGCAGCTTGAGATCCAAGGGTCATCACATAGACCTGTGTAAAAACGTTAAACGCAGTTATGGTTGATGTGACAAACACATAGAGCAGCATCGGTTTTAGCAGAGGAAACGTAATATGCTTGAGACGATTCCACCCGTCAGCCCCGTCTATACTAGACGCTTCATAATAAACTGCAGGAATACCCCGCAGTCCGACAAGAAACAGCACGATGTTATACCCCAGGTTCTTCCATACGTTCATTGCAATCAGCGCCCATATCGCAGTCTCTGGATATATGAGCCAGCCTACCGGGTCTATGCCGAAAAATGATAAGCAGTAGTTGAGAAGACCGTATTGAGCGTCGTATATCCACTTCCAAGCTACGGACATAGGAACCATAGGAGTAATGAATGGCAAGAAATATACTGCTTCAAGCAATCGAGAGTATCTCGTCTGCTTAACCATGGCCAACGAGATTGGTAAAGCAAGTCCAATCCCCACAATAACACTGGTGCCTGCGTAAAGGAGCGTATTCTTCATTGCTAAGGAGAATTGTTCATCCTTAAAGAGTTCCACGTAGTTTCCGAATCCCGAAAAGCTACGGAAGCCCCCAATCAGTCTCCAATCGCAGAAGCTCATATACAAACTCTCAGTAATCGGCAAAATTCTTAAGATGAAGAAGAGAGCCGTGATAGGGAGCAAAGCCGCGTAGCAAAATCTCAGTTTTGAGTGTCTAATCGACCTGTACCTTATGGCAATAAGTTCCTGGATAGCCAAAGCCTGTACACCTCCTGAATAGCGACTGTCGATGTGAAACAAAGAGCTGGACGTCGCTGCTTTCTTGCCTGAAACCTGAAGAGACGTCCAGCCTTTTTTCAACAAGTCACTACTTGCCAAGTAAGCCTTGGCGCTTCAAGACTGAGTCAGCAATTTCACTTAGCTCCTTCACGGCCTTTCTAATTCCTTCGGGGTTGTCTACCAACGATTTGTCACGGAACAGCTCCACAAGCTGGTCTGCAACCTTCGTATATACTTCGTCATAGGCGGAAGTCAGCGGATCCGAGAAAAAGCCTACTGACTCCGGAGAATGCACAAACGCCTCATACTGGGGCGTAGTTTCTGTCAGGCTAGCCCAGTCGAAATCAAGTCTGTCAGGAATCCAACCTGACAATTCTGTCATTATGCCAGCGGCTTCACGACCTGTAAGGAAAATCAAGAACTCCCTAGCCTCGTTAGATTTTACACCGTTCGTTGATAGGAAGATCGGCCAAGGCTGAGTGAGCGTATCTCTCCGTACCCATCCGGGCATCGGAGCCACTCCGTAATCGAGGGACGGATTCTTAGATCTGATTTCCTCAATAACCCAGCTTTCGCGAAGGAACATTGCAGTAGCCTCAGTCACAAATGCTTCGGCATCATGCCTCACCTCTGGAGCGTCTACTCTATACTTGTGAAGAGCGTCAATGTAATACTGAAGAGTCAAGCGTGCGCCTTCAGAGTCAAGGCCGCTTTTCCACTTGCCTTCTCCGGCAGGTATAAGTATATCGCTTCCGGCGTTGTGTAGAATGAAATTAAACTTCTCCGCAAGGCCTGAACCGCCGCCAGTGATTCTAAGGCTCAAACCGCTGCGTATGATGTTCCCTTTAGCGTCATATTTTGTGAGCTTCCTTGAATAATCCATGACCTCTGCAAAGGTCTGCGGTGGCTTGTCGGGATCGAGGCCTGCTTCCCTGAACATTTCACGATTGTAATACAAGGAAGCCCGACTTCCATTGAGCAAAGGCACGCCATAAGTCTTTCCACCAATTGTGACATAGTCCACTGAAAATTCATGCCATGCTCCGCTCTTTAGATGGTCCTCGACGTCCGGCGGATTGTGGGGAATTAGACCTGCATCAATAAATACCATAGCCACAGCCATACCTACATCAAAAATATCTGGTCCGATTCCTGCCGGAAGAGAGGTCACTAGTTTCTGCTCATATTCGCGTAGGGACGTGCTGAGCACCTCAACCTTGACTCCGGGGTGAGTCTTGGCAAACTTAGCCCCAGCCCATTTGTAGAAAGGTTCAAGTTCAGGATATCCCGTCCAAACAGAGATTGTTTTTGCTGCATCAACCGAACTCGCAAGAAGGAACGCAAGGACGACAACGACACAAACAAACCGTTTCATATCCCTAACCTCCTTTAATCGAGATGTGCAACACAACACAAATCAATCTGACTTTGTCCGAGCCTCAAAATGTTCAAGAGTTCTTATGTATACGCCCCCTCCCTTAGCTTATCTTCTCTGAGTCTTCCTGGTAGAATGCCTCCATAAACACGTAGATCAATTGGCTGTCACCGATATTTCGAGCAGAATGTCTCACCCCTCTAGGTATGACTACCGACATCCCTGCTTCTACCTGATAATCCTGGCCATCAAGGGTCACAATGCCACAACCTGAGGAGACAATATATACTTGAATTCCATCCATATGTACGTGTTCAGGCACCATCTCCCCGGGATGGACACTGACTTGCGAAACATAACACACCTCTTCCTCGAGAATCTTGCGATAATCTGCATAAGGCTCCTGGTCAACTGGTATGTTAGATATCATCTTAACTGGATTCACAGAAGCACCCTCCTTACTATAATTTTACTATTATGCAAGAAGACCCAAAGGATTACTCATACCTAGGGCCAAAACACGTTTATATCATATATTCATCAAGATCCTTGATTACCGATAGTTAAGTAATACGCGACCCTAACAGAGGCAAGCAATTCCTCAACAGAAATACTCTCACGAGTTGAGTGAACGTGCTCATAGCCCATTCCCAGCGCAACACACTGAATCCCGTGGGAATTCAGGATATTGGCATCAGTAGCTCCCATAGAAGTCTCAGGAATCATAGTCCTTCCAGTCTTCTCAATAGCATTCTTAACTAAATGCATAAGCCGGGATTCCTCGCTGATCCTGTAACCCCGGTACATAACACGTTGGTTTGTCTCCGCTATCGCGCCAGCGTCTCTAGCAGCCTTTCCAAAGGCAGTCGAAAACTCACGTGCCACCTTCTCTGCCTTCTTGTCACACTGACTACGCACTTCGCCGGACAGCGTTACTCTATCACAAACAACATTAGTGCTTTCTCCGCCTCTTATCATCCCGATATTTGCAGTAGTAACATTATCAACCCAACCAAACGGCAGATCCGACATGGCTTTCGATGCCACCTGAATAGCGTTTATTCCGTCTTGGGGGTTTAGTGCTGCATGTGCTGAACGCCCAATGATCGTCACATCAAATTTGACTTGACTGGGGGCCTGTAGAATGACTCTGCCCACTGAGCCAGACGCATCAAAAACAAAACCCATTTTGGAATCTATCAATGAGCAGTCAAGAAACTTCGAGCCTTTCAGCTGGTCCTCTTCGCTAACTGTAAACAAGACTTCCACAGCAGGGACACCGGAGCTTAAGGATCTTGCCAACCGAAGCCCACCAAGGATCGCTACTATTCCTGCTACATCGTCGGCCGCCAGAATTGTATCACCGGCTGATGTAATACGGTTATCCTTAAGCTGTGGAGAAATACCGTTACCGGGAGCTACTCGATCAAGGTGGGCACACAAAAGTATCGGTTCAGCTTTCGCGAGACCTCTAGGTTTACCTATTACATTTCCTGCATTACCGCCAAAGGCCTCCCCGGCACGGTCTCGATAGACATCCATACCGATTTCTCTGAGTTTCTCTGCTACCGTATCTGCCAGGGCACCTTCATCTCCAGGTTGGCTATCTATCTGAACAAGCTCGAAGAACTCACTTATGACTTGTTCCTTGAACAACAGGCCATCTATTTGACTCTCCCTCATCTTGATTGCACCCCTCACTACGCCCTTCACCCTGACCTAAACATGGATCCGATCTTCTGGCCCAACAGTTTGTTGGCGACAAACATCCCAACAAGAACCACTACATTCACTATTGAGCCTAGGACGCAAGCAGGCCCAAGAAGATCCTCAATAAGATACTCATAGATAGCTACTGAGACTGTTTTCCAGCGGGCTGAATATAGGATCATGGTGCTAGATAGCTCTCCAATAAGTGTTGTAAAAGTAATCATACTGGAAGCCACGATACTTGGCGCAATTAGCGGGATAGTGATCCTTCTGAAGGTTGTAGCCCAGGATGCCCCCATGATTGACGAAGCCTGCTCTAGCATGGGATCCATACCTTCCAGCGCTCCCACAGCAGACCTAAAGACATATGGCATTCTCCTCACAAAGTAGGAGATTATTATGATAGCTCCGGTGCCTGCCAAGAAAAGCGGTGGGTTGATGAAAGCAGAAAGAAGAGCTACTCCCACAACCATCCCGGGCAATATGAAAGGAATCGTCACAGTGGTATCGATGAGCCACCGACCTCTTGCAGTTTTCCCTCGGACAGCGGTGTGTGCAACAAGCGTGCCGAAAAGAGCGCAAAGCAATGTCGCAGATAGAGCCAAAATAAGACTATTTCTAAGTGGGCTCATAGAACTTGTGAATACTCTATGAAAATTCCCTAAACCCATCTTAGTAGGCAACGTAGTGCCCGCCCATACCTCGGAAAAAGCTGCAATAACCACGGTAATGTGAGGAGCAAGAGATATAACCAGTAGCAGCACTACGTAAAGCATTCCGAAGAACTTTGCAGCAGGATGTGTTATCTGTTTTACCTCTCGAGTAGTAGAAGTCATGGTAATAGCTTTTTGCCTTGAGGTAATGTAGTTCATTAGAACAAGCGCAAAGATGGAAAACATTATGCATACCAAGCTAATAGCACAAGCAGCATTTAAATTGAGATATCCCGCTACTTGAAAGAAAATCAGTGTGGGCAGCACATAATATTCGCCACCAAGAATAGCCGGAACACCAAAACCCCCGATGGATCTCATGAAAACAGTGACTGCAGCGGCCCCAATAGTAGGTGACACCAGAGGCAGGACTATCGTTCTTAATCTCCTCAGAAAGCCGGCTCCCATTACTTCAGCACTTTCCTCCAGAAAAGGGTCTGCAACGGATAAAGCGCCTTGAACCATCAGAAACACCAGCGGATAGTAGCATAAGGACATGGCAATAGTAATGCCACGAAATCCATATATACTGGGCAAGGTTACCCCTAAGGTTCTTTCGGCAAAACGGGTTATCAAACCGTTTCGCCCACGCAAGAGAATCCAGGAGTAGGCACCTACGAAAGGAGGTAATATCATAGGGAGTGTTGCGAAAGACGAAATAATGTTTTTGCCGGGAATATCAATTCTGCTTATTATGAAAGCCAGAGGAAGACCTAAGAGTACTGAAAATGTCACAATTGCCATACTTACCTGTATGGAATTTAGTGTTGCTCGTTTGTAAAGGCTGGATGAGATAAATCTCCTGAAATTGTACATTGTCAAATTGGATAAAGTAATTGGTTTATCCAGTTTAACAAAGCTCATTAATATCATCTTGCCAATGGGGTAAACGATGAATAGGCCTAGGACGGCAAGAACCATGAGTAACACAAACACCGATGTTAAATCTGCATCTTTCAGACTTGGACGACGCTTATTCACTACTTAGCTCCCCCCTCGATACCAGCCTTCTGGTCAAATGGGAAAAGCGTGGAATCACTGGGGGTAATGAGGAGGTGAACTTCTTGTCCCTTCCCCACATCCTCAAGCCGTTTACTCACAGAAACCATCACATCTTCGCCACCTGGAAGTCTCAAGGAGTACTTCGTTGTCTCACCTAAAAAAAGAATCCCTGTCACTTCGCATGGCACAGTCATTTCGCCCATCGGTTCTGTACTGAGAGAAACCCTCTCTGGTCTGAAGAAAAGCAAAGCCTTCTCACCAATACGAAACTTGGATTCTTCTCCTGCGATTCTACCAACTTCTACTACGGAACCGTCCATAGTCGCTACATGGGCGCGTGTAGATGAGAGAGTACGAACCTCAACTTCAAGGAAATTTGCCTGTCCGATAAACGCTGCGACAAAAACAGAAGCAGGGCGCTCATATACATTGTAAGGCCTATCAAATTGGGCTATTGTGCCGGAATCCATTACAGCGATATAGTCTGAGATGCTAAGAGCTTCCTCCTGATCATGAGTTACATATGCTGTGGTAATACCTGCTGTCTCTTGGATATTCTTTATCTCTTCCCTCATGTAAATCCTGAGTTTTGCATCGAGATTGCTAAGGGGTTCATCCAGAAGGAGCACCTTGGGATCATATACTATCGCTCTGGCAAGTGCTATTCTCTGTTGCTGACCACCACTCAACTGAGAAGGCTTACGATCTGAGACGCCAGGTAAACCCACAAGTTCAAGCACGCTATTTACACGGTTTTCTATTTCAGCATTACTTGCATTGCGTATCCTCAAGCCATACGCTATGTTTTCGTAAACAGACATGTGGGGGAAGAGAGCATAGCTCTGGAATACCATTCCTATCTCTCGCCTAAATGGTGGATAACTAGTGTAATCCTCGTTATCAAAGAACACTTGTCCAGAAGTGGGGGTTTCAAGGCCGGCTATTAGTCTCAGTGTAGTAGTTTTTCCGCACCCGCTAGGTCCAAGAAGCGTAAAGAGGCTCCCAGGAGGAATAGTGAAATTTATAGTGTCAACTGCTCGCACTCCACCAGCGAATTCTTTTACTAGCTCTTTGACTCTTAGTTGCACCATTCTTGTCTCCCCTCCTATCAGCATATACTTGCTGTAGCGTGTTGCGGGTGGGTGGCAGATGCAAACAGAGTAGCCTGTGTGCCCTTCCACCCACCTGCATTCTGTCGCGGAGTATACTACTTACAGTTTTTTGGCAAAGATTTCATCGAATTCTTCCAGCACTTCATCGCGATTCGTAGCGGCCGCAATCTCATCGTAATCCATAAAGGTTATTTCACCAGTGGGTAACAAGCCTTCACTCACTGGTACATCTGTTCTGCACATCCTGTTGTCGTGCTTGAGGGACATAGCTGTATAAACTTCCTTACTTGTCAGAAAGTCCATGAACTTCTTAGCATTTTCAGGGTTAGGTCCGTTCTTGATTATGGAGACGGTATCATATCTAAGGCCGGTTCCATCTTTCGGATAGACAGGCCTGACAGGATAGCCTTCCCTCATCATGTTAAATACATTTGATTCTCCTGTAATCCCAACCAGACTCTCTCCAGAAGCCACGTTCCGATACACAACTTTGGATGATGCTGTAATCGTAGCATTGTCGACAACTTTCTCAATGAGGTCCCACCCGTATAGCTGCAACATCATTGAAAGCTGAGCATAAGCTGAAGCTGATACAGCAGGGTTGGACATTACTAATTTGCCTTTCCATTTAGGATCCCCCAATTCCAGCCATGTCTGTGGAATCTCTTCCTCCGCAACTAGCTCCGTGTTTACAATGAATACTTGTAGCGGTATAGACCAGCCATAATAGTAATACTCAGGGTGTTTGAACTCCTCCTTGAAAGCGCTATCGTTAGCATTCTTATATGGCTGAAGCAAGTCAATAATGGTGCTTACCGTCTCAGTGCCGCCGCCAAGCAACACATCTCCCTGGGGTCTGACGCTTTCCGTTTTTATTCTAGTCATCAACTCCCCTATACCGGCAGAAACAACTTCAACCTTGATATCCGGATACTTCTCATTCCACATGCCTAGGATTGTATCCAGAATGCTTGTGCCTCCACCCGTATACAGAACCAGTTTGCCTGATGATGCTGATATGGTTATAGGAGATATTACCGCACCCAATAACATCGCTCCCAATAGTCCTACAAGTAGCATTCTCCGCTTTGCCATCACACAAATCTCCTCCTTATGAATGTAGGGGTTTGCAGAATAGCTCACTCTAGACTGCCCTCTCGCTAATTGGAAACAACACCAACCTATCCTATTAACTGATTCGGATGATACTTACTTGATAAACACTGTATATCTCTTTGCTCTTGAACACCTCCTTTTATCGTTTACCGTTTTCCACTAAGAAAAATCTAATCATAATGTGATTCAATTAGGTTCTTGCATCTGACCATTGAATTAATATCGGAAAGCTCCAACACCCACCAGGTTACACCCATTGACAAAGCCCAACTCAAAACAGGGCGTATGTGATCAAGGTTAGTCGGCTCAACATGCCCCCGTTTACTCTCTATCTCATACACGTGGAGGTTTCTCACCTTGTCCCCAACCGGCTTCAAGAATTCTTCTAAGGTATAGTCTCCCGCTAATATGTAGGGGCTGGCTCTTGCATGACCAATATCAAATGTAACCATTGCACCGGTGGCCTCAACAAGTTCAGCAAATGTCTCTGGATTATTCGTCCATGCATGCTTCAAATTCTCAAGACAAACAGTCACTCCATGGTCTTGACCGAACCTCACCACTTCCCTAAGACCTTTGACAGCATTGTCCCAAGACAACTCCTCCATAGGAATACTACGTGAGCCGATGTGAACAGTAAAACTGGTTTCTGGGAAATCCCTGATAAGGTAGATATACATTTTCAGATACTGAACGGCTGTAGAAGACATTAGGGGATTCACATGACCTAGCTCTGTATCGTGACACGGCGCGTGGAACCTAGAGGGCAACCCGGAAGAGAGAGCGCACTCATAAAACTTCTTTCGTGCGTTTGATGCTACAGCAATCCTCATGGGATCAAGATTCCAGTCGAGCCCTGAGAATCCCCGCGAGGATGCCTCTTCCACTGCAATACTATATTGATCTCCATATGATCTGGTAGACACCGCAAGCTGAGGCCTCATGTCAGAACCCCCTCAAGACTTCTATTATAGATTTCCTTCACACAAGAAGTAGCCGCTTGTACAAGTTCTTCTCCTACCTCAGGCGGGAATTTACTTGAAGAGACTTCATACCCTCCCTCTGAAAAAGCTTCCTTCGTAGGAACATAACCAATATAATCATTGGTATATCCTAGGATAAAAGTATATGGGAATGGCGACTTAGACTTAATGTCGAGTCCAAGTTCTACAAAAACTTCACCGGGCAAGGATACGAGCACTGCATCCCCTACGCGAATCCCTTGAATCTCTGTAAGTCTATTGCCCGTAGGGGCACTACCAATCTCTTCAAGGTTTCTCATGATGATGTTTTGATATATGAGATCTAGCCGGATATTATCAATGTCCTTGCTAGTGTGCCCCTTTAACTCATCCAATCGTTTTTCAAGACGCCTAATACGTTCCGTCGTCTCCTCGAGAGAAGGCAAATCCCTCCTATAACTGACTTTCCAAGGACAAATTGCCGAATTGACCAATACTTCTTGAGATTTCTGTATAGTTCCAAGTGTTTCCATGACAGCATCAGCAAGTCGTTTACCCAACTCGTCTGCACGCTCAAATGTTCTGCCTGGAATGAAGCCTCCAAGAGCACTCACGTCTGCGGAATGGCCTGTATTGATCTCACCTGCAGCACCATTGGTAAACATGACTACTGCATCTTCACACCCTAACATAGCCTTAACATAACGTTGTGCATATCCCGGATAATCAGCACTGATTAGTCGGCTATCAGGTCCAAGCACAACTGCATGGCACGTATAGTTCATTAGAATTGCCAGAGGCCGTCCATCCACCCTTCGCACTCTGAGTACGCCGACTGAATTGTCTATACTACCTTTTCCGCGACGATTCACGCCTATGCCTGTAACACTGCCGACACCCACCCCAATAGATGCATCTTGTCGACAAGACCAGGCCTCACATACAGTATCTACCACTTTGGTTTCAAAAAGAGATGACCACTCTTCACATTCAGGAGTATCTAGATCCGGACCGGAATGATTATGTGATGTTGAAATCATTATGTTATCTACAGGTATGCCTGTAGCCCTATTTATCGCACGACGTATACGTTGCGTACGCTGAAGGGTAATGTAGATGATATCTAGGCACACAATAGCAACAGTGCGTCTCTCGTCCTCAAGCACTAATGCTTTGGCCATCAAGTCATCATGCACACCGATTGCTCCGCCCTTCCGAGCACAAAACCCTGCCATAGGAGTATCCTGTGGTGGATTTATGATTCGCGTACCAACCCCGGCTCGTAGCTTCCTGCCCGCCAATGCCAACTCCTCCTGCTTCTCAAATTGCCATGCTTTCAAGCAAGGTATTTTCAAGTACCAGAGAGTATCTCAAAGGGAAATACTCACCTATAATGTTTCACTCGAAGAAGATACTTCTGTTCAATCTTCTTATTAAGCTTGTCCCCTTCCGGCAGGTTACCACTGACGAAGACCGGAGGCTGTATCCCCATTTCAACAAGTCTCTCAGCTGTTCTTATCATAAGAAGATTGGCAGCGAATGAATTGACAAAGGTAGATGTAGGCCCCATTTTCTGCGGAACTCCCTCTACATCCACAACAGCGTCACCGGTAGGAAGGTGACAATCAATGAAAACATCTACTATCTCATATAGATTCTTTCCACTGGGATGGCGTATAGGACTATCCTTAGGGACAACACCGGCAAACCCTTTTGAAGTTATCCCGATTGATGTTACGCCTCGCTTTTTGCACTCTATGGCACAATCAATAGTCATGGCATTAATACCATACGCGTTTGCAATTATGAGTACGTCTCCTGCAGTAATGCCATATGCATCTAGCACTGGCTTGACATACCCAGGAGTGCGTTCAATAAATGTCGAACGTAAGCCCCCGTGGATCAAATTAGTACCTGCATCCAATAAGGGATTCACAGGCGCCAGACCTCCGGCACGGTAAAACACTTCCTCAGCTGCCATATTCGAGTGACCACCTGTACCAATAATATTAATCAGTCGATCATCTGCCACAGCCTTTGCAAGGATACCAGCTGCTTCATCTATTGACTCTCTCTCATTCTCTTCGATTGCAGTAATGAGGGAAATGACAGTATCCCTGTACGCTTGACTTGTTTTCCACATATTATCAGTCCTTCCTAAGCGTTAGCAGTTCACTTACATCTCATATATTGCCGTTGAACCGCATACTCCTAAATGCAGAAATCTCTTGCACGATTGAACGTTCTATGTAAGCTCCTTCTCTGAACGACTGTCAAAGTCGACTATTTACTAAGCAAATCTGATGCATCCTTATCGATAATCAGTGCAGCAGACGCATGTGTTCGAAGAATTGACGCGGGACAACTAGTATCAATGGGACCTTCAAGAGCATTCTTGACTGCCTCCTGTTTGGTGACCCCCGGAACAATACAATAGATATACCTGGCAGACATAATGGCTGGAATGGTTAGGGTAAGAGCATTTAGAGGTACGTCCTGGATAGCAGGAAAACAGCCGTCATTGACCTGTTGCTGACGGCATTTCTCATCGAGATCAACTACTTTGACCCAATATGGATCATGGAAATCAGCAACGTGCGGATCATTGAAAGCTATGTGCCCATTTTCGCCTATACCAATGCATGCAATGTCCAAAGGATAAGTCTTAAGGAGACGCGAATACCTATCACATTCATCTTGAAGGTTCTCGGCATTACCATTCAGGTAGTATACTTTCCCGGGACGAACCTTATCAAATATGTTTTCATCAAGGAACCTCCTAAAACTCTGGGGGGCTTCTTCCGGAAGTCCTATGTATTCATCAAGATGAAATCCTATAACCTTGCTCCAATCGAGCTCTCTTGTATTACATAACTCAATTAAGAATTCGTTTTGCGAGGGAGCAGCTGCAAATGCCATATTTACTGAGCCTTTTTCAGTGACAATGTCTTTTATTTTTCGACTTACTTGTCTTGCTATGGCAACACCCATCTTTGTACGGTTGTCATAAGCCTCAACAGACAATTTATCAACCTTCCACTGTTTCAGACCGTACCTATCATCTGTCAACTTACATATCCCCCTTAAGCAACTCATACAATTATGATCAAGCCCGGTATACTAATTTACCTTCGACGATAGTCATCCGGACATTTATATCCTCATCAAATACAACTATATCTGCATCTTTGCCCTTATCGATGCTGCCTTTTACATCGTCTATCTTAAGGATACGTGCCGGAGTCAGCGTGGCCATCTTAACTGCATCCTCAAGGCTTGCTCCGGCAAGGCTAATCATATTTCGAACCAACAAATTCGCAGTTGCCACACTGCCGGCAAAAGCAGTCCGATCAGGCAACCATGCGACTCCTTCATCAACCACTGTTATCTGTCCGTCCTCAGAATTGCCTAAGATGTACTCTCCTTCAGGCATTCCGGCGGCACGTACAGAATCGCTACATAGCGCAATTCTTTCCGGACCCTTACATTTGCAGATTAACTTAAGGAGACTTGCAGGCAGGTGTTTCCCGTCCGCGATAATCTCCACAGTCAAATCATCAAGAAGCAACCCGCTTTCTATTACTCCTGCAATACGATAAGCCTTTACCCTATGCACTCCCGACATACCCGAATATAAGTGAGTAATATGGGAGTATCCTGCTTCAATGGCCAATAGGACTTCATCATATGATGCATCACTATGTCCTATGGACGCCAGGATTCCTCTTCTCCTCAGCTCTCTGCCCAACTCTAGACTGCCTGGTAGTTCCGGGGCTGCCGAAACTCGAAGGATGCTTGAGGAAGAATCCAATATGCTCAGATACTCTTCTTTGACCGGGTCCTTAATGAATCGGATGTCCTGAGCGCCCTTCTGTGAAGGAGCAAAGTAAGGTCCTTCGAGATGTAGTCCTAGAAGCGTTGAACCATTATTCTCCATTTTGCGGGCCTCTTCAAAGGCAGCGATTGCCCGCTTGAGACCCTGAATTGAGCCGGTGGTAGTAGACGGAACGATTGATGTAGCTCCTCCTTTAGCATGGATCTTTGCAATCGTCGCAAACGCCTCAGGTGTTCCATCCATCACATCAGCGCCCCCGCCTCCATGCAAATGCATGTCAACAAAGCCTGGAGCTATGTATGCGCCTTTAACATCAACTATCTTGCCACTTTTGTGCAGGTGCAAGGAGTCCATGGGGAAGATATGCTTGATTTTACTTCCTTCTATGAGTAGACCGCTATTAGGAAGTACTCTATGGGGCGTCATAATCGTTCCATTTACTAAGCAACAGCATTCATTACTCATATTGCATCCCCTGTCTCTCCCATGAGATCTTCAAACCTTCAGCTAAACGGGAACAGTCTGCGCATGTCCTCGTCAGAGAGAGCTGCACCATACTCACATATCTCGTAGGCTTCAGCGTACCTAATTGCAGTGCCTTTCTCTGACCCATTAAGCTCAACCAGCCTCTGTCTGTAGAAATCCGCCATTTTCATCCACACCAAGTCATAGTGTTCTTTAAGCCAGTTTCGACGATCGTCGTCACTTGCCGGAACCTGATCCAAGATCCCTCTGTTGTACGGAAGCCATTCATACATCTGAGACTCGTGGCAGTGCAACATTGCTACCTTTTTATCGACTACATTATCTATGCTAACAACCACGTCAGGCCTGAATGGATAAGGCTTTTGAAAGGTATCATGCATATAGCAGATTACCGGAGTCTTAGTGACTATATCTGTAAGCGGCAGCATATTTGGAACAGTTATTATGTATGATGCGTCCTGAACAAGTTGAGACGTATATCGGTGATCCGGATGATAATCGTTGGGACGATGTGTAATTATCAGATCCGGTTTGAAGTCTCTGATTATCTTGATGATTACCTTCCTATTGACCACAGTTGGTTCAAGTTCTCCTGTATGCCAATCCAGTATCTGATACTCGCTGAGGTTAGCTATTTTTGCGGATTCTTGTGCCTCTAGGTAACGACGTCTGGCAAGCTCAATTCCACCAATACCGAAGTGTCCTGTGGCGCCGTTTGTGCAGGATACAAATTTCACTATGTGTCCCTGAGATGAGTACTTCAGCGCTAGTCCTCCGCAGTTAATGTCAGCGTCATCAGGATGAGCCCCAAAAACAAGCACTCGAAGCGGTGCGTCCATCTCTCTACCTCCTTACCCGGATCAGGAAGAGCCTTCTACCGCTACAAATTCCATCTTTATCCGTGGTATAGCAAATCCCGCGGGTACTTTTCACGTAGTTTGCTGTTGTATTCATCTCCTCCGGGGATGTTGGCGCTAGCTAATATGGGTGGCATAATACCCTCTGCCAGTAGTCTCTCAGCAGTCCTAATAACCATGAGATGTATTGCAAAAGCGTTGACTATAGTTGATACAGGCCCGACCTTGGGTTTCAATCCTTCAAAAGCCACTACTGCGTCACCATATGGCATATGACAGTCGACATGGATATCCACATTATCACAGAGATTCTTCCTAGATGGATGACGAGCTGGATGGTCTGAAGGAATTCCCTCAGAAAACTCCCTGCTAGTCACGCCTATTGTTGGCAACCCTCTTCTACGAGCCTCTAATGCGACATCAATAGTCATCGAGTTAATACCATACGCATTGACAATAATCAAAATACCGTCAACCACGTTATATGCTTCCAGCACGGCAATCCCGTAACCAGGTGTACGCTCAATCACACAGGATCGCCTGGCGCCAAAGTTACTCATAGTGCCTGGGTCCAGAATTGCGTTGACACATACCAAACCACCTGCTCTACAAAACATCTCGAGAGCACCAATGTTTGAATGACCACCTGGCCCGATAGCGTGAATTAGTTTACCGTCCTTGATTGTCTCAGCCATTAATTCTGCTGCTTTGTCTATATTGGTCTTTTCTTCTCGTTCGATTGTTTCAAGGAGTCCCATTACCGTGTCTTTGTAAATCTTTGAGCTTGCCACTGACACCTACATGCACCTCCAAGCTGTATCGGCAAATTATTATGGTAGAAACTGGAGCAGCTATTAAACACAAAAGGAACGAAGACTATCACTAAAGCTGGAATATTCTTTTTGCATTCCAGTACATGATCTTCTTTTTATCTTCATCGCTTATATCAGCTTCAAGGAGAGCGCCTAATTGCATCCATGGATTGTTTTCTGTCATGCCGGTTCCAAACAGCACTCTGTCCGCTCCCAGACACTCAACAGCATGACCGATTTTATCCTTGTCCGCATAACTCGAGCAGAAATCTATCCAGATATTATTAACATCCTGGATAACCTGTACACAGCGCCTCCATCCAGGACCTCCCATATGGCCCATTATTATCTTGAGATTTGGATGACGTTTCGCTACATCAATAACAAATTCCGGGAGACTGCTTGGCAGTACGTTGTTGTGTTCTGGTAAAGTCCATGTGTGGATAAGAACCGGCTTCTTATATCTGCTTTCTAGAAGGTTCCAGAGAGGCTCGCACTGAGGAGAGTTAGGAGGCAACACAGAAAGCTCGGGATGGTACTTGGCACCTACAAATTTAGGCGAATCAAGGTACCGCTCCATCTCCTTGATCGAGTCTTCGACATAGTTCCCATTTAAGTAGACATATCCTAGCAGTGAGTCATAAGGTTCAATAGCTTTGCAAAGCTCGGAGTTGCCTTCACTCATGTCGTATGAAAGGCTAAGAGCTGACATGATAATCGCTTTCTCTATACCTACTTTTTTCATGAGCTCGAGGAGCTGTTCAATGCTAACAAGTTCAATTGGAAATCCCCACTTGCCGTAGTAAACGTGAACATCAATTAGCTTCATCTGTCTTTTCCTCCAGAAGCCGTCTAAAGTTCTCTCCGAGAATTGCAGCTCTCTCATCATCCGGAATATCTGCCTTCGTAATAGGCAATAGAGCACTTAGGAAATAGGACAGCGGTGCATTTGAACCGAAAAGAAGTCTGTTGATTCCTACATAATCCCTGAAAATCTCAAGGAAATCAGGGGAATTGATCATATGCGTATCTATTAATAGATTTTGGTTTGAATGTAGAGCCTCAATAGTCTCAGCAAGATTCGTATAGCGAGGAGATGTTATGATCACAGTATTAGGTAAAGACTTGGTGACGTGGGCAATGCTGGTTATTCCTTCAGAAGCAGGTAGCAGTAACATAGTGTCCGGATAATCAGCTATGAATTCTAAGAACTTCCCAAATGCTAATCCCGTGATGCTCCATTCCTGTATAGATGGGAAAAAACGAAACAGCTTAAACCCTTCCTCTAATCTCTGTTTAACTTCTTCTCTCCATCCAAGATACGCGGCAAAATTCAGGGTTGCAACTGGAATAATACTGGGATGAGCCTTACAGGCTGCAAGTGTTTCATCATTGCCTTCGTGAAAATCATAAAAAATACCTCGAGCAGACAATGAACATGTCTCCACTACATTATGACGACTCATGAGATCTAGTAGTGTATTTAGAGAAACATCTCTATTAGCCCTAGGCCATGTTCCAAACAGAGTATTGACATCAACGATTTCCATAACTCATCCTCCGGATACCAAATATCGGCTATTCTTAGAAGCAGTCATGACAATGCAAATATATAAGCATGAAAACTTACTTATTTTTCGTTACTAAGTAAGTTCCCTATAAATACTGAATTTCCTTCTTTCTATGTGATTTTTTGTAACATTGGTACTTGGACAATCCAATCCAGGAGAGCAGAAAGCTTATACTGAGGCTGTCAAATGTAAGAGAAGTCGTCTGGGTCGTTTATCGATAAGGGCTCTTAGAAATGAAAAATTGGCAAGTTCTGTACAGCAAAAAAAGCTTCCGGCAGTGACCTACTCTCCCACACCGTTACCAGTGCAGTACCATCGGCG
>MTKW01001606.1_pt1 | contig 20203 bp, 17 predicted proteins | sample 1042761 | NCBI WGS metagenome assembly MTKW01 (sample SAMN06205366, study PRJNA360243) | anaerobic digester metagenome | biome: Wastewater treatment plant; feature: Anaerobic digester sludge; material: sludge; isolation source: anaerobic digester fed with sludge from wastewater treatment plant ... | reverse complement strand
CGGACGTCATACATAGTCATCACAACGCCCTCCCATTCCAGGGCGGGATTCAAATGCTCCTGCACCATCGCGATGGTGCTCACCAACTGACTCAACCCTTCCAAGGCGTAGTACTCACATTGAATGGGGACCAAGACTGAGTTAGCTGCCGTCAGCCCGTTAACAGTCAACAGCCCAAGGGAGGGAGGGGCATCAATTACTACATAATCATAGCGGTCTTGGACGAGTTCAAGCGCCTTTTTGAGGCGGAACTCCCTGGAAATAGTGGAGACCAGTTCTATCTCCGCGCCGGCCAAGTCAATTGTGGCCGGTGCTACGTCAAAGTTCTCGATGGCGGTATGTTCGATAATGCTTTCAATTTTTTCGCCGTCAATCAGCACCGAATACATGCAGCGCCGCACTTTGCGCTTATCGATCCCGACTCCGCTGGAGGCATTGCCCTGGGGATCAATGTCCACCAGCAGCACCCTCTTGCCGGCCAAGGCCAGGTAAGCGCCTAGATTGACCGCGGTAGTGCTCTTGCCAACGCCGCCCTTTTGGTTAATTATCGCTATCACTCTTGCCACTCAACTCACCCCCACGCGGTTTTTCCACCCTGACCACAAGCTCATAGGCATCATCGTCTTCCCGTTCATCTACATTGACTACAAGGCCGCTGGACTGCAGTGTTTCGGTCAGTTTGCGTACGCTGTTGGTAAATAGCCTCAAATCCTTGATCACAAGTTTGCGGCTTCCATTGGACCGCTTCTCCTTCTCTTTCTGCTTGTCCCTGTTGATAAAACTCTTGACCAGGTCCTCTGTCTGCTTAACACTCAACTGCTCCTTGACAACAACCTCCAAGACCTTGAGCTGGTCCTCCACACTATCCAGGCGGAGCAGAGCACGGCTATGTCTTTCACTGAGCATTTCCCGGGAAATAACCTCACGCACCTCGGGAGGCAGTTTCAGGAGGCGAAGCTTATTCGCTACATTGGCTTGGCTGATTCCCAAGCGACTGGCCAGCTCTTCCTGGGTCATCTCAAACTCAGTCAGAAGCCGTTCATAACCTTCCGCAATCTCAAATACATGCAAATCGGAGCGCTGCAAGTTTTCAATCAGACTAAGCTCCGCAGCTTCCCGATCCTCAACCTCTCGCACAATGGCCGGTATCATTTCCCAGGCCAGCTGCTTACAGGCACGGAGGCGCCGCTCCCCGACAATCAGTTCATACCCGATAGCCCCTCTGCGCACCACAACAGGCTGCAGGAGACCGTGGATTTTGATAGACTCGGCGAGCTCATCCAGAGCTTCCTGGTCAAACTCCTGCCGAGGCTGATATTTACCTGCGGAAATCAGATGAATAGGGACCGCTTGAACTTTTTCGCTCCAGCTTTCAACACCGTCATCCCTTGGTCCCTCGGTCCGCTTACGGTTCAAGAGAACTTCAGTCAACTTCATAGGTTCACCCCATTCCCAAGTCAAATTCTAATTCTGTATCAATCAGCAAGTTTCCTTCTGAAAAAGAAGAAAACAAAAATGGAGCCTCGCTGAACGGTGCGAAGGCTCCATCTCATACTCTTACCCAAGGGGCTGCTTGTTGGGCAGACCCGCCCTCCTGGGATAGGCAGAGGGGGTGGGGGATAGTTTTCTAAAGACGATCAGGGAACGTTCTCCCATAGCTAAGGGCAGTTCTAAATCGAACACCCGTTCTGTTTCTACATTCAGCTTCCGCATAGCAGCGGAGGATTCCTGCAGTTCCTCCCGACCCTCATTGGATTTGTAAGCCACAAAACATCCGCCCACCTTGACCAGGGGAGTGGCCAGTTCCAAAAGGACAGGCAGGCGTGCGACTGCACGGCTGACAACAAGATCATAGCTTTCCCTGTGGCTTTGATCCCGGCCTGCGTCTTCAGCCCTGGCGTGCAAAATGGAGACGTTTTCTACTCCCATACTCTCAAGCGCGCCTTCAATAAAGCGCAGGCGCTTGCGCAAAGAATCCAGAAGCACAAAGGACCACTGGGGACGGCAAATTGCCAGGGGCACACCTGGAAAACCCGCCCCGGTGCCTAAATCCAGACAGCGCATCTTTTCCGGCCAGTCCAGGCAAAGCAGACCCAGACTGTCCAGGAAGTTCTTAACAGCCATCTCTTCCGGCTCAATCAGGCGAGTTAAGTTCAACGTCTGATTTGTTTCCACCACAGACTCGGAAAAGCGTGTGAAGGAGGGGAGATGGACTGCACATTCTTCCAGCCCCCATTCCTGCAAGCCCTGCAGCAGTACCTGTTCAAAGCGCTTGGCATCAAAGTTCATTGGCGATTCCTCCGCTGTTCCTGCTCCAAGTAGACCAGGAGCACACTGATATCTGCCGGATCCACACCTGACACCCGGGAAGCCTGGCCAATTGAACTTGGCTTGATCTGATCGAGCCTCACTGCCGCTTCTCGAGAGAGTCCTTTGATCTCCAGATAGGGAAAATCAGGGGGAAGGAGCTTTTTTTCCATGCGCTCGAAACGCTCAATGGCCGCTTCCTGCCGGGCCAGATACCCCTGGTACTTGACCTGGATTTCCACCTGTTCTCTAACTGCCAGGGGAAGATTGGGCAGCTCCACAAAGTGCCCGAGGTCGGCGTATTTCATTTCCGGACGGCGCAAAAGGTCCGCCAGGCTGACTCCGTGCTTCAGCGGGGCTGTGCCCAGGGCCTTCAGTTTATCATTCACTTCCGGCGTTCCGCCTAAAATAGTTTTCTCCAGGCGTTCCACTTCGGAATTGACGGCTTCCTGTTTCTTGAGGAAAGCGTCGTAGCGTTCCCGGCTGATTAACCCCAGGGAATAGCCGAGGGGCGTTAAGCGGGCATCGGCATTGTCCATGCGCAAAGAAAGACGATACTCAGAACGGGAAGTCATCATCCGATAGGGCTCGGTTACCCCCTTGGTCACCAAATCGTCAATCAACACCCCAATGTACCCTTGGGAGCGGGGGATAATGACAGCCTCTTCGTTACGCAGAAAACGGACGGCGTTAATGCCTGCCATNNGAAAAGTCCGGAAATATCCTTGCTTTCAAGGGAGGCGCGCAAAGCTAAAGGATCAACACAGTCATATTCAATGGCATAGGCCGGCCTGAGGATTTCCACATTTTCCAGTCCGGGTATGGTCTTCAGCATCTCTTCCTGTATATCCATAGGCAGAGAAGTGGACACTCCGCTCAGATATCCTTCATTGGTCTCCCAGCCCTCCGGCTCGATAAAGATCTGATGGCTTGAGCGATCCGGAAACTCTACGATCTTCATCTCGATGGAAGGGCAATAGCGGGGCCCCGCACCGGTAATCGCGCCGCTGTACAAAGAAGTGCGGCCCAGGTTCTCCCGAATGATGCGATGGGTTTCTTCCGTAGTATACGTTACCCAACAGGGGACCTGCTCAATGTCAAGACCTGTTGTCTCGAAGGAAAAACCGGGGATATTGGGATCGCCGGGGAGCTTCTCTAAACGATCGTAGTTTAGAGAACGCAAATTAATCCGGGGCGGAGTTCCTGTCTTGAACCGGACAATCGGCAGCAGGTCCGCCAATGCTTCAGCCAGTTCCACCGAGGTATGCTGCCCCTGGGGGCCCGATTCATACTGGAGCTCACCAATATGAATGACGGAGCGGAGGTAGGTGCCTGTAGCCAGGACAACCGCAGGGGCATAAACCCTCACACCTCCCCGGAGCACCACTCCCCGCACAGCGCCTCCCTCCACCATCAGATCCGTAACCAATGCTTCCTTAAGGAAGACATTGTCTGTTGTCTCCAAGATTTTCTTCATGCGTCTTTGGTACAGCTTGCGGTCAAGCTGCACCCGCAGAGACTGTACAGCCGGACCCCGCCTGGTATTGAGCATGCGCATCTGCATTAGTGTAGCATCACAGTTTTTGCCCATCTCACCGCCTAAGGCATCCACTTCCCGTACCAGGGTAGCCTTACCGGACCCGCCAATGCTCGGATTGCAGGGCAAGAGGGCAACATTATCCAGATTCAGCGTTAACACCAGCACCTTGCAGCCCATGCGGCCGGCAGCCAGTGCGGCTTCCACTCCGGCATGTCCGGCCCCTACTATTATTACATCATAGCTCTGAGGCATAAAACCGATTCCTCCTACTTGCCTATACAAAACTGGGCAAAGATGCGATCCAAAACATTTTCTCGCACCGTTTCCCCTGTAATTTCCCCTAGAAACTCCAGGGCGGCATAGAGATCCACCGCAATCAAATCCAGGGGCAGGCCTTGCTGCAATGTTGCCAGAGAATTATGCAGCGCCTGCTGCGCCTGCTGCAGCGCCTGTTTGTGCCTGGTGCGGGTAATCAGCGCCCGGGAACCGGCTGAACTGGCAATGCTGCCGCTGCCCACCAGACCTAAGATAGCATCGGCGAGGCGATTCACCACCTGCGTACCGTCAACCAAGAGTGACATCTCCAGAACAGGGGAGTCACCAACATCTCCTAAATCATCCAGATCCCACAGAGGCGGCAGATCAACCTTATTAATCAGCACAATCCGCCTGGCATCCCGGGTACGCCTTAACACTTCGAAGTCTTCCTCGCTGAGGGGCTCACTGCGGTCCAGGACATGCAGCACCAGGTCGGCCTGTTCCAAGAGCTCCAAACTGCGGGCCACTCCCAGCCGTTCCACAACATCCTGGCTTTCCCGGATTCCCGCGGTGTCAATTAAGCGCAGGGGCACGCCCCGCAAGTTAATGACTTCTTCAATGGTATCCCTGGTGGTGCCGGGGATGTCCGTAACCAAAGCGCGATTTTCATCCAAAAGGGTGTTCAGCAGGCTGGACTTGCCCACATTCGGCTTGCCGGTGATCACTGTCTTTAAGCCTTCCCGCAGGATCTTCCCGTCATCTGCCGTTTGCATAAGTTCATCTACTTCCTGCATGGCATGGAGAATGCCGGACTCAATATCCTCCAGTTGGGCTTCTGGCAGATCGTCTTCGGGAAAATCAATGCTGGCCTCCACTTGAACCACTATTTTGTAGAGGATCTCTTTGAGCTCTTTCATTCTTCTACTCAAACTGCCTTCCAGCTGATCAACGGCCACTTCCAGCCCAAGGCGGGTAGGGGAGCGCACAATGTCAATCACAGCTTCAGCCTGGCTCAGATCCAAACGCCCATTTAGAAAAGCCCGCTTGGTAAACTCGCCAGGTTCAGCCAGTCTCGCACCGTGGGTCAGGCAGAGCGATAAGACCTCCTGGACCGAAACCACTCCTCCGTGACACTGGAGTTCCACGACATCCTCCGCTGTATAGGAATGGGGGGCCCGCATCACTATGGCCAGTGCTTCATCGACCATCTTCCCCGTATCCGGGTCCACAATCCTGCCGTACCGCACCCGGTAGGTTTTCAGATCGCCAAGTCTGCCTCCCTTTTTCCCGTGAAAAATCTTATCGGCGATTGCCAGAGCGTCTGGGCCGCTGAGGCGCACAACGCCAATGCCCCCTTCACCTAAAGGGGTGGCTACAGCCGCTATTGTCAAGTCTGTCATCGCCATCACCTCGGTTCATATTCTACCACAAAACAAAAAAAGGGCGTGCAAAAAGAACGTATCGTTCATTTGCAGCACCCGAAAAGCCTAGCGTAACAACTAATTTACTCGGGAACAATCACCACTCGGCGATAGGGATCCTGCCCTTCGCTCTGGGTTACCACTCCGCCGAATTCCTGCAGTTCCTGATGGACAATGCGCCTTTCTGCAGCGCTCATAGGATCCAGAGCAACTCTGCGTCCTGAAGACTCAGCCTTGAGGGCTGCCCTTTGCGCCAGCGCACGGAGGGACTCTTCCCGCTTGGCACGGTAATCGCCGATGTCCAGGTTGATTCGCATCCATTCACCGCCCTGGCGGTTAACGGCCAGGCTGGTGAGATACTGCAGACTTTCTAATGTCTGCCCTCGGCGTCCGATCAAGATGCCTAAATCTTCACCGTCGATACGCAAGTTGACGCTTTCTTCATCAGCATGCCCGGTGACAACAGGACTAAGGCCCATGTGCCCCAAAAGCTCCTTAAGGAACTCCAGCGCCCTTTCCAGCTTAATCTCGTACTCAGGCACTTTTTTCTCCACACGCACTTTAGCCTGTTTAGAGCCTAGAATTCCCAAAAATCCTTTGTTCCCTTCCTCGAGAACGGTTACTTCTACATCTTCACGCTCCACCTGCAACTCACGAAGCGCTTCAGCGATGGCTTCCTCCACCGTCCGAGCGACTACTTCAATCGACTTCATCATACGGCCCCCTTAATTAACGGGATACAACTTGTTGATCCACACCTGTTGCACAATGGAAAACACATTGCTGGTAATCCAATACAATACTAACCCCGAGGGCAGGCTCCAGCTAAAAAACCCAATCATCAGCGGCATCACAATCAGCATCGACTTCTGCTGCGCCATATCGCCCGTGGCCGTCAGCTTGCTTTGCAGAAAAGTCGTTGCGGCAGCCAGGATGGGGAATACGAAATACGGGTCTGCTTCACTGAGCGTCCAAATGCCCAAGAACACTGCGGTCTGGTCAACAGGGATCTCCCGCAGCACGCGGAAAAAAGCCCAAAGAATAGGCAGCTGCACGAGCAAAGGCAAACATCCGCCCAATGGATTGATCTTATGTTTCTGGTACAGCTCCATGGTTTGCTTTTGCTGCTCTTCTTTATTATTCGCGTATTTCTTCTGAATTTCCTGCAGCTCCGGCTGTATCTTGCGCATCGCAACCATGTTCTTGCTCTGACTGAGAGTTAAAGGAAAGAGCAGCAGGCGAACTATAATAGTGGTAAGAATGATGCCAAGCCCATAACTGTGGGTTACAGACACTATCTGATCCAGTATCCAGCCCAGTCCCCCGGCAATAAAATCCATCAAGGTAAAGTCCTCCAATCAACTACGGAACGGGATCATAACCTCCCGGATGCCACGGATGGCATCTGCCAATTCTCTTTATGGCCAGCCACAGGCCCCGCCATCCATGCTTGGTAATAGCCTGGACGGCATATTCTGAACATGTGGGATAAAACCGGCAACTGCGGGGGAGCAAGGGAGAGATAAACCTTTGATACCCCCTAATCAAAAAGAGCGCCACCTTAAGCATGCTCTTCGCCAACCCCGGTGGACTCATTCAGGCCAGAGGTCAAGATACCAGAGTTCTTTAACACCCGGCACAAATCTCTTTCTAAGTCTGTGAAACTAGCGGTGACCGACTTCTGTTTAGCTCCCACAATCACGTCATATCCAGGGGAAATGCCCGTACATTGATCATGCATAATTGCCCTGAGCCTTCTCTTGATCTTGTTCCGAGTCACCGCCTTGCCAACCTTTTTGCCTACCGCAAAACCTACCCGCGCCACATTTTTATCGGTGGGCAGGACAGAAACTACCACATATTTCCCGAAGTAAGGTTTCCCCTGCTTATAGACGCTGCTAAACTCTCGGGGACTTTTCAAACGCTCCACATTATAACCTCCTGAGCGTCCAAGCACGACCAATTAAGCAGAGAGAATTCTGCGTCCCTTTGCACGTCTGCGGGCCAAAACCCTGCGTCCAGCTTTTGTTTTCATTCTTGCGCGAAAGCCGTGCAGGCGTTGTCTTCTGCGATTCTTAGGCTGAAATGTCCTCTTCACAAGTGTTCCCCCCTTCACAACAAAGCAAACGACATTCAAGGCGATTATATCGTACTTCGCAAAACTGTGTCAATAGCAATCCTTTGAGAGCTTTCCCTGCCCCGCGAAGACAGGCCGGGCAGATAACCGCCCGGCCTGCATCAGCAGTCAAATCTAGATTATCCTATTCCTCCCAGATAAGCCAGATTCTGTAAGAGTGCTTCAGGGCAAGTTCAAGCCCTTCTGCGAATGTCTCTCTCCGCTCCGCAGCCGAAGTGAAATTCTGATGGTACATGCCCTCGGCAATCTTCACAAGCTCCGGGGAAGGATCGTAAGCCTGCCACAAAGGCTGTTCCATCGAATACAGGGAGGTGTACATCTGCTCCAAAAGGTGCCCCTGCAGAGGAACGTGGGAACTGCTGGTCCAGGCGCCGGTAACCAGATGCCACGCTCCGTCCCGAGGATCCCCCAGCATGAAAACCGGGCCGGCTTNNCGCGAATGTCTTCCGAACGAATGATGAAGATCAGCTCCACCGCTTCACCTTGGTAATGCCATTTGCCTTCAGTTAGTTCTGCCCCCATCTCTTCCATTTCTGCCTTAATCACAGCCTGAGCAGCAGCCTTATCGAAGGCGTACTTCTCTTCCAGTTTGGCTAACTCATCTGCCATAAACTTTTGCTCGAAGGACAGGGGATCAATAAAGGTCAAGATCGGTTTTACATCCCCTTTGGCGGACTGCAGGATGTATTCCCTGTCAATAAAGCGGTTCATAGCTTCCCTAATCTTGGCAGAAGCAAAGGGGTTAAATTTGCTTTCATCTTCAAACGTAACGGGATTGAAGGTCAGCTCAAAGATGCCGTGCTGCTTCGGCGCTTCAGATAGAGCAGCGGCGACAAACTTCAGCTCATCCTCTCCCGGCTTCCAGACAAGCACTTCAGGCTCAAAGGCATAACCTGCATCCTGCGGCGCTGCAATCACTTCATCTGCTGAACTCTCTACAGTGACCATGCCGTTTTTATCTGTATAGACAGGATCCGGCCTGTCGGTAAGATTAACCCTCAAACCTTCAATGCCTTTGCCGGAAGGATCTACAATCTTGATGACGAGCCCCTCCAGTGCCCCGCTGGGTCTATAACTGAAGGTCTTAATCTCGCTTTGAATCATATTCGCTTTTACTGCCACTGCGTGAACTTCCAAACTCGCAGGGGGCATAACCAGCGGCATTTCATAACGTCTGAAATCCTCTGGAAAATCCTTGCCGCCTGTACTAATGTAGATCTCGGCGCCTTCAGTTTCAGTGGAAAGAACTATCTCTGTGCCGGGTTCCAAAACTGTTCCCTGGGCAGAAGAGGTTGGGGCTTTGACTGTCTCTGCCTCCAGCACTGCGTATGTAGAAAAGCTTTTGACTGTGGCCAGGGCAAAGCCGTATACGATTTCAGTCTCTTCATATTCCCAGTGATCCCCGACTTTGTGGAAAACACCAGTATTGCCTGTTTTTGCCCCCTCGGCAAGAGGCAGCCTCAGAGTGACTCCCTTGGAGAAATGCGAATTGTCAGCTCCGTCAAAATTGACGGTGATGGCGGCCCCGGCCGGCTTCAGCTCCTCCTTAGGCAGCTCAGCTTCCACTTCAGCTGTGGCATCTCGCACAGTTACCTTGGTGTCTGCCGGAAGTTCAACTTCCTTTAAATCCAGAGCAACGGCGCCTGGAAAGACCAATGCTTCGCCAGATTTGACTTCCACCGGTTCACCCAGGGGCTTCGGCTTCACAAAAACTGCTTTAACAGACTTGTTGCCATCCATGTAAACTTCAGTCTTTAGCGCACTTGGCTGAAGCACGCCACCTTCCCAGTGGCTGAATTCCATACCAGCAGCAGGTTTCGCAGTTAATTCCACAATTGTCGCCTTGCTGTACTCGTATTGTTTGGGAGACGGATCAGTTGTCCCTTCTCCTTCAACAGCAATCTCCAGCGTATACNNACCAACACGAAAATCATGGACACTTTTGCAGATCTTCTGCGATGCATTTCACCAACTCCTTGTACAATTCTTTGCGAAATGTTTTTACAAAAATTATAGCACAAGGGGGCCCAGCTAGCCACCCTTTTTGCACAAAATCCACAGCCCAATATCCCCATCTCTGTGGATAACTGATCTAAACAGACGTTCGTGCAACTGATCTCCCCATGGCTAGCCAGTTTTTTATCCACAACCTGTGAATAAGTTGGGGATAAGCCCCGGATTTTTGCCTGTGGATAAGTTGCGCGCCCGGCTTTGAGCTGGGTGAGACAATTGTGTAGACAATTTTATTTTCTTTACGTAAGTAACTTGTGATCAAATTGGGGATAATTTTGGGGAGAAACTCGCAGTTATCCACAAATAAAGNNCTGTATTATCGAGTGAGAGTTGCTCTTTCATCCACATTTTCTGTGGAAAACATGTGGGGATATTGTGACCTTTGGCACAAGTAAAAGCAGGATCCTGTGGATAAATCAAGAATTGATGTGTTACAAGTATCGGGGGGTAACGGTATGGAACAACTAAATCAGTTAATGTTAGTGTGGGACGAAGTCTTGGAAGTTATGGCCGCCGATCTTCCGGAACGTTCCTTTGACGCCTGGCTGAAAAACAGCCGGCCCGTCGCACTCGAAGGCAATACGCTGTATGTGGAGCTGCCCAATGAGTTTACGAAGGACTGGGTGGAAGCGCGCTATGTGAATCCGCTGCAGAAAACCCTGCGGCAAGTGGCAAATCGCGACTGGGATCTCAAATTCACTATTCCGAAGGGTATGAAATCACTCTCAACACCGGTCAGCCGCGGTTATGATGAGCCTCCCCGTCCTGTGCATGAAAACATCGTTCTGCCTGAGGAGCCAAGCGTGGAACCTGCCGGCAGGGAGCCCGCCCCAATATCGTCTGTCCTCAACCCGCGCTACACATTCGACTCTTTCGTGGTGGGCAATTCCAACCGCTTTGCCCATGCGGCAGCGGTAGCTGTTGCAGAAGGACCTTCCAAAGCCTATAATCCGCTCTTTCTCTATGGAGGAGTGGGGCTTGGCAAGACACACCTGATGCACGCTATCGGCCATTATGCCATGGAGCAGGATCCTAGTGTTTCAGTGGTCTATGTTACTTCTGAAACCTTTACCAACGACCTGATTTCCGCCATCGGCAAAAAGTCCATGGCTGACTTTCGCAACAAGTACCGCAATGTGGATATCCTCTTAGTGGACGATATCCAGTTTGTCGCGGGCAAGGAGTCTACACAGGAGGAATTTTTCCATACATTCAACGCCCTCTACGAAGCAAACCGGCAGATCATTATTTCTTCAGACCGCCCTCCCAAAGATATCCCTACTTTGGAAGAACGCCTGAGGAGCAGGTTTGAGTGGGGGCTGACAGCAGATATCCAGCCGCCTGATCTGGAAACTCGAGTTGCTATTTTACGCAAGAAAGCCATCGATGATAACCTGGCAATTTCCCATGAAGTGCTGACCTACATTGCCACCCACATCCAGTCGAACATCAGGGAGCTGGAAGGCGCTTTAGTCAGGGTGACCGCCCACTGCAACCTGCACAATGTACCGTTGGATCTGGACACGGTGGCTGCCGCACTGAAGGACATTCTCAAGGATCCTCCAAACAAGCCAGTTACAATCGAAGGAATCATGGAAGCTGTGGCGGATCACTATGCCATTAAGGTGGCGGACATGAAGTCCAAGCGACGCACCCGCAATATTACCTTCCCCCGCCAGGTTGCCATGTACCTGGTCCGGCAGCTGACCGACCGCTCTCTGCCGGAGATTGGCGAAGCCTTTGGCGGCCGGGATCATACAACCGTAATCCATGCGGTGGAGAAGATTGAGAAGGAGATCAAACTGGATCCTTCTCTGCAAAACACCATTACCGAACTGGAAAGTTTAATTCAAAAAGGTTAGGGACAACCTGTGGAAAACCTTCGGGATAACTTTTTCGTCCTTTTGGCCTCTGTTGAGAGTGTGGACACTTCTGCGCAATCATCAACAGTTTCGGAACGAAGCCAAAGTCCCTTCAGCAAATGAAGCTGACGGTTTTCAACATTTGCACAGGCCCTACTACTATTACTACTAGAAAAGATCTATATTAAAGGGCGCGTCATTGCTTAGCCCAATATTCCACAGGAGGTATAATTATGCATTTTGTCATCAAAGGCAGCGACTTGGTCGCAAGCGTAGCTATGGTAGAGAAAGCTGTCTCGACTAACGATCAAACACCTGTACTTGGAGGCATTCATCTTTTAGTTGCTGAAAATATCCTGACCTTAACAGCCAACAATCTGCAAATGGCGATTCGCACCCAGGTCCCCTGCAATGCAATTCAGCCTGGGGAACACATTGTTAATGGAAAGTTATTTTCAGAACTGGTGCGCAAACTGCCGCCTGAAGAAGTCACTTTGGAGTGGGTGGACGGCCAGATCATTATCAGTGCAGGAAGATCAAGGTTTTCCCTCAATACGATTACGGAAGACCAGTTTCCTGACTTTCCTCTCTGTGAAGACAAAGTGGCCAGCGTTACCGATTATGAGCTGCTGCGCCTCATTCGCAACAGCGCCTTTGCTGCCTCCAATGATGATCACCAGCCTATTTTCCAAGGCGTCCTGATGGAAATTAAAGACAAGAAGATCAGCTTTGTTGCCACAGACTCTAACCGCTTAAGTTTTGTCCAGGCTGAAACAGGCACCGCGCATATTGAAGCAGGTACCTTTATCATTCCCAAAGAGAACCTCGTAGAACTTGGGCGCTGTCTGCCGGGTGATGAGACTATGGTACGTATTCTGGCAGGGAAAAATCAGCTCGCTTTCGAATTTGAAGATACCGTCTTTACTACGCGCCTGATTGACGGACGTTTCCCCAACTATCAGCAGGTGCTCTTAACTGAACAGAAGACGAGAATGACCATCAAGCGCACCGAACTCATTCAGGCGCTGGAACGGGCAGCCATAGTGGGCAGGGCTGACAATGCTCCTGTATTGCTGCAGGTGAAAGACAATGTGTTGGAAATCGGCACCACATCATCTATGGGCAAATCGCAGGAACAGTATGATGTAAAACATGAAGGACCGCCGGAGCAAGCCGCCTATTCACCTAGATTCATGCTGGATATGCTGAAGGTGATGAGTGCAGATGAGGTGGAGTTTCGCTTTGAGGGAACCAGGCAGGCTTTGATGAAAGCAGCAGATGACGATGACCATCTCTATATTCTCATGCCCATTAGAATCTAACAAAGGGATTGATTATCGTGAGGGAAGTTGAGATCAATACTGATTCCATCCAGCTTGATCAGTTTTTGAAATGGGCCAATGTTGTAAGCAGCGGCGGCACAGCCAAAATACTCATCCAAAGCGGACAGGTGATGGTTGACGGTCAGGTTGAAACGCGGCGCTCTGTGAAGCTGTCACCGGGAACGGTTGTGGAACTGACAAGCGGAGAAAAGTTTCTGATTAGGTCGAAGAGCTAGATGCGGATAATAAGTCTTTCGTTGCGTAATTTTCGCAACTACCGGAGTGCCGATTTAGATTTAAATAAGGGGCTCAATATTTTCGTCGGTGACAATGCCCAAGGAAAGACGAATCTGTTGGAGGCCATTTATGTGCTGTCTTTAAGCAAGTCCTACCGCACATCCAGGGAGGCGGAGCTTATTCGCCACGGTGCTGATGCGGCGATAATCAGGGCACAGGTGGAGAAACTGGCTGCCGTAGATCTAACGGTGCAGGTAAGCCATACTGAGAAAAAGCGCTTGCTGGTCAACCAAAAATCCACAACGGCCAACTCCTTTATGGGGCGCTTAAACACAGTTCTCTTCATTCCCGACAGCCTCCAGCTGGTAAAAGGTTCGCCAGGAGATCGCCGGCGTTTTTTGGATGTGCAGATTTGCCAAATTGATCCTGTCTACCGCAATAATCTGTTAAAATATCAGAGGGTGGTGCGCCAGCGCAACAGTCTCTTAAAAAGGGCCTGGGACAACCGCTCGGTCCTTGCCCAGCTCCCGGCCTGGGATAATCAGCTCGCAGACTTGGGTACAAAGATCATCTTGCGCAGGCAGGATATAGTGCAGGCGCTGCAGTACCACAGCAGGGGCGCCCATGAAAGAATCAGCGACGAGCGGGAGGAGCTGGACTTAATCTATCAGCCCTGTTTTGAGACGGAGGAAAGCATTGCCCCAGGCAGGCAGTACACCTGCTCTGAAGTGGAAGAGGCTTTGCGCAGAGAGCTTAAGGAAATCCGCACAGAAGAGATCCGGCGGGGCTATACCCTGGTGGGACCCCAGAGGGATGATCTGGTGTTCAGGATCAATGATCAGGATTTGAAAAAGTACGGCAGCCAGGGCCAGCAGAGAACTGCTGTTCTAGCCTACATCCTGGCGGAGCTTGAGCTGATGTACGCAGAAACAGGAGAGTATCCTGTAGTCCTTTTAGATGATGTCATGAGTGAACTTGACAGGACCCGCCAAATGCTCCTTTTGTCCATTTTAAACCAAAAGGCCCAGACGATTGTGACTACAACCGACTTAGACAGCTTTACGGCTGAGACGAAACAGCGCGCCAGTGTGTTTTCCATCGAGCAGGGGCGGGTTATACAGTAGGGAGGCGTGGCTGTGTTTTTGCACATGGGAAATGATGCTGTGGTACCCATGAAGGAAGTGATCAGTGTGATCAGCCTGGAAGGGGACCCATCGGAGCTGAACCGGGAATTTCTAAGGACTGCCGAAGAAGAGGGTTTTGTGGTACAATTAACTGCAGAGCCTGTCTCGATTGTGGTATGCACCAAGAAAATTTACCTGTCGCCCATATCTGCCAAGACACTGTATAAGAGGGCGTCCAGTAATGATTTTGACTTTTGAGACTGAGTTTTAAGGAGAGTTGATAAATTTTGGAAAAGCAGCAAATGGCTCCTAATTATACAGCAGACCAGATCCAGGTTTTGGAAGGGCTTGAGGCGGTCAGGCTCCGCCCAGGCATGTATATCGGGAACACTGACGTCTATGGGTTGCACCATCTTTTTGTGGAGGTCGTGGACAATTCCATTGATGAAGCCATGGCCGGCTATTGTGATCTCATTGAGGTCGTCATCTACGAAGATGGTTCTTTGTCTGTGCGGGATAACGGCAGCGGTATTCCTGTGGAAATTCATTCGAAAACCGGGATCTCCACTCTGGAGACAGTCCTGACCATCCTCCACGCCGGAGGCAAGTTTGGTCAGGAAGGCGGCCATTACAAGGTATCGGGAGGACTTCACGGGGTTGGTGTTTCTGTTGTCAACGCTCTCTCGGAATGGCTGGAGGCTCAGGTGTGGTATAACGGGCGCCATTATTCTCAAAGGTATGAAAGGGGCGTAGCACAAGAGCCTCTTCAAGATCGGGGCCCCACGAAGGAACATGGGACTTTGATCCGGTTCAAGCCTGATCCTGAGATTTTCGATACAGTAGACTTCCAGGCTGAAATGATCGTCTACCGCCTGCGGGAACTGGCCTTTTTGAACAAGGGGATAACCATTACTTTTATTGATCACCGCACTAAGCGCGAGCACCGCTTCCTGTTCAAGGGCGGAATCATATCCTATGTGGATTATCTGAACCGCAAAAAGACGGTGATTATGAAAGAGCCTATCTATCTCACCGCGGAAAAGGACGGCATTGAGGTGGAAGCGGCCATTCAGTACAATGACAGCTATGCTGAAACCACCCTCAGTTTTGCCAATAATATCAACACCCATGAAGGCGGAACCCATTTGATCGGCTTCCGCAGCGCCCTGACGCGCACAGTCAATGACTATGCCCGGCGCAGAGGGCTGCTCAAGCCCAATGATGAGAATCTCACCGGTGATGATGTCCGGGAGGGCTGCACAGCCATTATCAGTGTGCGCATTCCGGATCCTCAGTTTGAAGGGCAGACCAAGACCAAGCTTGGCAACAGCGAGGTTAAAGGTCTGGTTGAATCCATCGTCGCCGAGGAACTGGCAGATTATCTGGAACAAAACCCAGTTGACGGCAAGCGCATTGTGGATAAGGGCATTCAGGCCGCCCGGGCCAGGCAGGCTGCCCGCAAGGCCAGGGAGCTCACCCGCCGGAAAAATGCCCTGGAGATATCTTCTTTGCCGGGCAAACTGGCAGACTGCAGCTTAACAGATCCCGAGCTGTGTGAGATCTTTATTGTGGAGGGCGATTCTGCCGGCGGTACAGCTAAGCAGAGCAGAGACCGCCGCTTCCAGGCTATCCTGCCGCTGCGGGGAAAAATCCTGAATGTGGAAAAAGCCCGTCTGGACAAAATCTTGAGCAATGAAGAAATCAGGTCCATGGTTACAGCCTTTGGCACCGGCATCGGCGAAGACTTTGACATAACCAGGGCCCGCTACCATAAAGTGGTGCTCATGACCGACGCAGACGTCGACGGTGCCCATATTCGCACACTGCTTTTGACATTCTTCTATCGCTACATGCGTCCCCTCCTGGAAGAGGGCTATGTCTATATCGCTCTGCCTCCCCTTTATCAAGTGCGTAAGGGACAGGAGTCATACTATGCCTTTGACGACAGCGAGCTTGAAGAAATCCTCGAACGGGTCGGCCGTTCCGGCGCGATCATCCAGCGCTACAAAGGTCTGGGTGAAATGAATGCGGATCAGCTGTGGGAAACTACCATGGATCCGGAAAAACGCACGATATTGCAGCTGAAAGTGGATGATGCCCTTATGGCGGATGAAATTTTCAGCACCCTCATGGGAGAGAAGGTTGAGCCGCGCCGTGAGTTCATTGAGGAGCATGCCCATGAAGTCACAAATCTTGATATCTAACCGGGAGTGGATCTAGTTGAGTGTAAATCTGCAGAATGGAAAAACGATTCCCGTTAAAATCACGGAAGAGATGCAAACCTCCTATATCAACTACGCGATGAGCGTAATTGTGGAAAGGGCGCTGCCCGATGTGCGGGACGGCTTGAAACCTGTGCAGCGCCGTATTCTCTACGGCATGCTGGAACTCGGCAATCGGCCGGATCGGCCCCATAAAAAATCCGCCCGTATTGTGGGCGAAGTAATGGGTAAGTACCATCCCCACGGAGACAGCGCTATTTATGACGCCATGGTGAGGATGGCCCAGCCTTTTTCTTATCGGAACATGCTCGTAGACGGCCACGGGAACTTTGGCAGTGTGGACGGAGATCCGCCGGCCGCCATGCGTTATACTGAGGCCCGCCTTTCCCGTTTGGCCATGGAGCTTCTCAAGGATATTGACAAGGATACGGTAGATTTTTACCCAAACTTTGATGAAACATTGGAGCAGCCTACCGTTCTGCCCAGCAAGTTCCCCAATTTGCTTGTAAACGGCGCTTCTGGAATTGCAGTAGGCATGGCCACCAATATTCCCCCCCACAACCTGGGGGAAGTTATCGACGGGCTGATAGAACTGATTGACAATCCGGATGTGACCATCAAGGAACTGATGAGTCATATCAAAGGCCCGGATTTTCCCACCGGCGCCGTGATACTGGGCAGAGAAGGGATAAAAGAGGCTTATACAACAGGACGGGGCCGCATTAAGGTTAGGGCCAAGAGCCAAATTGAGCAGATGGCCAATGGCAAAACCCGCATTGTCGTCACTGAGCTGCCCTATCAGGTGAATAAGTCCAGGCTAATTGAAAAGATAGCAACTCTGGTGCGGGAGAAGAAAGTGGACGGCATCACTGATTTGCGTGATGAGTCGGACAAGACCGGTATGCGGGTTGTCATCGAATGCCGCCGTGATGCGGATCCCCATATTATCCTCAACCGCCTGTACAAGCACAGCCAGCTGGAAGACACCTTTGGCGTGATTATGCTGGCCCTTGTGGATGACAAGCCGAAGGTTCTGAACCTCAAGGAAGCGTTGAACCACTACCTGGACCATCAGAAAGAGGTTATAGTCAGGCGCACCCGTTTTGAACTTCGCAAAGCGGAAGAACGGGCCCATATCCTGGAAGGCTACCGCATTGCGCTGGACAACATCGATGAAGTGATCGCCATCATTCGGGCATCCTACGACAACCCGAAAGAGCGGCTGATGGAGCGCTTCGGCCTGAGCGAACGCCAGGCGGTTGCGATTCTGGACATGCAGCTCCGCCGCCTTAGCGGACTTGAACGGGACAAGATTGACGCCGAGTATAATGAGCTCCTCAAAACCATTGCCCGCCTCAAAGAGATCCTTGGCGACATGAACCTGGTTTACGAGATCATCAAGGATGAACTCCTTGATATTAAAGACCGTTTCTCCGATCCAAGGCGCACGAAAATTGGGCTGTCGGTGGGCGATTTGGAAGATGTTGACCTGATAGCTGAAGAAGATATCGTGGTAACCATCACTCACCAAGGTTACATTAAGCGTCTGCCGGTGGACACCTATCGTTCCCAGCGCCGGGGCGGACGGGGCATTACCGCCCTGAACACCAAGGCGGAAGATTTCGTCGAGAGGCTGTTTGTGGCCAGCACCCACAGCTACATTCTTTTCTTTACCAACAAGGGCAGGGTCTACCGCCTGCGGGGCCACGAAATACCTGAAGCGGGCCGCAACGCCAGGGGCCTTGCTGTGATCAACCTGATCAGCTTTGAACCCGGCGAACGCATTCAGGCCACGATTCCCATTTCTGAGTACTCCGATGATCAGTACCTGATGATGGCCACCCGCAAGGGGATCATTAAGAAAACTGTGCTGAGCGCCTTTGAAACCAATCGAACAGGCGGGCTGATCGCGATTACTCTAGACGATGATGATGAACTGGTCGGCGTGGAACTCACTGAAGGAGACTCCGAAATTTTGCTTGTCACCAGCGAAGGCCAGGCTATTCGTTTTTCGGAAGACCAGGTCAGGTCCATGGGGCGTCCTGCCCGGGGCGTAATCGGAATTAAACTTGATTCAGACGATTTTGTGGTTGGGTTGACTGTCGCCAATGATGATGCTGACCTCCTCGTGGTTACAGAACAAGGGTTTGGCAAGCGTACAGCGCTGAGTGAATACAGGCAGACCAACCGGGGCGGAAAAGGGGTTCTCACCCTGAACAGAACTAAGCGCACCGGCCCCATTGTAGGTGTGCAGGTTGTACGTGAGGGCAACGAAATCATGATTATCTCCTTTGAGGGAATCATGATCCGCCTGAAAGTGTCTGAGATCTCAAAAATGGGCCGCAACACCCAGGGCGTTACACTGATGCGCCTAAGTGAAGGGGATCGGGTTGTTGACGTTGCCGATATCGTAGGCAAAGAGGACGATGAAGAAGAATAATCGAAAGCAGTACCAGAAGAGCGGAAATTCCGCCTGGGCAGCAAGAGCTGTTCAGGCGGTTTTTTCTTGCCCGATTTCCCTCGGCGTGTTATAATCTGTTTAAAAGAAATTTGAAATAGATTTGGGGGCTGATGAATGTGAGCCTGCAACAGAAACTGGAGGCTCTCTCCAATCCGATCAGCCGGAGGATCATGACTTTGCTGAAAGATGGAAAGAAGAGCGCCGGGGAAATAGCGAAGGAGCTGGAAATGACTCCGGCAGCCACCTCCTACCACTTAGGCAAGCTGAAAAAGGCGGATCTGTTGTATGAATCCCGCTATAAGAACTTTATCTTCTACGAGTTGAACCTCAGTATTCTGGATGAGCTTGTAGTCTGGCTGAAAGGCCTGAAAGGGGAGAGTCCCGATGAGAAAATATAAGACAGCTCTATATGTGCTGATGCTTGTTCCCTTTTTGATGTCCGCTGCTGCTTTTGGCTTTCTGCCGGAACGCATTCCCGCCCATTACGGATTTGACGGCATCGTCACCAGGTACGGGAGCAGGTGGGAAGTTTTCATAGGGCCTGTGCTCTACTCGGCCTGCGGTTTGTTTATGATCCTGATGGGCAGGTTTGCCAAGAAGCAGGAGCCCGACGGCGACAATAACGAGAAAGTAATCATCATATCTGGAATAGTATTGATGCTGCTCTTTAATGTGCTGACGGTGAGGTCGCTTTTCACAGCGTATCGACAGGCGGAAAACCTGTATGCCGAATTTGACCTGATTAAAGTCATGTTTTCCCTGATCGGCATAGCTCTGATTATTATTGGCAATGTTATGCCAAAACTAAAGCGCAACAGCATCGCTGGGCTGAGAACGAAATGGAGTCTCAGCAGTGAGGAGGCCTGGCGCAAGAGCCAAAGATTCGGCGGCATCCTCTTCATGATTACAGGTTTCCTCCTGCTTCTGGGCAATGTATGGTTTTTCCCCAGAGATTGGTCCTTGCTATTATCGTCTATCCTGTTTATCATCAGTGTACTGGTTTCAGTTGTCTACTCCTATTGCGCAGCGCGGCAGAGAGGCAGATAAGCGAAGGCAGAGGGTTTTGACTGTGCCGAAGCAAAAGTTGAGCGAAGGGTGTTGACAGAAGTTCCAGTCTGTGATAACGTATAGAACTGTCGCCGCACGAAACAGACGGTGACACTTTTTCCAAAAAGAACCCAAAATAGCAGTGTTGAGGCGTTGACGCCGGGGAACTTGTGTGGTAAGATAATCTCACTGTCCCCCAAAAAACGCTGACAGTTTTTTTGGGCTCAGAGGACCTTGAAAACTGAACATTGA
>MTKW01008616.1_pt2 | contig 20230 bp, 14 predicted proteins | sample 1042761 | NCBI WGS metagenome assembly MTKW01 (sample SAMN06205366, study PRJNA360243) | anaerobic digester metagenome | biome: Wastewater treatment plant; feature: Anaerobic digester sludge; material: sludge; isolation source: anaerobic digester fed with sludge from wastewater treatment plant ... | reverse complement strand
AGGGAAGATATCCATGAAAATGATATTCTCTTCAGCACTATCGTACGCGGCAAATGTCCACATACCTGTTGCATTCAGCCTGCTCCAGTCAAAAAGGCTTAATTTTTGCTCTTGTAGATCTCGCTTGATCAACTGCTCTTTAATCAATGTCTTCGCTATCGCATCTGAAACTTCTTCTAAGCCTTCTATGGTTATATTCTGCCGGATGGTGTCGGAATCCGAAGCGAGATATTCATCCTTTAGGTTATTTTCCTCATAATAAGCAGCATCATGTATGATTCGATAATTGAACGCTTCCTTTTTTTCACGTTTTCCAATGGTAAGCAGTTTCGGATTTCTCATGAGGGGCAGAAGCCCCTTCTTCAGCGATTGAGTCATCACCAGAGATTCATGTGACCCAACTCGGTCCACTATGCGGACGGGTTGCCCATCGAGTCTGGATCGAAGATGTTCTGGCTTCTTTAAAATCGTCTCTTTCAACTCAACAGTATGCGGTCTATCTAAGACGTGCAGTTTAACGGACATATACTTGGATAGATGTTCCTGAATACTATCCAGAACATGATGCAAAACGCCTGCTCGACTCCTATCATATTCTGCGCGGGAACTAAAGTCAACAAAATGAGCATGGGCCCTCTTGTTTTTAAGACCCATTTGGATGTAGGTCATCTTAGGATCGGGCTCAGGGTCACGCGGCAACAGTCTGCGGAGGGTGCCTGTTCCTCCATGCAGAACATACCTGGGTCTCCTAGTAAGAGCAGATCTATTTACTTTTGGATCATTTTGAATAGAATAGAGTGTCCGGTGACGCTTGACTTCCGCATTGAGCAGATAATCTCTATCGAGAGCAACCTCAAAAGCATCAATATAATCTTTGTTTTTGCCGCCCGGACTGCGAACAATGAGCAAAGCCCCTGTCAGGTTACAGTAATGGAATTCTTTATAGGGCGATCGCGATGATGCAAGCGAGTTTATCAGGATTCGTGCGAGCCAGGCTTCACATATGCAACCTTCTGATCCCGTCCTGAACACACTGGGCTTGGCTTCGATGACTGTACCCTCCGAAAAATCTTCATCTTTTCTGATTCGTGAGATCAATTCATAGATATCCACCGGTCGCCTGAACATGGCATATGCATATGAACTATACGCGTATAGGACCGCATCTGCCTTGTAGTCGTCACCGATCAGGCGGTCTAACTGATATGCGCCCCTCCATTCTCCTTTAGCATCCCTTTTAAGTTGGATAAACGCGAAATCTTGTTCAATAGCATCTATGTTATACTCGATCTCCAGTTTATTGGTCTTAATCTTCATTGTAGCAACTCCTCCTGGATGAATACTAAAGCCTCGTCACTCAAAGAGCCATTCTGGCAAACGAAGGGGATCTCGACAATTTTCCTATTTGAGGACATTGTTGGGCGGAACTCTTTCCCTGGTCCTCCCAGGATGTTGATCACAAAAACACGGTCTGCGTTGCAGTCTTTCATTTTACCTAAGATATTAGGGGTTATATTTTCCGCAGGAACAGCGAAATTGTCATTCCAGAGTTTGAAATCAAAATATACGTTGTTCTTTGTCTTGAAGTCAAACATTTCATACTCGGAGATATCCAACTCGCTGAGCTGAAGTCCTAACTGTTCCTGCAGGATATAACGACCACATACCTCACCCAGCGCTCCTTTGTAGATGTTGTTAAATATGGGAGGGGTAAGCATCAACTCACCCTCAGCGAGCCTAGTTGCCCAGCCTCTGCCATTAAAGAGGTCATACAGGGGTCTTACCGCCATCAGTTCCTGCAACCTTGCGGATCTTTCACTTACTTCCTGCGTTTGTTCATCTGTCGCAAAGAGGACTTCTATGCTTCGATAATCATTTTTCTGGACATATTTGTACGAAGAGGCAGGAGATGGGAGTTCGACATATATTGGATACCACTCGGGATCACAGTCTTGTTTGAATGGTATCGAAGGTTGCCTGAGGGTTTGCTCCCGTAAACTTTGCCATAACTCTACCTTACTCTTGCTCCAGGGATTCTTTAAGATACCATGTATGAATGCAGCGGATCGATTACTCCGGTTTGATGCCCGATTCTGAAACTCGATAGATTCGTCTGTTCTAGCGTGCTCTCCTCTGGCTGATGCCAACAGCGCGGTATACTCCTGGATAGGTATCACATCATCAGGCAGGGAGATGTGCGCCAGATACTTTCTGATAGATGAGTCGGCGAGGAGATGGATTGTTGATGCTTTCATGTTGGTTCGGCAAATCCTTCCAATAGCCTGGATCAGCATCTTGTTGACGTAGCGAGTGTATGCCTCGGTATGGTAGAGGTTGACGGAGTCTTCTATGTGCTTCTTTTTCCTGTACCCGCCAATAAATCGTGAAAAGGCCTCATCGAGTTTACGTTCAAAAGTTTTCGGAGAAATTGAACCATCTTCAACAAGGAATTCAAGTTGGAACAGATACTTTACGAAATTATCCTCGCTGAGTTCATCAGATTGGATATTTACAAGGAGATGTGTCGGGCGATCCAGGTAGATGGCATCGATATCCATTTCCCCTCGATCAGGGAGATCGTTAATCTTTACCGGTTGTGCAGATTCTGGGATCGTATATTGCAGGTTTTGCCCTGCCCCAATTGTCTGGTATGTAGAGAGTATAAAACGCCTTTTGCCAGATCTCAGGGTTTCAGAGAGTTCTGATTTCTTCTCAACGAAATTATCGCCAGTCACAATGACCATGACATCTAAGTAGGATTCATCTCCTGCATCCGGATGTCTGCTCTGAATTTTTTCTGCATAGTCATAAAGGATATTCAGATCAAATTCAGAATTTGAATGTTTTGGAAATGCGTTGAAAAAACAGAGGAATGCACGAATTTCAGGGTTCTCCAAAAAATAATTCCATGCTGTGAGGACACGCACATAGCGAGAGAAGATGTACTCGGGTTCTTGCTTATCCAGGTTTTTAAACACTACAGTATGCCATAGTGCATTTGCAGCCTCTCGATCGCCCAGCAGCAGTTCAAGTGTTGCTAAATTCTCTTCATGGTCGTCTGCACCGATAAACTCGGTCTTGATCGATACCTGATCGTATCCCCGGTTGGCTTCAGAGATGGCCTCTTTAATCCTCTGCAGGGCAGTGCCTGAAGGTCGAATGAATGAGTCTCCAAGCCGTGAGCGGAGATATTCAAGGTCATAATTTCCTATATTCGTATATAATCCCGCGGTAGCAGACATTCCTACAACCATCGCTCGTGAGCAGATTTCAGCCATGAACGATTCTGGAGTTCGTGAAAAGGTATACATGTAAATTTTAGAGAGGGTGTCGTGCTCCTCGTTGTCTACGATATCGTAGTAACTGAAACCAGCATCATAGAAACCCTGCCCCTGGATAACATTCGTGTTTTTGCGCAATTTATAGGGTATATTGTGCTCCATTATGTTGTTTGTGAGAGTATCTACAGTTTCTGCGTCAAGGCGGAAGTTGTTTAGAACTGTCCTGACGGCGAGATCGAGTGGAAAAACCTCTTGAACCGCATCATCTTCCTCTTTAAGTTGACAGTAATTTTCAGCCAGATATCCGATACCTCTCTGGAAGTATGTGAGGAATCCAGAAATTTCGCGAAGCAAGGACCGAATATTCACTCCGGGAACCTTTTCTCCTCCACTCAACGCCTTTATCCAGTTGGTACGATTTCTGGGATCCTCTACTATCCGGATCCTTTTATTTTTGGCATCCAGAACCTGGTGGAATTGATAATCATAAAAGAGAAAGTTTCGTTTGTTCGAAGAGAAATCATCGTCTGACTTACAGGTGTGCTGAAGATTGTATGTTCTGGATATCTGGTCTGCCTTGTCCTGAAAGTTTGTAATTATTTCGCGAGGTGATGACCAGCCCCTTTCAGGAGCCATACGCTTTCGCTGTCTGGACTCCTGCAACAAAACTTCTGGGCATTCGTTTTCCATGAGGTGGTTATGGATATTAAGGAAACGATCGAGGAGATCTGCCCGAGATTTGAGGCTTGATTCTATGATATTCTTGATTACGCTCTCTTTGGTCGCATCAAACTCATCAATGAAGATCAGTGATCCGTCAATCAATCGCTTCTGGAAGTAATATGAATTCTCTACGATGGGGGTGTTTTTGCGGACAAATTTGTCTATACTAAGAAAGATTATGATCTTCTCATCAGTAAAGACAGCAGGGTAAAGGATTCCTATCCATCGGTACTCCGGATTGGTTTTGATCGCATCAAGCCTTTCCGCTTTAGTCTTAAACTCCTGGTTTAGTTGTTTGACAATGAATTTTCGAAAGTTCGGTTCAAATTCCTTCCGTATCTGTTCATCGAGGTTTGTTTTTATGTTTTTGTCTATTTTCGCATTTCTTGAAACTTCAACGCGAGATTTTAGATCGCGGTAACTATTGACTTTAAACCGATCTGGGATCTGAGAATCTACAGATAAAAGATTGTTAATGACGGATTCGGAGTTTGAGTTGATGAAGATTACATATTTATTGTAGTCATCTTCAGCATTGTCAGCTTCGAATCGCTCCTTTAGTTTGAGGAAAGGGAGATTTTTCTTAAGGTTGGTTATGAAGAATATCTTTCGCTTCTGTTCTGCGAAATTCTTGTAGTGTTTGTAAATGAAATCAAGTACATTATGCGTTTTTCCAAAACCAGTGGGCATGCTCAGGAGAAGAAGCCCTGTTGTATCTTCGTCTAAGCATTGTTGTTCGAGAATTTCCTGCATAAGTTTCCTTCACCCAAACGAACCGCTTTTAATTAATTCTCCCTATAGATTAAGCGGGCTATATACCTTTTGAGTTTAACCGGGACGATGTAAACCCCGAATAAAGCAATGAACAGCCCTGAATCACCATTTATGGATTCGGTGACCTGTGAGCATAGAGCAAGAGAAATACCTGCGAGTTGCTGAACCTTGTTCTCCTAAACCTGCAGTAAATGAATGCACGAGTAGCCGTGAGGCTGAGCGAAGGCTCTTTCCGGCAACCTTATCCCACCTTCAGGCGACTCCCCTGTATGGCGCTCTCCTCCGACATCCCAAAAGGCCACCGTGTCGCACCGCTGCTCTATGAAGCATTCAGGACTACCGGCATTCACGGCAGGGTGGATATGCCCGAAGATAGGCCTCCTCAGGGTGTCGAGGCCGGCTCGCTGGAGCACATCCGTTTTCTCACCCTGACCGTGGCGATCGACTACCAGCGGGATGCCCACGCGCTCTGGGAGAGCGCCCGGCGCACATACGAGGACCCGGAAACCCGGTATCTCTTCGATCCAGCAACATTGCACGAGACGCCGTATTCAAAGATCGTCGACGACCTGCAGAAGCACGGGCTCTCAAAGAAGATCCAGCAGGACGCGTTCATCTGGCACACGGTCGCCCTCTCGTTTTACAAGAAATGGAACGGCGATCCACGTAACTTCCTGGCCGACTGCGGCTATGACGGGCCGACAATCCTCCGGCGGTTAAAGGATGACCAGCACCTCGGCGACGGCCGACCGTACACTGATTTCCCCTTCCTGCGGGGGAACAAGATCGGGCCGCTCTGGCTGCGGATGCTCAGGGACAACGCAGGGATCAGTACCATTCAAAACCTGGAGACCGTCCCGATCCCGGTGGACATACACGTTGCCCGGGCATCGCTCTGCCTCGGCGTGGTGCATGGGAAGTACGAAGGCCGGCTCGAGGACCTGTTTGCCGATGTTCGGCGTGCCTGGGCAGAGAGTGTCAAGGGGCACTCGGTCGATGGAAGGCCCATGATCGCCCTGGATGTGGACGAACCACTCTGGCACCTCTCCAAGTTCGGGTGCGGCCGCAGGAACCCTGAGACGGGGGTCTGCCCGCTCCGGGGGACATGCGAACTGGGTGCGTTCTGTGTGGAAGGGAGAGTGTCCATCAACAAGCAGACGGTGGCCCTTGATACGCCGGCTGGCCGGTGAAAGACCTGCCGTAATGGAAGTGAGGACGAAGTGGATCCAGGTGAGAAAGTCCTCTGCATAATCTCGTGCGGCGGCAGAAAGATCTGGGACGACAGTCACGGTCGGAATGCCGGACCAACGCCTGCACGGAATGTGTACACGGGCAACTTCGTCCGCCTTAACCAGAAGTATGCGGAGCGGTTTTATCCCGAATCCTGGTGCATCCTCTCCGCCAGATACGGTTTCCTGATGCCCGATGATATCGTGCCGGGGAATTATAATGTGCGAATTACCGATCCCGAAGCAATCTCAAGAGAGAACCTGCGGGAGCAGGCACAACGACTTGGGCTTGATAGGTTCGACCGGGTTGTTGTGGTAGCCGGCAAAGACTATGTTACTGCTGTACGGTGGGCGCTTCCGAAACTCAGGGTGGATGCGCCTCTTTCGGGTGCAAGAGGTATAGGCGACATGATGAAAAGAGTGAAAACGGCCCTGAATGGGGGAGAGCCGCTGGAGTCCTGGAACTAATCATCGTAGGCGTTTCCACGCGGTCGAACGGCGATTAGCGACACTCTTTTTGCATCTTCGTCAGGAAGATAGATCAGCCGGTAATCCCCAATACGGTATCGCCACTGTCCGGCAAGCGGGCCTGAAAGAGACTTGATTGTATCGCCTCGCTTTGTAGTAGGTGACACAACGATTTCCGCCACTGCTTCAAGAACTCTGCCCTGCAATTTCTTATCGTTATACTGGCTGAGATTCTTTCGGAACTCTGATGTGAAAGAGACCACCCACCCCTTGCGACCCTTTTTGAATTGGGAGTCAATATCACTACTCTCGGACACGATCCCCAACCTCTGAGGAATCTGATCTAATGAGTATGCAGGTAGCCCAGGGACTTCCCCTGCAGCCTTCTGGAGGATGAATATTTCATGCTCTTTAGGCAGATCTTCTCGCGTTTCTGAGATCCCCCTGAAGATTACATCCTCGATTGTAGATTCCGGTTCAATACTGAGGAGTTTTTCTTCGGGCCAGGTGAGAAGTTCTTCACGAAGCAGGTTGCCGAATTCAATCAGCGCATAGTCATATGCCGACATCTTCGTAAAGCAGTAGAGGACATCGACACCTGTTTTTGCTTTGAGGTACGCCCAGTCAATCACATCCCTATAGTCGTTGCGGGAAGTAAGGTCAAATATCCTGGTGACCTGATTTCGGACTATATAATCGATTAAAATATTCGTCAACAGACGATTTGTGGTCCAGGCTTTCTGGATAACCGACTCCCCTTCAAGGGGACAGCTGTATAACTGTATCGGTTCGGTTGGAGTGACCAGTCCATAGAGACCGGAGATAAAGAGAGCATGATGTTTCGATTCGATCAGTTTTCTTTTTCCCTCTGATCCCAGGGCAAGGTAAAATCTTCCCGAATAGCGTGAGATTGCAGGGAGGTACTCTGCCCAATCTGCGCTGCCACCAAAGTCGGCGCCTGGTGCGAGATTATTATTATATTCAAGCTCTGCTGTGTCAATGCCACCCCATGAGACATCGCCGCTCCAGATTAGGTTGCGGACTTCTTCTCGCTTCTTGAGGAGTGATGCGGCTAATGTCGGTGAGAGCCTGCTGACAATCGATTCTTGTCTGGAGTACTCTGGTGTCCCACCTTTCTTTTTATGCAGGGAGCAGATGGAAAGAAACAGGACCTTACTATCGGGCTGATACAACGCGGGTTCGGCGCTCATGATGGGAGATAGGTGTACCTGGATAAAAACTTTCTAAAACTAACCAGGAAGCCTCGCTGCCCTATTTGCCTGTAGTGTCCCGTCTATTGACCCACCATTAAATTGGTTGAGATGTGAGGGAACCAGTTTTTTTGCATCAGCATTACTCTGTAGCGAAGGAAGGGAGCCATGGATAGCCTTAAAGAATCTCAAATGCCAGCCCTTTTTATTGATACAGTCCCCAAACACATTCTGAGACCATTCATATGACCCTCTCTTCATCGCAAAAGGACGTCGTCAGTAGGTTCCTTCGGGAACAGGAAATGCCCGAGCTCTACCGGTCATATACGTGGGGAGGCGATACCTGGGAGAGAGGGTTCGCGGATCTCTTTAGCCTGGAACGAGATATCTCGCGTGCTGCTCGGGAGTATTCGCTCAACCAGGCTCACCTGCTTCGGATCGCACGGTGGGGGCGGCTTCGTAATAAAAACAGGATCTCCTGCCCCAACCCCATCAGAATAACACTGTATGTCGATGGCATGCCGGCTTATTGGTTGAAGAGGGAACCGGAGAACGCGATCTGTATCCTCGGCTGTCAGGTTCGCGGCTTCGGACCCACGTACTGCAGTAAGATCCTTCATTTTGCAGTACCGCAGATCTTCGGGGCTCTCGATACCCGGCTTGTCCGCACGTTTGGAATGACGGATGATCTAAATGATCCTCAATATCAACTCCTGGACTTGCATGCCAGCCGGTCCAGTGACCGCTGGACGATTAACCCTCGCCAGGAAGGCTGGCCACGAGAATACGGTACATGGGTTGAGATTCTCAATCTCATCGCTCAAACCCTGAACGGGGCGGGAACTCAATGTCCGCATCCATCACTATACGTGCAATCCGGACTTCGAGAGGAGGGGGTATGGCTGCCTGCAGATGTTGAAACGGCCCTTTTCAGTTATGCGTCTCAGCAGATTGAGGAAGTTAAGAAGAAATGAGAAAGGGATATGTCTGGCTTAATGTTCTAATCTTGTATGATTCTTCTCAAACAACTGATATCACCCATATCCTCCATATTTTGCCGGTTATTTCCGTCTTCTGATTTCATAAATGAGGAATTTATGACCAAATGCATTCCAACAGTCGGATTGAAACCGCAAGATTAATAAATGTCCTTGTAAAGGTCTTCATTAATAAGGTTACGTGGGCATATGCAGGTAAATTCTTCCGAAATTCATCCATTCAATGAATTGCCTGAAGCTCTGGTAGAAGAGTTGCTCAACCAGTGTGGATCGATGGGAGATACACTCTCCCGTTCTTTCCGGAATTTGCTTGATAATAAGGGTGCTATCCGGAATGATTTGGCGGATAATGGTTTGTTGAAGCATGATTCTGATCTGCTCACGAATCAATCATACCCAACAACCTGTGGTGTCGATGGCGCGTATACGCTGGAGAGACTGCTTTCAACCGATATGGTTGCAGTGGCAGGGGTCGCCGTTGAGGGACTGACGCCCCCGAGCGAGACCCGGCATTGGGAATATCCCCACCATCTCTGCGAGGTGCTGCCCACCAAACACCATGACAAAACGGGCCTTGTCTCGAAGGCAATCATGCTTTCGATGGAACTTGAACTGGCCAACTCGGCTCCGCACGATGTCATTTTTCTCGATGGGTCGTTCACTACGCCTCTCATCAACATCCAACAGGCATTATACACCATCGATGAAGTCGATAGGCATCTCTCAGACATCCTATTTGAACGAATGAAGGACACGATGGAGGCATACAAGACAGTTGTTCATGCCAGGCGATCTGACCGGCAGTTTGTCAGCGTGCCAAAATATACGTCTCATAATCAGATAGCAAAAATTCTCTTGAAAGATGGCGTATACGAGGACCGGGCTCTCCTCTCCTTCGTACTAAGTGCCGGTGAATACATTCGACCGTTTCCGTTTAAAGTTCCAGATAGCATGTGGTCATTCGCCGAACCCTTTCTCAAGGAACTGGGAAATTTGGAGACCATAATCGACGGCATGCGTAACCTCTACGTGGTATATTACCGCCCCTTCATTCATTCACCAACCTTCAGATTGGAACTCCCCCAATCGGTTGCGACCGACAGAAACCGCCTGTGCAAGGTCTTTGAAGCAATCAAACTACAAAGCGGAACTCCCGGGATATTTGAGCCCTACCCCCTCTATCTGGCGGATAGAATGGTGAAACAGATGGGACGGGCCGTTCCTGCTATCAGAAAAGCAACGACGCAGGAGATGCTGCAGTTCTGGGACGAGGCCGAGGCTGAGATCTATCTGCTGATGCATGGCTATCGAACAGAAACAGGGCGATGAGTGGTAACTATGTCTGAAATCAAGGAAAAATTCGACCGGACAGAAAAGATCGGAGTCATCGGATCGCCATCCTCAACCGCGGGACTGAATATCGATATTCTCGGGACTGCGGTGAAGAAGCGTCTTGTAGGTGGTCTGAGCGTGTTTCACTACACGCAGGACAGCGAGGACCATTATGCCATGGGCCAGATAACCGAAGTAGAAATGCAGAACGTCTGGACACAGGATCCAACCATGAGGGGCATTATCCGGCAGAAAGGCCGGGTAGATCCGATAACGGAGCGACAGGACGTACACACCGCCAAGATGATGGTGAGCTCGGTCTTTTCTGATGGAAGCAAGGGAATCGAGCCGAGTTCGCTCGGAACGGTCCCTGCGACGGGAACGTCGATCCGGTTGCTGGATCAACCCATCATGGAGTCCCTCTTCGCGAATTACCAGGACGAGCTCTTTTACCTGGGAAACGCCTATGGCACGTCGATCCCGATGCCCATGTGGTTCAAGCATTTCGGAAAATCCCGGGCAGGTAGCGGCGGTGTCGGGGAGGCATATCATATCGGGGTATTTGGGAAGACCGGCTCCGGCAAGTCTGTCCTCGCAAAGATGATGATGATGGGATATGCGAAGCACCCGTCCATGAGCATATTCGTCCTCGATCCCCAGGGAGAATTCGCCAGCGATCTGACTGATGCTTCTCCGCTGCGGAAAGTATTGGTTGAGAAGTTAGGCAGAAACGTCGAGGTTTATGACCTCCACAACCTCGTTCTGACCGATAAAGAGTTGTTCAAGAGGATACTTGCCAACTCCGGATTTTTTGAGGAACTCGGTATTATCCTGGACGCGAATCGGGGTCGGGCAGCGAGTGAAGTCCTGAAAGCGCTCCAGCCGAGAAAGCGAGCAGCAAAGAAGGATGATCTGAGCTCGTTTGGTATCGATCCAGAATCCTCCTCTTCGGATAGCATCCCTCTACATCAGGCATACACTCGCGATGCGTTCGATAGGATTTGGGATGCACTTGGCCGAGAGCAGGTTCAAAACTACATTTACACCTCAAAGGATACACGAGAACGGCTTAGTTCGCGGTATGAAACCGCCGACCCCGATGAGTTTTACGAGCGCTGGAGGAAGGTTGCCAACCTCTTCAAGTATGAACGTGGGGTTCGTGCAGTAAATATTCAGGATCTGGTCAAAAAGATTGGTGAAAGACAAGGGAATACCATTATCATCGATTTTTCAGAGAACAATATCCCGCCGGACACCTACTGGAACGATTCGATCCGGTTCATCTTAATCGGAGAGTTCCTCAAAATGATTAAAAACGAGGCAGAGGAGGCGTATAGAGCGAAACAGTTGCTCAACTGCCTCGTGGTAATCGACGAAGCTCACCGACTTGCACCACGTGAAGATCCTGAAACCGAAGACATGAAGATTGTCAAAGACTCCCTCATCGACGCCATCCGCACGACCCGTAAGTACGGTTTGGGCTGGATGTTCATCAGCCAAACCCTCTCCAGCCTGCACCGCGAGATCATAAGCCAGATCCGGGTCTATGTCTTTGGATTCGGTCTCGGATGGGGAATTGAACGGTTCGCCCTGAGGGACATCATCGGGGGTGCTGAGGACGCTATCCAGCTCTACCAGATGTTCCGCGATCCCCAGAGTTCACTGGGAGAACGGACATACCCGTTCATGACCATAGGCCCCATCTCGCCGCTTTCGTTCTCGGGGACGCCGTTGTTTTTCAATGCCTTGAAGTATCCTGACGACTTCGTGAGGATGAACTTTGATTAGGCGGCATTTTTGAGAATTCTCAAGGATGAGCGAATATGATGGCGGGAGGGATATATGACTCTAAATTGGGGATTAGTGGAGGATCGACCGCGACGGGGGGCCTATGCGTCGGCTCGAGGCTTTGCAGTATCACGTTCGGGAAGACGGTCGGGGTGTGATGCTGCCGCGGCTTACTGAGTTACTCCCGCACGTATTTCCCGCCAACCGGTACGAACCGCTCCGGCTTCTTCACCGTATCGTATTTGCGGATATTTTCAAGTTCTAGGGCCATCCACTGCTTCTTTTTCCCTCCGTCCTTCCGTACTCGCGGTCCTTTCCAGTGCTCCTGCCACTCTAGGTAATCCTTCACCTCTTCCCGGGTGAGGAAGACTGCGTCGCCGAAGGTCTCGAAGAACGCGAGAGGATCCTCTGAGATAACTATTCGCTTGATCGTCGCCTCCCCGACGTAGCCGGTGTCTTCGTGGGACTGGTAGAAGACGAGTTTCATGCCGTTCCGGAGTTCCTTGAAGACGGTGGCGGGTTTGATGAAGACAGTTTTACCGTCCTTGAAGAACCGTGGGGTGTACTTCTTCGGGACCGGGAAGGTGACGCCGGTGATCTCGGACATCGGTTACGCCTCCACGCCGGCCCGCTTGAGGATGAGCCGGTAATCCTCCTCGGGGATCTCGCGCATGGCTATGCGGAGGTGGCCGCTCCACATCGTTTTGTTCGTGATGAATTTGAGATCCCCGATCAGCGGCTTAAACTCCAGCGGCTCGGCAAAGACCTTGATTGGCCTGACCTTCATGCGGAAGGGGAAGACCTCGTCGCCCATATGCGGCGGGGTGACGAAGAGGCGGGAGTGGTCTTCGTAGGGCTCGGAGACGACTTCGTAGGCTCCGGCTATCGCGGAGGGGAGTATTGTGTCGTCCTCTTTCTCCTGCCGGACATATACAAGGATAGTGTCGCCGGGCTTCACCCGGTGCATGAGGTTTTTGTTCCGCTTTGGTACTCCCCATACGTGCTTTTTTTCGAGGATCTTCCAGTTGTCCCGGTTGGAGGAGGCGATCCAGTGGGTCATGATTGATTCTTCGCGATAGCAATTAAAAAATGATACGATTACTCACGCCTCGCTGATAGCCTTGAACGCTGCTTGCATTGGATCCGAAAAGAATTCAACTCGTAACTTATCGAGTAATTCTGGAGGGATACTTCCGAAGTCTGTCGCGTTTGTAGTCGGTATTATCACCTGCTTCGCCCCGGCATCCATGGCAACTCTAATCCGATCTCCAAGATACTCGACCCTCGAAAGCACTCCATGGATAGTCATTTCACCAAGGATAATCATGCCGCCTGCAAGCGGTTTTTTGACAATCGCAGACAGGATGGCTACATAAAAGGCAACACCCATATCTTCCGCCTCCTTTCCGTGGCCGGGGCTCATCACCTGAATGTTGAGATCGTAACTTCCGATATCCTGTTCAAGCCCCAGTTTTTTACTGTTGACTCGCAGGTAGTTGTACGCCATCTGAGCGGATTCTCTGATGGACTTTGATGTCAATCCAACGATCTTAAACTTCCCAGAGCCAGGTATGGCGGCAACCTGTATCCGGAAGAGCATCACTCTGCCCAGTGTGGGGTCCCATCCGATGCTGAAGACGTCGCCGGGCGCCATTGGTCCTTCGGGGATCAGCTTTGTCACCCCTATCTCCGAGCATTCGGCGATGAACTCATCACCGGTCTCTTTATCGAGATATGACAGGTTTACCCGGGAGAATTCTATAGGATTCATCCGCTTCAGCTGCTCTTTGACCCTTCGCCGCATCTCCAGGCCGAGATTTATGTACTCAGCCATCTCCTCCTTGGTACACTTTCCATCGGGATGGATGAGCTTTACAAGGCCGGAGATCGTTCGGACGGCTGCCTTCCTGTCACGCTGGCCGACATGGTTGCCGAATGAGAAGCATGCGTCATAGGTGTCTGTATAGTTTAGGGGTCTGAGACTGTTGTGGAAGATCTCTGCGATATAATCAGCAACAAACCCCATGTGCGGGGTGAAGTGCTCGGGTTTTAGTTTCGGCATCTCCCACCCGGGGAGGTATGCATGCCACCGGTCATGGAATGCGGTATCGTTGCGGATGGTATCAGGCAGGGGAGCGAAGAGGTGCGAAGTGCGTGCGATTGACTCGACATCCCCGTCTATATTACCGTTGAAGACGATGCCCGCTTCAGCCGAGAGCGTTCCCTTGTCGTCACCACGCGAAAACGATCCCTGTTCCATATAGCCCTTGAACATCTGCTTGTTTGCTTCGTTCTTGAAGTGTGACCCTGCCACTTCATCAAACGCTACGAGGTCGTTTTTGAGAACCAGACCCGGCTTGTCTTTTCGGTTCTTCCAGCCGAAGAGGTCGGGAACAGATCCCTGGCCTCCGGAGAGAAGTATGGCATAGGGGGAGATTTCGCGGTAGACGAAAGATTTCCCGGTTTCCCTGGGTCCGAGTTCGATGAGATTGTAGTTCTTCTCGACCATCGGGATGAGGCGGAGGAGCAGGAGCATCTTCACACGCCAGGTGAAATCAGGGTGTGTCGGCTCATAACCCATCGACCGAAGCAGTATGTCCACCCATTCCTCTCGTGAGAACTTCTGCCGCCCCTCGATCCATTCATCGATCCTGGCACTGGCGATCTGGATGGGTTTCATATTGGCGATGACGAACGGCCGGGTAACGTTGCCGTGGATGATAGTCTCATCATAGACCAGTTCGATATTTGACCAGACACCGCCGGTGAGCACCCGTTCGTATTTCTCCACGTAATCCTCGTCGATATGCACTTTTTCAAGGCCCGACGTCGCAAGATGAGCCCAGTATTTCCCCCCTTGATCCTTTTCATCGAATGTGACCGTGACGAGATCAATGATCTTCATCGACCCCGACCGCTTCAGGCGGGCCTTGATCAACTCCCCCTGGTCGGCTCTCACTACACGATCCGTGATCGCGCTCTTCACGAGTTGGAGGCCCTCTTTGATCTGATCGTCGTCCGTGGTCGAACAGTATTTTCCGAGCAGATATTCAAGTACGTAGACCGGGATCGAAAATCCTACTTTCAGTTTATGGACAAGATCCTTTCGCACCACCCGCCCCGGGAATGCCCCCTCGAGTTTGCGATCAAGTTCGTCGATTGTAGCATCATGACCAGAATTCATCGATCTCCACCTTGAGTGTTACAGATTCCTCGGTAAGTTGCTCCTCGTCGTCTGCATCCTGCACCAGAACAAGAAGCTGCGATCCAAACTCCGGTGCGGATGCGGCGTCAACCAGCGTGAGAGTGACCGTCTGCACGCTCCCTCCCGGCTCTATGGTTACAGCATTGTCGTGCCGGAATATTACCCGCCCGGTTTGCGGATTTTTAATCTTCACATACACTTTGCGGGCAAGGAGCTGTGCATCTGCACCAAAGAGTCTCTGTTGCCCTGCAACTCCGGGCTCTATCTGAACCCTGGGCATCTCGCTTGCAATCTGGCCGACAGGTTTGAGGACAACATTCACTTTCTTCGCCTTCGCCGGCCACTGGACACGTACAATAGGAATGACAAGTTCCTGCAGAGTCGCTCCGCCGTGGAAGAACCCAAGACCCCCATAGGTACGGAACGCGTTGACGCTTCTTGGGACGATTGCAACCAGATCCGATCCGGAGACCGGGAGGGAGAGTGCGGTCTTGTGAGTGAGGTTGCGTCCAACTATAACTCTCCGGGACGTCCAAGAGTGTTCTCCCGTTGGCTTTTCTTCCTCGATCTCATCGGGATCTGGCTGCCAGTGGAAGAATCCATGATCGGTGACTATGATCACACGACGATAGCCTGCGTCTCTGAGTTTCCGTACTGCAGAGGTATACCGTTCAAGATGTTCATCGGAACCTTCAAGCCGCAGACTGCCATCGTGGCCGGTCGTGTCAAACTCAGAACCCTCAACAGCGATGAACCGTGACGACGAGGAGGCCTTCTTTACCTTCTTTCCATCAAGAATTTCCTCAATGGAGAGGCAGGTGCTTGCACCCATATGCTCCTTCAGCCACGCTCGCCAGGTCTCCGCAATAACAAGGTTCCCCGATCCCTCGCAAGTTACTTCAAAGGTCTTTCTGTTCGATGAAAGACCGACGGTGAAGTGTTCTCCTTCCACCGGAAGGGCGTAGGGTTTTCCCAGCGCCGTGATGCTCGGGATCGGGGCTCTCGCAACCTCGACCGTCGCCCGCATTTCCGGCTCGCCTTTGTTGATTAATTCTGCAAGCCGGTGCCCGAGATCAAGGCGAAGCGCATCGAGGAAGACAAACGCTGTAGGTGCGTTGCTCTCCGTGAGAAACGCCAGGGCGCGTTCTCCAGCAGTAGGAAGATGCATGATGGCCTGTGAGTCCTGCTCAAGGAGATCCGAGAACGTTCTGCCGATAGCATCAACGTTCCGAAGGTATTTCCCCCGCAGTTTGTCCCGGACATCCTGAAGGTCTTCAGGCAGATCAGGAACCTCTTCAAAGAGGGTTTCGCCGGCTACATCCAGGCTCCAGCCATCCGACTGGTACCACTGGAGCGCGTCTTCGGTTTGTGTCCAGCCCTGTTCAATGCCCTTCTGTGCGATCAGCCGCCGGGCAACCTCACCAAGATTCACAAGGTGGCGCCACCCAATGGTCTCTGTGGCGATTTGCCCCCAGAATCCGGATCTCCGTTCCCTGAATTGGGATAGATCTCGTTCAAGGGCTTCGGCTAATGCGTCGATGTCGTCTATCCCCTGTAATCTGTCCACCGCTTTTTTGAACACCTCTCTCTCAACCGCACGTGATGCTTTTGATTTCGGGATGAACACGAGATCCCGCGCCCAACTGCCCAGAGAGATCATCGCATCGGCTTTCTTCACCGCACGTTCGAAGGAGGGGATATAGACGATGTTTTGTTGCCACTGCTGCAGGAGTTCCAGCGCATGATCGCGAGCAAGCCCCGGTGGAATAATCCGCTCGGCCTCTGGTGGCGGGGAGTCCGGGTTGGCAGCAGCGGCCTCTGTGCAGAGCAGAATGGCAGTCGCTTCCCGTTTCCATACCTCTTCGTCGAGGGTAGCCGGATCCGGCAACCCGAAGTCTTCCATGGCACGGCGGGCGAAGATCTCAAATTTTCCCTCGGATCTCAGGGCCTCGAATTCACCGCTGTTGCCGGCAAGAACCTCGAGCATCCGGCGGTCATTGATGAGTTCCCCTTTTGCTGCTCCTGCAGTAAAATCCTTCCAGTCGGCTTTGGGGCTGTCAAACCGTTCGTAGGCGTAGGTGGCGAGGAGAGGGGCAAGTTCGTCCTCACGATCGCCCGGGATCTGCACGCCGAAGTCTCTCAGCGCCGAGAGCAGGCTTGTCTCCCAGATAAAGTCCGCCTCGGGCTCGAAGACCTTGAACCAGGTGACGTCATCGTGTGATACCGGGAGCCAGACTATGCGGCTTCTTCGTGGTTCCTGCACGAACCTGTTCCGGAGTACCAGTTCGTGTTCTTCCGGGTCTGCCCAGAGTTCGAATCCATCTGCCGCCTTTTTCAAAATATCCAGCCATTCCTGACGCGGGTCGCACCAGAGGATCCAGGCATCAGGCTTTTTGAAGACTGCCCGGATTTTGGACGAGAGCCAGGTGTGGAAACTGGGAGATGTGTCGGTCATCAGCAATCCTTCTTTAACTCAATATCAGAGGTGAATGATCTCTAGATCTGGGATGTTCTTCTTTAGATGGTCTGCAAGAAGTCTCCGATGGCACTGTTCAACAGTGGGTTCGCTACAGAGCAGACATCCATTATCGAGCTGTTTGATATCGCAGGTTTCAAGAATGCTACGCTTTTCGAGCATTGCCAGATATTGATCCTCGTACTCCTGCCATGTGATCTCTTTTTTCTGCCATTTATCTAGCAATTCTTTCGTTGGCGCCACTTTGGTCCAATGGACGTAGTGGATATTCCCGATTCTTTCAAGAAAATATGGAAGATCAGATGCTTTTGTGAATCCCGCAAGTTGGGAGTTGTTATTCAGGCGGACGTCGAATACCGTGTTCACCTGATTTTTCAGCAACAATTCAAAGAACTGCCGGGAATTTTTTTTCGTGAAGCCAATTGTGTAAAGTTTCATATGCTCCCTCAGAATAGTGTTTCTTGAGTACCCTTTTTTGATTCGCCTTTTTTTCCTGTCTCATTACTCTCCAGAGAAACGCGATAGCCACAGGATTGGTTTAACTCTCGATACAAGCGCTCTCGAGTATCACTCTGATTCCCAAAAAGCGGCTTTTGTCCTGCATCAAACATTTCCTTTATCAGTTTTATTTCCAGCTCTTCGTTCGAGATCAAACCAACATCCGGAATGATATGGAGCACTCGCACTCCGCGATTCTGGAGTTCGCGGGAAACAAGGATGAATCGGTGACATTTTTCAGGCAATTTTTCTGAGCACATCAGACATATCTTTCGCCCCTCCCTGATCAGATCGATGAGAACGTCAATCCCGTGCTGAAACTCCACCCGTTTCCTCACGTTTTCGTAGTTAACCACTCCATCGGCGTACAATAACCTGGGATCTGTATACCTGCCTCCTATTTTATCTCCGCAAAAAATATACTCAATCTGGTTATTGTTCAAGAATCGCTTGATCACTTCACGATTGTACTGATTTTGATAGGCACTATACGGTGAACTGCGCACATCAATGATTGTCTCAATGGCATTTTCCTTGATGCGATCCAGGAAAATCCCAGATGGTAAGTCCGCGTATCCGATGGTATAACATACCCCTTCCATATTGTCATCACTCATTTTCAACTGATTTGCATGGAATTAATCCGACAACAAGTTTGTAGTGCGCTCCGGTTTTGGGATACTTTTCAGTAAGACCGAGAGTTGCATATGTGTCAGGGATAATCTCTTCCTTAACTCCGTCAGCCAGCGGATGCAAATTGCGGATATCTTTGACCACGAGCGAATATCGTCTTCCTCCGTATAAGAACTTCATCCGCTTCCGCGCTCTTCCATTATAGTCTGTATCGGGTATAAATTTCATCTCATTCTTTGAACGTTGAAGTTTTAAGAAAATTAATGATGAACTGAGAGGATGCTTCTCGACGTAGTCTCCAGAGATTTTATCGAGCCCATTCGCCAGCATATCTCTTTGACCAAGCCATTGGAGTGGCTTTTCATCTACAATTTTTGCAATTTTATCCCTTTCGAACATTCCAAGATATTTCCACGATTCTTTGTCGACATATTCATTCTCGGGCTGACAGGGAGACGGGCATGCTTTAAAAAAACCGATTCTCACGCATTCGAGCAGTTGAGGTCCCTCTGACTTGCCACACATCTTCCGCAGATCGTGATCATTGAAGGCCGACATATCGCTTCGATCGTAATTTCCGTGGTTAATTGGGCGCACCCATTCCCCGGTGTCGAGATCTTTCCCTGCGATACAATGCCCCCCCATTCGGAGCGAATTGGCTAGAACTACAATGTCGCGATGATACATTCTTATGCCCTCATTTTCTCTCGTACTTCAGATGCTGTTTTTTACAGGCCCATACGCCATCCAGATCAGCGATGCGTTTGATGAATTGTCCGCAGGTGTCGCAGTATACTAACCCCCGCAGATCTATGACCCCATCACAGAATTCCTGAGCTTCGTTAGCCGTGAGGCTCTGTGCCCATTCATTCCAATGTGCACCCGACCAGTTCCGAATTTGCCGTGTTTTCTCAATCTTTTCAAGGCAAATTGCTGATGCCTCCTTAAAACTGCTGAATTTTGATGCTTTGCTGCGAAAAGCACTCCAGAGAGGATCTAACGTATAATTGCCACCCTTATTGTACGGGACACTAATCACTAAATTGTGGCAGAGATCCTGAAGCATTGCTTCAAGCAACCTGCCTGCCTTTATCGCCCTATCCTGGGGAGAAGCGGTACGACAGCGATCTGAAATGAGCCACTCATAGTCATTCAGATGATCGCCAAAGATGGGGCCGTCCTTGAGAGTCCACTGAGAGATCTTGTAGTGCTCGAATTTTTTCCCGTTCATATGCCTACTCGAGGCTGATTTCAAGTATTCAAACCATATCGGGTCATGTGTCGTGATGAAGATCTGATGGTCCTTGAATTTTTCAAAGATCATCTCGGCCGTTGCACGGCGATGATTGCCGTCGACGCTGTGAAGGACATCGTCGAGAACGAGGAGGGCGACGTCAGGAAAGTGCTGAAATTGGAAACGTCTTATGGCAAGGAAAATACATAGCCCGAGTGAATCCACGTGCCCCTCGCTATAGAGCCCGCGTGGGCCGCCCGATCTTCCATAAAAGTCACTCTTCAATTCCAGACTGGCGTTTGCCCGTTGCTTCACAAGTATTTCCGGTGAGCCGATTGACTCTCCGGGGTGGACGAACTGATAGTACTCGTGTGCAGTCT
>MTKW01007097.1_pt2 | contig 20231 bp, 18 predicted proteins | sample 1042761 | NCBI WGS metagenome assembly MTKW01 (sample SAMN06205366, study PRJNA360243) | anaerobic digester metagenome | biome: Wastewater treatment plant; feature: Anaerobic digester sludge; material: sludge; isolation source: anaerobic digester fed with sludge from wastewater treatment plant ... | reverse complement strand
TATGGCCTGGGTACTATGGAATTCTACTTTGATAATAATGATCCAAATAAGGTTGATGGCTTCTTTTATGGAAATTACATTATAACTAAACCACATAGTTACTTCCTCGGTATAGCTTATGGTATCGGAATACCTGGATTAATTGCTTTCTTAGTACTGGTTTTTCAGCAGGTTTTCAAGACTTTAAAAACTATATTTAAAAGGGATATTGAACTGAATATTGTGCATATAAGCATATTTATTGGTATTCTTGCTTTTCTGTTCCAGGCATTATTTAATGATTCGGTCGTGGGAATGTCAATAATTTTCTGGCTGTTATTCGGCATCTCAAGCGGGTTGCTGAGACAAGCATACAGTAGCAATAAGGAGGACTAACATGGAGGATGAAATCAGCTTGCGAGAAATACTCGGGGTAGTATATAAGGGCAAGAGAACAGTGGCGATAATTACCATAATTTTTTTAGTTGGTGTAATAGCACTAAACTATTATTTAAGACCGGTTTATCAGGCGACTGCGTTTTTATATGTGAAGCCGCCTATATTCACAATTAAAAGTTCACCGGATGAAGAAATTATTGTAGATAATCTTTTAGGTCTGCCTAGAATAAATACTGATAATATTGTAATTCAGGCTAAATCTCCGACTGTACTTGAAAAAACTCNNAAAATTGATTCAACAGCAAAGACGGTTGCTGAAATTAGCAGCCAAATTGCAGTGTCAAGACAGACAGGTAAAAACATAATACAAATAACTGCCACGGATTCTACTCCCTACTCTGCGGCCCAATTGGCAAATGGATTATCCGAATCACTTATTGATTATGTGAATAAGGAATATGATAAAGATGTGTCTCAATTAATGGGTTATATGGAAGAGCAGATTCGCAAAGGCAAAGAAGAAGTAAACGAATTGAAAAGGAATCATCAACAATCACCTGATCCAATATTGTTAGAAAATGAGATAGAGATAAATAACGCATTAACCAAATTAAATGTATACAATGAAAAATACGCTTTAATTGAAATCTACCAAGCAATAAATAATAGTTCAGATAATATTTCACTAATTTCTCCCGCAGTTGTACCGGCAAAACCGATTAGCCCGAACAAAGCACTCAACATAACAGTGGGAATTATTGCAGGAGTATTACTGGGAGCCCTTGTCGTAATTACTAGATACTACATTGAACAAATTAAGCAGAAGTAAAACTAGAAGACTCTTGGACCAGAATAGAAAAAGAGGAAAAGGGAAATGAGCGAAGCTAAGAAGGAAAAGATCTTTCTATCATCTCCCCAGATGAGTGATGAAGGATATGAAATGCAATATATTCAAGAAGCATTTGCAACGAATTGGATAGCCCCTTTGGGTCCAAATGTGACTGAATTTGAGAAGGAGTTAGCGTTAAAGGTAGGAAGTGGACACGCCGCTGCGTTATCTTCGGGCACAGCCGCTATACATATGGCTCTAAAAGCAGCCGGAGTAGGCCCCGGGGATATTGTTTTTTGCCAGTCTCTTACGTTCTCTGCTACAGCTAACCCTATTATCTATCAGAATGCTATACCGGTCTTTATTGACAGTGACTATGAAACCTGGAATATGAGTCCTGCAGCCTTGGAAAAGGCCTTTGAGAAATATCAGCCCAAGGCAGTACTGGTAGTTCATCTTTATGGCCTATCAGCTGATATGGATAGGATTATGGAGATTTGCCGGAGACATCAGGTTACATTAATAGAGGATGCAGCGGAAAGCTTGGGGACTTTGTATAAAGGTAAATATACTGGGACATTAGGTGATTATGGTGTTTTCAGTTTTAATGGTAATAAGATAATAACTACCTCAGGTGGTGGTATGCTTGTCTCCGATAATGAAGAAAGAATTGGAAAGGTCAGATTCTGGTCTACTCAGAGTAGGGATCCGGCTAGACACTACCAACATAGTGAGCTGGGCTACAATTATCGGATGAGTAATGTGGTAGCCGGTATCGGTAGAGGACAGCTCAAGGTATTAGATCAAAGGGTTGCAAAGAAACGTGAGATATTCCGGTATTACAAGCAGGAGCTTGGCAATTTAGATGGTGTCAAAATGATGCCTGTTAATGAATGGAATGAACCGAACTTCTGGTTGAGCTGTCTTACTCTGTATGGAAAAGTAAGACCATTAGATATTATCGAAGCCTTGGAATTCGAGAATATTGAGAGCAGACCGCTCTGGAAACCCATGCATTTGCAGCCTTTCTTTCAAGGGTACGATTTTATAGGCGAAGGGGTAGCGGAGGACTTGTTTAATAACGGTGTCTGTTTACCCAGTGATACAAAAATGACTGACGAGGACTTAGCTAGGGTAGTAAATATTATTAAAGGGCTGTGGTGATGGCCGGTGTATGCCAGATTCTTTAAAAGGGCGTTAGATTATATAATATCCTTATTTGCTTTGATATTATTGTCACCGTTATTACTTAGTATTGCTATTCTTGTTAGAATAAACATTGGTTCGCCGGTGCTTTTCAAACAAAAACGCCCCGGACGAAATGAAAAAATCTTTACCCTCTATAAATTCCGGACCATGACTGATGAGTGCGACAAAAATGGAGAGCTGTTACCCGATGAATTGCGGTTGACTAAGTTTGGCAAATGGTTACGCTCAACATCCCTGGATGAATTACCGGAACTGTTCAACATCTTGAAGGGAGACATGAGTCTGGTTGGACCTAGACCCTTGCTGGTTGAGTATTTGCCTTTATATAATGAAGAACAGAGACGCCGCCATGAAGTCAGGCCAGGGTTGACAGGTTTTGCGCAAATTAATGGCAGAAATGCGATTAGTTGGGAAGAAAAATTTCGATTTGATTTGCAATATGTTGATAATATAACTTTTTTGCAGGATTTAAAGATTATTTTCCTTACCATAATAAAAGTAATAATCCGCGAAGGCATTAATAGTGAAGGAACAGTATCGATGGAGTTATTTAAAGGTACAAATAAAGAAAAAAGAGTAGAATGGTGATGATTCGGATTTATAAAAAGATATTTGCTAGAATTATGAATTTAAATTTAAGCTTGACAGATAAGCAAATTTTTTTTGCTACAGTGATTGTAGGAGGATTTAACTTAATAGTAAAGTTTGTCACCTTTTTTAAGGAGCTAGTAGTAGCAAATATATTCGGGATTAATGATGAATTGGACGCATTTTTAATTGCCTTGACGATACCAAGTTCTATTATAGCTGTTATTGCAGGCTCATTTAATGCAGCTTTGATTCCAACCTATATTCAAGTTCGTGAAAGTGAAGGTGGTGAGGCTGCTAATAAATTACTTTCTAATGTATTAACAATTAGCACTATATTACTTGCGGCCATTTCCTTATTAATGTTTTTTCTTGCGCCTTACCTGTTGCCTTTACTTGGTTCTGGCTTTAATGTGGAGAAAATTAGCTTAACCAAATCATTTTTTATTATATTGTTACCAATTATCACAATAAGCGGGATCGGAACAATTATAGGTGCTGTTTTAAATGCTGAGCAGAACTTTGCTTTGGTTGCAATTGCACCAGTATTAACGCCACTATTTACTATTGTATTGGTGTCGTTTGGAGGCCGACAATATGGAGCATATACATTAGCCCTAGGAACGGTATTGGGAATGACTATAGAAGCAATTATACTTACAATAGGCCTTAAACGACGAAAAGTATCTATTAAATTTAAATGGTATGGATTGGATACTGATACTAGAATTGTAATACAACAATATATTCCGACGATCGCAGGTTCAGTGCTAATGAGCAGCACTACACTGGTAGATCAGTCTATGGCAGCAATGCTGGGTTCCGGCAGTGTTTCCGCATTAAATTACGGAAACAAAATTGTTGCATTTATCGCAGGGCTAGGTTCTACAGCGATTGGGACTGCGGTATTACCATACTTCTCAAAAATGATTGCAAAATCAGATTGGAAAGCTATACAAAAAACTCTTAAAATATATCTAACGTTGATCATTTTAATATCCATGCCACTTACGTTGGTTTTAATATTCTATTCGGAACCTTTAGTAAAACTAATATTTGAAAGGGGTTCTTTTTCTTCACAGGATTCAATACTTGTAGGGCAGATACAAGCAAATTATTTATTACAGATTCCATTTTATATTATGAGTATCTTGCTAGTACGGCTCATTTCTTCACTCAAAGCCAATAATTATCTAATGTGGAGTGCTTTCATAAGTGTTATAGCCAATGTTTCTCTGAATTATATATTGATGAAAAGACTTGGTGCTGCAGGTATAGCATTAGCAACGTCATTAGTGTATTATTTTTCTTTTATCTATTGTGCTATCGTTGTAAAGAAGCTTATACCAAAAGAATAATTGCTCAAATAATAATAAAATCATGAGGTGTGTTATGGAATTTGTTAATTGTAATTTATGTGGCTCCAAGGATTATAAAATAGTATATAAAAAACCAGATAATCTGTATTATCCAGACGAATGGTTTGATGTTGTAGAATGTACGAATTGTGGGTTAGGTTTCGTTAATCCAAGACCTGACATTAATGAAATTGGCAAGTATTATTCTAAAGATTTCTATGATTATTTTGAACGAGAAGCTAATTTACACATGGAAAGATATAAGAAAGAAGCCAAATATTTAGAATCTATAAAGAGCAAGGAAAAAAGACTATTGGATGTTGGATGTGCCAATGGTGATTTTCCTAGGTATATGAAGAGTTTGGGTTGGGAAGTAGAGGGAGTAGAAATATCAACAGAAGCAAAAGAAATAACTGATTTCAAAGTATACCGACAAAATTTTGCAGAGATTCCTATTAACGAACCTTACTATGATGCGATCACAGCATGGGCAGTTTAAGAGCACGTACATGATCCAATGTCCTATTTTATAAAAGCATCTGAAGTACTTAAACCTGGTGGTTTATTTGTGTTCTTAGTGACAAATTTTGATAGTTCTTCTTCACGGTATTTATTTAATGAAGATATACCGAGACATTTATATTTCTTTACCGAAAAAACCGTTAAGGAATACTTAAAAAGGAATGACTTTAGACTCGAAAAAGTGATATATAACAATAAAATTTATAGTATGAGACCAAGATTTTGTTTATATGCATTTTGGTATAGAAAAATAAAAAGAAAAGAATTTACCTTTAATGATATTCCTATTTCAAGACAAGATTTTTTTAAAATAAATAATTACGAAAAATCATTAATAAATACAATGAAATACATAATAAAATACCCATTAAATGTGTTTGATTATATAGCTATGATTATTTGCGAGAAATGGCAAATACTCACCAAAAACTATGGTATTGTGATATATGTTGCCAGGAAGTGTTAATGCAGGTAAGCATAAAATTTGAAACTAAAATTTAATATGACAGGGGGGGCCAACGTGGACAAGGCTGGCAAAGAATATTGGGATAACTCATGGGCATCGGTGCCTATAAATAATCCTATTGATCCATATGCAAAAGGGTTAAATAATTATATAAACCGAAATTTTCACAACTATTTTACACATATTTTTACAAAATATTTAAAAAAGCCTTCAATTAATCTACTTGAAGTTGGTTGTGCAAATTCAGTATGGCTTCCTTACTTCGCTAAAGAGTTTTGTTTCAATGTCTGTGGAATTGATTATTCAGAAAATGGGTGTATACATTCAAAAAGAATATTAGAACAGCAAGGGATTGCTGGAGAAATTGTTTTAGGAGATTTTTTTAATCCTCCTAAAGAAATGTATAAAAAATTTGATGTTGTCGTATCCTTTGGGGTTGTTGAGCACTTTCAAGAAACAGCCGAATGCTTGAAAGCCTTACGGAAATATTTGAAACCAGGTGGAATTATCATTACTGTTATTCCTAATATGGCTGGTTTAATTGGAACATTGCAAAGGATATTAAATAAAAAAATATATGATATACATGTACCATTAAATTTAGAAGATATAGTAGCAGAACATGAAGCAGCCGGGTTTGAAATAAAAGAAGCTACTTATTTTTTAATTGCAAATTTCTGTATTATAAATATCAATAATTTAATGCACAAAAAATTATTATATAAAATTTTGCTAAAAACAGCTTCTATAAGTAGCAAGATATTATGGATATTGGATTATATAATTCCCATAATTAAACCAAACAGATTTTTGTCACCATACATTATATGTGTAGCACAAAATGGCAATTAGATTGGAGGAAAAATGCGCATAACCTTTGTTATTGCAAGTCTTTCATCAGGTGGAGCTGAAAGAGTTGTATCCTTAATGGCTAATTATTGGGTTAATACTAATAAAAGTGTAACTATTATTACTCTTGCTGATAAAAATGACGATTTTTATTTTATTGATGAAAGAGTAAAGAGAGTTTCAATTGGTTTGGCACATGAGTCAAATAATTTATTTTTGAAAATATTTAATAATATTTTGCGAATAGTAAAGTTACGTAAGGAAATTACCATAAATAAGCCTGATGTAGTGATTAGTTTTATTGACACTATGAATGTATTAACATTGATTTCTTTATTGGGAACGAATATACCCGTAATTGTATCTGAAAGAACAGATCCGATGATGCATAGTATCGGCAGAATTTGGTCACTATTACGTAAATTATCTTATAGAAAAGCTAAGGCCATAGTAGTCCAAACGACGAAAATAAATTCGTGGATAAATAACAATCTTAAATTAAAGAATTCGTATATTATACCTAATCCAATTCAACGGCCAATTGTTTCAGAAAGTGCAATTGATGAGAGGCCATTCCCAAACTATGTGGTGGCAATGTGAAGGTTATCAAAAGAAAAGGGTTTTAATTATTTAATTCAAGCTTTTACAAAATGCTATCAAGTATTAAATAATAACGACTGGGGTTTAGTTATAATAGGTGATGGGAAGGAAAGGCAATCTTTACAACAGCTTATTAATCAATTGAATATGTCTGAACATATCAAGCTGATTGGAAGAATTAAGGAGCCCACTAGGATTATAAAAAATGCAGATATTTTCGTTTTGTCATCACTTTACGAAGGTTTTCCTAATGCGCTAGTTGAAGCAATGGCTTGCGGTTTGCCTGTTATTTGTACAAAGTATCCAAGTGGTCCGGAAGAAATTATTACAAATGGTGTTGATGGCATCATAGTTCAACCTGGAGAGATTGAACTATTAGCAACAGAGATTATTAAGCTTATTAATGACAAGACTCTAAGAAAACATCTAGGGTCTAATGCCGCAAAAATCATTGAAAGATATGATATTGAGAAAGTTATGATGCTTTGGGATACTCTTATATTAGAAGTTATCAAGGAATAGATTATGTGTATTTTTAATCTGGGTGAGATAATGAAAATATTGTTTTTAATAAGATCTCTTGAATATGGTGGGGCGGAAAGGCAACTTGTTGAACTTGCAAAAGGTTTATATGAGAAAGGCTGTGGTATAAGAGTATTAGTTTTTTATTCTGGTGGTCCTCTTGAAAGAGAATTGTTTGAAAGAGGGATACCTGTTATTTATTTGAATAAAAAGGGCCGCTGGGATGTTATACCTTTTATAATCCGTATTATAAAGGTGATATTATCTGAGAAACCTTCAATTGTTCATTCGTATCTTGGTACCTCAAATATTTTAGTAACGTTATTAAAGCCATTTTTTCCACGTTTGAAAACTGTGTGGGGAGTTAGAGCATCTAACATGGATCTTACAAAATATGACTGGCTATCGAGGCTTTCATACTGGCTCGAATGTAGATTAAGTAATTGGACGGATTTAATTATTACAAATTCTTTTGCAGGTAAAGCTTATGCTATAAGCAATGGGTTTCCTGCTGAAAAGATAACTGTTATCCAAAATGGATTTGATATTAATATGTTTTGTCCTAATAAAAATAGCCGAGTAAATACCAGAAACAAGTGGAAAGTTTCAGATGAAATATGTATAGGTATCGTTGGGCGTCTTGATCCCATGAAGGATCATCATACTTTTTTTCGTGCTATGAAGATCCTTATTTCGGTATATAATCAAAAGAATATTAAAATTATCTGTGTGGGTAATGGGTCACCGGAATATAAAGAGTCACTTATAAACTTAACCGAGGAACTTAACATTGAGGATTATATTATTTGGCAAGAGATGACAACGAATGTAAACGATTTATATAATGGTCTGGATATGCTTGTCTCTTCATCACTGACGGAAGGTTTTTCCAATGTAATCGCTGAGGCAATGGCTTGTGGTGTACCGTGCATTGTAACTGATGTAGGAGATTCTGCTTTAATTGTGAACAACAGTGAGTATGTAGTTCCTCCTCAATCGGCTGAAGCTTTAGCTGAGGCCTGCGACAATATGATCAAGAAAATATTAAAAGGCAAAAAATTGGGAGATGCTGTCAGAACGAGAATAGTTGATAATTTTTCTCATAAAGTTTTCGTTGATAAAACGTTTAATCAGTTGAAGATGCTAATAAAACAGGCTTGAAAAAGATAATCCGCTTACTGCAAAGGACTAATACCGATTCAGAAAGGAATGGATTAGCCATGAAAAAAAGATTGCTTATCATAGGAGCCAGTGGACATGGGAAAGTTGTGGCTGATATTGCGATAAAAATGAATAAATGGCGGACTGTCTCCTTTCTTGATGACAATGAATCAATCAAGTCCTGTATGGGCATGGAGGTTATTGGCAAGAGCTCTGATGCTTTAATATATAGAGATGAAGCTGATTTTTTTGTTGCTATTGGGGATAATGCGACGAGAAAGATGATACAAGAGGACTTAGAAAGTCAAGGCTGTTCTTTTGTAAATCTAATCCACCCTAGTGCAATAATTGGATCGGATGTTGAAATAGGAGTTGGTACTGCTGTGATGGCAGGAGTAGTGCTCAATGGTCCCTGTAAGATAGGAAAGGGCTGTATTATTAACACAAATAGCACATTGGAGCATGATAATGTCATTGATGATTATGTTCATATATCTCCTGGAGTGACCTTGGCTGGTACGGTAAGTGTTGGTCAAGGTAGTTGGCTGGGGGTTGGTAGTATAGTATCCAATGATGTCAGTATTTGCCCTGAATGCAAGATAGGTGCAGGAACTGTCGTAATTAAGGATATTACTGAGCCCGGAACGTATATTGGGGTTCCGGCACGGAAAATATATTAATTCTATTTGGTGGAGTGTTATGAAAATATTATATGTAACTACAATTTCCAATACGGTAAATGCATTCTTAATTCCCCATATCAAAATGTTAATCAATGAAGGACATAAGGTAGATGTGGCATTTAATATTGAACAAGAATTAAATCCCGAGCTCAAAAAATTAGGCTGCAAGATTCACCAAGTCCCATTTCAAAGATCGCCTCTGAAGATAGATAATTTAAGAGCTTATCAATTACTTAAAAAAATAATTATTGAAGAAGGGTATGAGATAATTCATACCCATACACCCATAGCTTCTGCAATTGTTAGATTGGTTATTAGTAATTTAAAGGTAAAAGTATTCTATACAGTCCATGGCTTTCATTTTTATAAAGGAGCACCTTTTCTAAACTGGTTGATGTATTATCCGATTGAAAAGCTGCTTGCTAAATATACTGATGTACTTATAACAATAAATAATGAGGATTACGAGAGGGCCAAGAAAGAGTTTAAGGCTTCGGCAATTGAGTATATTCCTGGAGTAGGTATAAATCTAGGTAAGTTTAGCAATTTATCGATAGATAGCAAACAAAAGAAAAAAGAATTAGGGATAGCCGAAGATTCTTTTCTGGTTCTTTCCGTGGGAGAATTGAATAAGAACAAAAATCATCAAGTTGTAATAAGAGCAATAGCAGAATTGAAGTTATCATGTGTTCATTATGTGGTTTGTGGTGAAGGGCCTATGCGGCCGTATTTAGAGAAGCTTGCAAAGGATATAGGGGCTTATGAACAGGTCCATTTAATTGGCTATAGAGACGATGTTGCAGAGATTCTGAAAGCAGCAGATTTATTTGTTTTTCCGTCTTACAGAGAAGGTTTACCGGTGTCTTTGATGGAAGCAATTGCCACAGGTGTGCCGATTGTGTGTTCTAATATCAGAGGCAATTCGGATTTGGTTAAACATGAGCAAGGCGGTTATTTGGTAGAACCAGCAAATATTGCCGGATTTGTTGAAGGAATAAGAAAATTATATAGTGATAAGGAACTTAGGAATAGATTTGCAGAATATAATTTGAAAATGATAGATAAATATTCCCAGGAAAATGTTCTTAAAGAATTATTGAGGATTTACAGGGAAAGGTGTAGTGATATATAGTGGGTTATGAAAATATTACTTTTGAAAAAGACAGTGTATTTCTTATTACAGGTGGAGCCGGGTTTATCGGTTCCAACTTATGCGAAGCTTTATTAAACAAAGGATATAAGGTAAGATGTCTTGACAATCTTTCCACTGGCAAATTAATTAATGTAGAAGCATTTTTGAACAATTCTAATTTTGTATTTATTAAGGGAGATATCCGGGATATAGATACCTGTATGAAAGCCTGTGAAGGAGTCGATTATGTCCTTCATCAGGCAGCTTGGGGCAGTGTTCCCAGGAGTATTGAAATGCCGTTAGCTTATGAGGAGATTAATATCAAAGGAACACTTAACATGATGGAAGCGGCCAGGCAAAATAAAATAAAGAAATTTATATATGCTTCCAGTTCGTCAGTATATGGTGATGATCCAAGTCTTCCCAAAAAAGAAGGCCAGGAAGGAAATGTATTATCACCTTATGCTTTGACCAAAAAAGTAAATGAGGAATATGGCAAGATATACAAAAAACTATATGGCCTGGATACATATGGTCTAAGGTATTTCAATGTTTTTGGAAAAAGACAGGATCCCAATGGAGCATATGCTGCTGTTATTCCGAAATTTATTAAATTACTTCTTAATGGGGAACGCCCTACTATAAATGGTGATGGACAACAAAGCAGGGATTTTACTTATATTGAGAATGTAATTGAGGCTAATCTTAAAGCCTGTAAGGCTTCTACAGAAATTGCCGGCGAAGTATTTAACATTGCTTATGGCGGAAGAGTGTATTTGTATGATTTATATAAGCTGCTTTGTAAACTATTAGGTAAAGAAATTGAACCGATCTTTGGACCTGAGAGAATTGGCGACATAAAACATAGCAATGCTGATATTAGTAAGGCAAGAGAAATGCTTGGCTATGATCCAAGTTGGAGTTTTGAAAGAGGCCTTAGTGAAGCTATCAATTGGTATAAGGAAACATTGCAGGAAACGGGCGTCGATTATCAATGATTAAAATTGGTCACATTATAACCGGATTAGGCAGCGGCGGAGCAGAAAATATGCTGTACAAACTTCTTAAGTATTCAAATAGGGATAAGTTTTATCATGAAGTAATTTCACTGCTGGATGAAGGTGTCTATGGTGAAAAAATTAAAGCATTAGGCTATAAAGTTCATACTTTAAATTTATATAAGGGAAACATCTTTTCTGCTTTACTAACAACCAAAAAACTATGCCGGGAGTTTGATATTGTAAATACATGGCTTTATCATGCGGATTTATTAGGGTTTTTAGCAGTTAAACTATTGCCAGGGGAAATGCATGGAAAGAGCTTGATTTGGAATATTAGGCACAGTAATTTAGATAAAGATGTTAATAAGAAAAGAACATTGTTTATAGTAAAAATTAATTCATTTTTTTCAAAAAAAGTTAATTGTATAACATTTAATTCACATAAAGCTTTTAATGCACATTTATCCATTGGATACCAAAACAAGAATTTAATAGTAATACCCAACGGATTTGAATTGGAAAAATTTAAGTATAACGCTGATGCTAGAATGAGAGTTAGAAGAATGTATAATATTGATGATAATTGTAAGGTTTTTATTACAGTGGGTCGATGGGAAGTCCAAAAAGACTACCCTACTTTATTAAAGGCTTTGCATGAAGTAAAAAAGAAACATCCTAATTTTAAATTAATAATGGTTGGGACAAGCCTGAATTATAATAATGTTGAATTAACAAAACAGATTAGGAATTATGACTTGCAGGAAAATGTCAATCTGTTAGGAAGAAGAGAAGATATTCCTGATCTATTATCTGGTGCAGATTGCTATATTTCCTCATCTTTAGGAGAGAGCTTTTCCAATTCTATTGGTGAGGCTATGGCATGCGAGCTTCCATGTATTGTTACAGATGTTGGAGATTCTAAACGAGTTATAGGTGAGACAGGAGTTGTGGTTCCTCCGAAAAATTATATAGAATTAGCCAATAGTATATGCAACTTCCTTGATATGCCTGTAATAACAAGGAACCCTAAGGCAAGAGCACGTGTGGTAGAAAATTTTAGTATAGAGAAGATTGTAAATGAATTTGAAAGGAATTTTATGAGTGTTTTCAACAATGTTGCTGGCTTAAATTAAAATACTGAGAGGAAAATAAAAAAATATGGAGCGTGTAAACATGAGAAAGATTGGTGTGATTGGTTTAGGATATGTAGGTTTGCCTTTGGCCTTAGCTTTTGCAAAAAAGTTTCCATATGTAATTGGTTTTGATATTAATAAGAAAAAAATTGAGCAATTAAAGGCGGGTCATGATAATACAGGTGAAGCCAGTAAATTAGAATTAATAAACACAACCCTAAAGATGACCTCTGACGAAAACGAATTGCATGAGGTTGACTTTTTTATTGTCGCAGTTCCAACTCCCGTTGCTAAAGCCCATATTCCCGATTTATCTTATGTGATAAAGGCCACGGAAACAGTAGGCAGAGTCATAAAAAAGGGTAGCATCGTTGTCTACGAATCAACCGTATACCCTGGTGTTACTGAAGAGGTATGTGGTTCGATTCTTGAAAAAATGTCAGGATTAAAACAGGGTGTTGATTTTAACCTTGGTTATTCTCCTGAAAGGATAAATCCTGGAGATAAGGTTCATAGTTTGGAGAAGGTTATTAAGGTAGTGGCGGGTGATACTCAAGAATCTCTGCAGATAATTGCTGAGGTGTATGGTACAGTTGTTAAAGCTGGTATACATAAAGCAACAAGCATTAAAGTTGCCGAGGCTGCAAAAGTAATTGAAAATACTCAACGTGATTTGAATATTGCACTAATGAATGAATTGGCAATTATATTTGATAGATTAGAAATTAATACAAGAGATGTTTTGGAAGCTGCAAGAACAAAATGGAATTTTATAGACTTTAGACCGGGATTAGTTGGTGGCCATTGTATAGGAGTGGATCCATATTATTTAACCTATAAAGCTGAAGAAGTAGGTTATCATCCTCAGGTAATTTTGGCCGGCAGACGGATTAATGATAGCATGGGGAAATTCATTGCCGAAAAAACCGTCAAGTTATTGTCTAATAATGGAATAGAGATTAGTAAAGCTAAAGTTGGAATTTTAGGATTAACTTTTAAAGAAAATGTACCTGACTTACGGAATAGTAGAGTTCCTGATATTATAAGTGAACTTGCTGAGTATGGAATAAAACCTTTAATTCATGATCCATTAGGTAATCCAGAAGAGGCTAAAGATGAATATGGCTTGGAATTGGATTCACTTGAGAAATTCTATGATCTAGACGCACTTATTTTGGCGGTTGCCCATAAATATTATCAGGATTTAGGTATTAATAAAATTGAGAAGATGTTTAAAACAGATTCTTTGGGAGTATTTATTGATGTAAAATCATTATTTAAACAAAATGATTTTTCAAATAATGTTAAGCATTGGAGTTTATAGGAATATTTTGTTTTTGGGAGATAATAACGACTATGAAGAAATTGTTCCTGACTAAAGAACCTTCACAAGGTAAATTATGGTTATTATTTTTTCTCTATTCATGTTTTGTTGCATTTTGTGTCCAATTGATTATTTTGCCTAAAATATTCATTACCTGGCATGCGGGCGACGGTTTATTGGTAGGCGGAGATTGGGTCTATTTTCAACAGCTGGCATTAGATTTAGTGCAGAAAATAAAGAGTAATGGTTGGAGTGTATGGGAATTGCGGCCGGAGGGACAGGCCCCAGCCGGAATAGCTGCTGCGATATATTTTTTAACTGGGATTTCAAAGCCTTGGACAATAATTCCGTTAAATGCTGCCTTACATGCTACGGGGGGACTGTTATTATTAAAAATTCTTAAGTTATTTAACGCAAAATGGCCCTGGGCGTTGTGGGGAACGATGCCATACCTTTTGTTCCCTTCTGCTATGCTATGGTTTACCCAGCTACATAAAGACGGGTACTTTATTACTGGTTCTTTATTTCTTGTTTATGGGTTTATGTCTATGGTGCGGTATTTGATCGATTCCAATAATAATGGAAAAATTGTACTAGAGTCCATTGTTTGTTTGGCAATGGGTACATTTCTCATTTGGACTGTTAGGCCGTATGCTTTATTATTAATTCAGGCAGTTTGGATTTTTAAGCTTATAATAATGATAGGTTTTATGTTAATAAGGAGTAATAGTTATGGCTTTCCTGGGAGAAAAGCCGTTAATTTTTTAGTAATAAATATTATCTTGCTTGTTACCTTTTCAAATATAGCAGTATCACCGATAAATACTTCAAAAGTTGATTCTATGCCCTGGCAATATGTCAACTGGCTGCCTGATTTTATTGAGTCAAAAATATATGGTTTGTCTTTGAGCAGAAAAAATTATATAGATATTTATCCTGACGCAGCCAGCAGCATTGACACTCATATTTGTTTTTATTCGATTTATGATATTATTAAGTATACCCCTAGAGCATTCGAGATAGCTTTATTTGCCCCGTTTCCTCAAGATTGGTTAACTGAAGGTAGTCATAATTCTACTACAATGATGCGTAAATTTGCAGGAGCTGAGATGATAGTAGTATATTTTTCCTTATTATTTTTTCCTGTTTTCTTCTGGTACCGGAGAAAGAGAATTGAGCCTTATTTAATTGCGGTTTTTGCCTTAGGGATGATGTACATTTATTCATTATCTACGCCAAATGTTGGAACGTTATACCGGGTAAGATATGGATATTTGATGTTATTGGTAGCTATGGGCTTGCAAGGTTTAGGCTATTTAATAGATAAACGTAAAAGTAATAAGGCAGCAAAAATATGAATGTTTTAGAATTGTCAAGGGAATAGCTTGAGTACTCACGGAAAAAGCGGGTAGGTGTTGAGTTTGTTTAGGTACTTGAGGACATTATCATTAATCATAATAGATATAGTACTTGTAAATACAGCACTATATTTTGCGTTATTGTTGCGCTTTGATTGGGTCATTCCTCAACCTTTCTTATCGTCTTTTTATAATTTTACTTTAATATTCACAAGCGTACAAATCATATGCTTTTATATATTTGGACTTTATAAGCGTTTGTGGCAGTACGCAAGTATTGGAGAATTGCTGGTCGTTATTTACTCAGTATCATTAGGTTCAATTATTACTACTTGCATTGCTTTTTTTGCAATGCAAGGAGGAAATTTTCCTTTTCCACGAAGTGTATTACTTATTAATTGGTTGTTAAACATTTTTTTTATTGGTGGTTCGCGACTTATATGGCGCTTATTCAGAGATTATGCAATTGTTAATCAAGCAAGAGAAGATGCCAAACCTGTCTTGATTGTAGGTGCCGGTGATACAGGAGTTCTATTATTGAAGGAACTGCGTCGTCATTATTCTAATGGGGCTGTTAAGGTCGTTGGTTTTATAGACGATGACCCTAATAAGAGAGAACTCAAAGTATTAGGTGTGCCTGTATTAGGGGATAGGCGGACAATTCCTGCGATTATTGATAAATACAAAATTCAAGAAATTATTATTGCGATTCCTTCTGCAGGTGGTTCTACTATTAGAGAGATAGTTACCCTTTGTCAGGAGAAAAACGTAAAGCTTAAAATTCTCCCAGGTGTTTATGATCTCATTGAGGAGAAGATTACCGTTAATCATATACGTGATGTGCAAGTAGAGGACTTACTTGGTAGAGAACCAGTACAGGTGGACTTGGACGGTATTAGTGGTTATTTGCATAAGCAGGTTGTTCTGGTGACAGGGGCCGGGGGTTCGATTGGTTCTGAACTTTGCAGACAAATATTTAAATTTAAACCAAATAAGTTGCTTTTACTCGATATAAGTGAAAATGATATATATGATATTGGGTTTGAGTTGCGCAATTTGGATGCGAGTGTTGAAATTGTACCTCTAATTAAGGATATCAGGGAAAAACAGGCTATTGAAATGGTATTTGAAAAATTCAAGCCACAGGTGGTATTCCACGCTGCAGCTCATAAACATGTGCCCTTGATGGAACTAAATCCGGAAGAGGCCATTAAGAATAATGTTATGGGTACCTATAATGTGGCTCAAGCAGCTGACCGTTGGGGAGCAAAGAAATTCGTTTTAATTTCTACAGATAAAGCTGTCAATCCTGCAAGTATCATGGGAGCCTCCAAGCGATTGGCGGAAATTATAATTCAATATCTGGATAAGACCAGTAAAACTAATTTTGTGGCAGTTCGCTTTGGTAATGTTTTGGCCAGCAGGGGTAGTGTAATACCGTTGTTCAAAAAACAGATTGCTGCCGGTGGGCCGGTTACTGTAACCCATCCGGATATGGTCAGGTATTTTATGACTATTCCTGAGGCCGTGGAGCTGGTAATTCAAGCCGGAGCTTTGGGAAAAGGCGGAGAAATCTTTGTGCTGGATATGGGTGAACCTGTCAAGATTTTAGATCTGGCTAAAACTTTGATTAAATTATCGGGTTTTGAACCTGGCAAAGATATAGAGATTGTCTTTACCGGAATTCGTCCGGGGGAGAAACTTTATGAAGAATTAATGACAAAGGAAGAAGGTGTCACTCGGACAGTGCATGAGAGGATCTATGTTACTGGGCCCAACGGGTTGCATGGAGAACTAATTGAAGGTTTACTTAATGATATAAATCTGGGCAGATTGCCTCAGGACAAAGAGACAGTGGAATATTTATTGCGTACCTTTATTCCTGCATTTCGGGCAGAGGAGAATAACAAACAAATAGCAGGAAAGTAACTATGTCATTTATAAATTATATACTTCGAGAATGTCCTTATTGCTTCAAATTCTTCTCTGGAAAACACAGCGAAAAACGGTTTTTCTGTGTTAGTTTAGTATTATTAATAAATTGTTATTTAGCTGTGCTTTTTTCACCTTAACTTTGGTATTATATACAAGTGTTGAGGTTATCTTCTTGTAATATTAAAGTATTAAGATAAAAAGAATAATAAAGAGTTGCACAATTAGTTAGAAAATAATTGGTTTCTTAGAAACAAGAAGTGTTGAAAGATTATTAGCATTGGGAAGTAGGTAGAATATATGTGTGGTATATGCGGCTATATTGCTAATGCTCCTTTAGAAAGAGAATTATTTCAAAAAATGAATGATACTATGAAGCATAGAGGGCCCGATGACAATGGAATTGAAACCTTTCAAACTGGTTGGGGTCAATATGCTGGATTTGGACATAGAAGGTTAGCGGTAATCGATTTGTCATATGCCGCTCATCAGCCTATGTTCTCAAATAGCGGAAAAACTATTCTCGTTTTTAATGGCGAAATATATAATTTTATGGAACTTAAAAGGTCTCTATCAAATTGTTATAAGTTTAAAAGCAGGAGTGATGCGGAAGTAATTCTTGCTGCATATGAGAAATGGGGAATTGAGTGCCTGAACAAAATTCACGGAATGTTTGCTATTGCGCTCTATGATTTTGAAACAGATACCTTATATCTTGCCCGTGACCGGGCGGGAAAGAAACCGCTTTATTATTGGTTCAATGGTGAAACCTTAGTTTTTGCTTCGGAATTAAAGCCTATAATGACTTACCCCGAATTTCCCAAGAAGATCAATCGGGAATCTATAATTCCATATTTATACTACGGTTACATTGGCGGCGAAGATTCTATTTTTGAAAACGTTTATAAAGTCCGGCCTGGTATGGTTGTGAGCTATCAAAACAAAAAAATGAAGAAGGAGTATTATTGGAATTGCATTGATGTTTATCACAAGCAACAAAATGTTAAAATAGGCTCCTATCAAGAAGTGAAAGAACATTTAAAGTATTTAATTGAGGAGGCTGTCATTTCTCGATTAGTCGCTGATGTTCCCGTGGGTACATTTTTAAGTGGTGGAATTGATTCATCGCTTGTTACAGCTCTAGCTCAAAAGAATACAGTTCATCCCATTAAAACATTTTCCATTGGTTTTTATGATAAAGAGGAGGACGAAGCACCATTTGCCCGCGAAATAGCTAAATATTTGCATACGGATCATACAGAAATGTATGCAGATGAAAATATAATGTTACAACAGTTAGAAGATATTGCTCAATACTATGATGAACCCTTTGCTGATTCTTCACAAATTCCAACTATGCTTGTTTCGCAGCTCGCAAGGCAACAAGTTACTGTTGCTTTAACCGGAGACGGCGGTGATGAATTATTTTGTGGTTATCCTATGTATAAGTATGTGTATTTGGCACAAAAGTTAGATCCTATTGGTGCTTTTCTTAATTATATTATTAATATGCCAATAATAAATCAACTTGCCTTATTAGAAAAACTTCCTTCTCGTATGCGGATTATTGTAAAGAATCGAGATAATAGGTGTAAAACGCAGATTGGTGGAGATAATTACATAAAAAAAGCTAACGAGTTGGTTTGTTCGCATAAGCAACCAATTAAGCGCCTTGTTGAGGGAGAGTTCGATATACCTAATTGGGCAGTACGCAGTATGATGCTTGATATGCTGTATTGTTTGCCCGATGACTTTTTAACAAAAGTCGACCGAGCAAGTATGCGCTATTCCCTTGAAACACGTAGCCCTTTATTGGATACGGCAGTAATGGAGTATTCTTTTGCAATCCCTTTCAAATATAAATTTAAAAACTATAATTTAAAAATGCTTCTTAAAGATATTGCTTATGATTTTTTTCCGAGAAGTTTGCTAGACAGGCCTAAGAGCGGGTTTAGTATTCCACTTGAAAGGTGGTTAAAGTCATCACTTAGGGATAGGCTTGTAGAGGTTAGTCGCAGTAATGTTGTAAAAAAACAAGGTATATTTGAGCCTAAAGCTGTGCAAGAATTTATTGATTCTTATTTGATGACCCCGGACAAAGGGAGATATTCTGGTGAAAATTATTCCAAAATGGTATGGTCATTGTTGATATTTCAGATATGGTATAACGAATATATCGAAAAGATATGATTTACCAGGGAAAAAAAGAGTTCAGAAGGCAACATGTTTGTGTAAAGTGCTGTAAGTTGCTTGAAAAATATAAAACTATACATGAAAAACTCTCCCTAAGACATTCTTTCTTTTTTCTTCACCTCAACTTTGGTATGATATACAAGAGTTGAGGTGATTTTTTTGTGCAATTCGCCAATGAGGATAAATAAATTATTATGCTTTTTGCTTATTACAGCGGTACTGTTAGGTAGCGCTGCTTTATCTGTGCCTGTACTGGCTGAACCAAACCAGGAGGAAGTGTATCCCCTAATTGTGGTGGGCAGTGAACCGGAGGCAATAACAGCGGCGGTGTCTGCAGCACGTAACGGGGTAAAAACCTTACTTTTAGCAGAGGACCCGGTGCTTGGTGGTTTGATGACTAGAGGGCGCTTAAATTTTTTGGATATGAATTATGGTCCGGAAGGGGAGCTTTTAACTCGCGGGATCTTTGAGGAATTCTTTGAGGCTCAAGGTAATGCCTTTGATATAGCGGCCACAGAGCAATATTTCTTGGATCTGGTGGAGGCGGAGCCTAATATTACCTTAAAGCTTAATGCTCATTTCCTGCGTCCTTTAATGGAAGATAATAAGATAATAGGTGTTGTGGTCGAAGAAGGCGGTCAGGAACAAGCACACCGCGGAATGCGGATTATTGATGCTACTGCTGATGCAGATGTGGCAGCAGCGGCGGGAGTTCCGTATACGGTGGGTACAGAAGATTATGGTGTGCCTGATCGGCTTATGGGGGCTACTTTAGTCTTCCGGGTTAGAGGAGTCAGTTGGTTACGTGTTTTCTTGCATAACAATTTTCAACGGCTCTTGAGTAAGTTGAATTCTAATTGGGGTGATCCGGCGGCCGGAGCCACCTGGCAGGTAGCCTGGGGCTATGGAATTGAAGCCTTGGACTACCAGGCTCGAGATCCACAGATGCGTTTTCGGGGCCCTAATCTGGCCCGGCAAGATGATGGAACAGTG
>MTKW01001837.1_pt1 | contig 20238 bp, 18 predicted proteins | sample 1042761 | NCBI WGS metagenome assembly MTKW01 (sample SAMN06205366, study PRJNA360243) | anaerobic digester metagenome | biome: Wastewater treatment plant; feature: Anaerobic digester sludge; material: sludge; isolation source: anaerobic digester fed with sludge from wastewater treatment plant ... | reverse complement strand
CCGTTGTTGGCCACATTGACGATATGCCTTCCGCCGCGGTTAAGGTGTAGGTCGCGGATCAGCCAAACGGCGGCGGTGGAATAGTGGGCCCCGCCCCGTTTTTCCAGCTCCTTGGGCTTGGAGCGCAGCTTCGGGTCTTGATAGGCCTTCAGGAGCTGCGCTTCCAGTTCCCGGACCACATCTCCCCGGGTTCTAGGTTGGCTTCGCAGGTGCTCGAGCATTTCATCCTGCAGGTAGAAGTAGTTGAGGTAGCTGTTGGGCCAAAGACCCAGGGCCCTCTGGAACTCGGGATCCAAGCTCAATCCGGGGATATTGGCAGGCGCGGCGAGCTTTTCCAGAAGCTCTGCGGTGCGGTCCCGTCCCTGGACCATGATCCGCCGCACCCAGGAGAAGTGATTCAGCCCCACGTACTCCAGGTCCACATCTTCCGGCGCTGCGCCGCAGGCCCGGGCCGCCGCGTTTTTCAGGCCCCAGGGGATGTTGCAGAGGCCCACCGCCCTCACACCCCCGTATTTGAGCACCGCTTCGGTGATGATCCCTGCCGGGTTCGTGAAGTTGATCAGCCAGGCCTTGGGTGCATACGCCCGTAAATCTGCACAGATCTCCAAAAGGACCGGGATAGTGCGCAAAGCTTTGGCAAAACCCACAGGCCCCGTGGTTTCCTGGCCGATGAGCCCTTCTTCCAGGCAGATCTTGGTGTCCAGGATGCGGGCTTCTTGCCCGCCCACCCTGATCTGCGTGATTACGAAATCCGCTCCGGCGATGGCCTCCACCCTGTCCAGCACCTGCTGAACCTCAAAGGGACTGCCCTGGGCCGCGGCCATGCGCTGCACCAGACCCCCCACCACCTCCAGGCGCTGGGCGTCAATGTCCTGCAGCCAGACTTCCTGCAGCCCGAGGCTTTCCGCTTCCCACAGAAGCCCCTCCGCTAGCTCCGGGGTATAGGTGCTGCCGGCACCGATCACCGCGATTTTCACGCTATCCCTCCTTGGGGAGGTAATCTTTGATGGACTCCTCTAGACTGCGGGCGAACTCCTCATCCACATCCACGCCAGCCTGGGCCGCGGCCGCAAGCAGGGCCCCCACCACGGGTTCGGTCTTGAGGGTCTTCACCTCCACCGTGTATTCACTGTCCAGGAGCCTGCGGACAAAGGCCTCGTACATGAGGGGATGCTGCGCCCTTTGGAAGACACTGCCCATGGCCACAACTTCCACTTTCTCCTCCGGCTGGAAGAGGCGCCTGATGGCAGCCAGGGCAGAGACGGCCAGCTCTTCCCCTACTTCAAAGAGGATCTCCCAGGCCACCGCATCGCCCTGGGCCGCGGCCTGCACCACGATGGGGGCGAGCTGCGCCAGGCCCAGATCCTTCCCGGCATAGAGCCAGTCCACCAAATCCAAAAGTTCGCCCACCTGGTAGTGCTCACAGAGAAGTTGATAGAGCATGGTGGGTTCACCCCGCCCTTCCGCGCCCCTTTGGCTGCGGGCCAGGGCCAGCTCCCCGATGTAGCCGCCGCCGGCATAGTCCCCAAAGAGGGTGCCCATGCCGCCCACCTGCACCTTTTCCCCCTGGGAGTTCACCCCCACCACATTGGTTCCGGTGCCGCAGATCACCGCCACGCCCACCCCGGTTCTGGTTCCAGCCCAGAGACCCAGGAGGGCATCGTTTTCAAAGCCCCAGCGGGCCTGGGGCGGCACGATGGGCGCCAGCAGCTCCCGCACCAGCTCAAAGTCGCGGGGGCGGTCCGCCCCAGCCATGCCAAAATAGGCGGAAGAGATCTGGTTCGCGTCGATGGCCGCCTGGGCGGCAGCCAGCTCTATGCTTCTTTGCACCTCGTTCCGGGCGGCCTCAATTGTCGAGTGCTGGAAGTTCCCGCGACCAGCCTCAGCCAGGGCCACAACCTGCCCTGCGGCATCGGCCAGCGCCGCCACGGTTTTGGAGCCTCCCGCATCCACTCCTAAGAAAAGCATAGCTCATACCTCCATCCAGTAGTGGAAAAGTTCTTCCTTGCGGCCCGTTTTCCTTTAGCCCCTCCAACAGGAAAGTGGGCCCCTCGCTGATGGGGCCCACTTGTACCTCCTGCTTGCTTTTTACACTCTGGTCCGGCTGCGGGTAATCACATCAAAGGCCACAGCCAGAACGAAGATAGCGTTCGTAATCCAGGGTGTACAGACCGTAGCTGCTCAGGCGCCTTCCGTTGGGGAAAATGATGGAAAGCTCCTCTACGTCGGGCTTGACCCGCTGCAGGTTATTCAGATCTTCCCAGATGCGGAACACGTATTTGCGGTTGTTGAAGTCGTTGTTTTCCACCAGCTTGATCAGCTGATCCAGGTAGAAATCCTGCTCCTTGGTGAGCAGAGCCTCGATGTCGAGGAAGTACTCATCCAGCTCCCTGGCCATGCGACCCACCACTTCCTGGGAGTATTCACTCACCCGGTGGAGCAGCCCGCCGAAATAGGTTTGATAGGAAAAGACGGTCATCAGGCCAAAGGGCAGGAGAGCCGTGACCAGAAAGGAGAGGATCAATTTGGTGCGGATCGTGTGGATCTCCGCCTTTTTAACCAGTTTAGACCAGAATCGCTCGAACCTTGTAATCTAAAACGCCCCCCTACTTCACCAGCCAGGGCTTGTGGATCTCCAGCAGCCGGTCGAGGTTGCTTTCATCTGCGTGTTCCAGCCCCACTTCCACAAACTCCGGGGGAGCCTCGCCGGTGCGGATGTACTTCACCAAAAGCTCCAAGCCCAACGCTCCCATGCTGGTCATGTCCTGGCCGATGAGGTATTGGATCAAGCCCTCCTTCTGCAGAAGCAGGGCATCGTAGAAGAGGTCAATGCCCACCGCAATGCCGCCCGCCTGGGCCCAGCGCTGGAAGTTGGGCAAAGCCTCGCTGGGTACATAAAAGGGCCAGCCGCCCACGAAGTAGATTACCTCAATGTCTGGATTGTGCTTCACGTAGTCCTCCAGCAGGATAATGGACTTCTCCACCGTGTCCTCGTTTTCCACGATATCCCTGATCCTGAGGTTCACCCGGCCCTCGGTGGCCGCGAGAAAGCCGCGGATGCGCTCTTCATGGTGGAAGGCCTCCCTGAGCCCGGTCATGATCATGGTATCCAGTTCCTGCTGGGCTAGGCCCCGGGAGCTGAGCACATCCACCAGGGCTTCACCGATGGCAAAGCCCGCCCGGAAGTTGTCGATGCCGATGTGGAACAGCCGTCCGCTCCCTGGACTGTCTCCGTCAAAGGTGGCCACGGCAATGCCCTGATCCAGGGCCTTCCTAAACACCCGGTGGATCTCCTCATCGTCATTGACGCTGGCCAGAATGCCGTCCACGCCCCGGCGGATCAGGTTTTCAATCATCTCCACCTGGGCCTCGGAGGAAAAGTCAAAAGGTGCCACCCATTCCAGGCGCACACCAAGCTCGTGGGCTTTTTTCTGCGTCGCCTCAAAGGCATCGAGGAAAATGGGGTTCCCCAAAGCCCGAGGCAGAACTGCTATGGTCAGCGGTTCCTCCCCAGCCGCCAGGGCGGCCGCGGGAATCACGAACACCGCAAGGAGTAAGAAGGCAACCGCTTGCAGCACAGGCGGGTTCTTGAGCATTAGGATTCACCTCAGCACGTTTACTTCGGCACTATAGCCCCGTTTTCCTGTACAAGCACCCTGGAGATGCATGGGTCTTCTGGCTCCCCGATCCTAACCTGCCAGCCGCCTTAGACTCGGCCCACCGCTTCCAGCATACCCTGTGGGTCTGCTCCTCCATATCCCGACACCTTCGCTGCACCCAGGCGCCCATTTCCTGTATAAAACTCCATGATTTGGGAAACATAGAAATGCCTAGCTTCGCGAAGCGGAAAAAGATTAGAGGAGGCAGAGAACATGAGAAAATTGCTTACTTTGCTGCTGGCTACTGCATTGCTGGCGGGAGTGGCGGCAACGGGCCTAGCGCAGGGCAGCACACAGTCCATCAGCCAAACAAAGTACATCCTGGTTGGGCTTGAGGTTTCCCCCTTCGTGAAGATCACCTTTCCAACAGTGGACCAGACAATGCACTTTGGTATTGCCAACCGGCCCGGTGTGTACAACACCAGTGGTTACCTGAAGGATGTAGAGGACCTCTTCAACGCCACTTTCATCAAAGATCCAGAGGACGAGGACTTCAGGGGACTGGAGTTCAGGCTGGAGTCCAACGTTGATGTCCGGGTTGATTTCGCTTTCGAAACAACGCTGTCGCCCACTTTCCCCTTCAGTTGGCCGCAGATTCCCACGCTGTTTGAAGTCCGTCGGGGAGGGGAGGAGGCGGTCTGTTTCTACGGCTACATGTTTGACATAGAGGACAGGCCAGACTCCTTCATCCACTCCAGTGACGACGGAGAACAGGCGTTCTTCATTGACGGAGCCATCCGAGTCGACTCCAACGCTGCACCCTATAGGTACACGGCGGGGTTAGTGATGACTGTCTCGAGCGTTAACTAACCTGACCGATGGGCTGTCCAAGTGACAGCCCATCTCTTTGATCCGGGCCCAACTGGTGATTTGTGAATTTCGTCCGGCCAAGTCCCATCTCGGGCATAGAACTTGGACAAGTGCATAGCATGACAGTGACCAAACACCACACAAGAAATTCCATCCCGTGCATAAACTGTCAGCATTGGGGAATGATCGCGATGGAAGCACATATGCTATTACCGCGTTTCCCGGAAACCGCACGAGGTCATCACCCCCCAAATGGGGTGCATGATAGATTTCACTGAGCAAAAAGCAACTTGACCAAAGGGGGGCTGCCAAGAGTCCTGTCAACACCTGAAACCCTTTCTGCCGGTCACTTCACGAGGACATTAAGTACGTTGAAAAGAGAAGAGGAGGAATTCCAAAGTGAAAAGAGTTTTAGCTTTGTCCCTGTTGCTGGTAATGGTTCTTTCTGCCGGAGCACTGGCGGCTGACCCGGAAAAGCCGGTTAATGGTTNNTTCAAGAATCCCCTGATGGGGGCAGCCGGTCTGTACACTTCGGATGAGTGGCAAGTGATCAGGGACGCACAAGCTTACTTCGCAGCCAAGCTGGGCGAAACATACTGGCCTGGAACAGAAGTCGATTGGGTTGGAAAAGGAGACAAAGACAGCGAAGCCCCGGAGTTTGACAGGGACGGCGGTGCCTTGTTCCGGGTGGAGAGCAACTGCGACGCCATCGTCGAGGTGGCATTTGATTGGGGCGAGAATCCACTGACCTCCGAATTGGTCTTGTGGGTCTACAGGCATCAGGATGTGGCTCCGTACATCGGATGGCCACCGGTAAATGGGGACGCCGCCCTTTCGAGGATTTCGTCCGAAGACCCCGATGACGAGCGCATAGTCTCCTTCGAGCACCTGTTCGAAAATCAGCTGCCGGCGAAACAAGGTGAAGACACGAAGTACATGTTCAGTGAGTACAAAATCGGCGGAGCCGTGTTCATCGACTACATCGCCCAGCAACTGGCCGACACATATGATGGGTTGATCACGATCACTGTATCAGCCAAGTAAGGTTCACGCCAAACCGCAAGCATCACTGGCAAGGGGCTGCGGGCATCTCGCCCGCAGCCCCTTGTTGTGACTATGCCCCGTGACATGTTGTCCTCTGGTTGGCAACCGCCTGTCCCAGGCTTGCACACCCTAAGAAAAGACCTCGGCCATCTTTCCATACGGACTGGCCGAGGTTCTTGTTTTGCCGCAAAACGACTACTTAGTGAAGAGGAAGGAGCAACGATCGTGGGCTGTCTAGGGCTCCACGACCACTTCATCCATCATCTTAAGAATCTGAACTCCGCCATGCGTCACTTCGATCTCCACACGATACGTTCCCGGTTCAAGAGCATCGGCTATGGCCATCAGACGCTTGGCTTGCCGGGGCAACATCCATTTCTCGTCTTGCTGAAGCTCGAACATGACCCGCTCCACAAAATCGTTTTCCCCATCGTACACCACGGCGCTCACCTGAGGTAGAAACGCCACATTGCCGCTATTCACCAAATCCAGGGACAGATAGGTGCCGTCCTCAATGGTCTCGACCACGAGGCTGCGCACCTGCACCTCCCGCCTGTGCTCTGTTCCCACCAGGACATCGATGGGGATCACCGCTTCACTGAGCAGGTCCCCCGATGTTGCACTGTAAGCCCTGAAAACAGCTTTTCCATGGTAACTTCCGTCCAGGGCATCCCTGGGTACAGCGATGGTCATGGCCAGGCGGGTTCTAGCCCTTGCTGGAAGCATAAATTCAGGCTGACTGCGCACATCCAGCCAGTCCACTAACGAGTACTCATAGCCGGCCATGACTTCGCCAAGGGCCACCTCTATTCTTACAGGTTCAGGGGACAGGCTCTCGAACTCGAAGACTTGGCTTTTCCTTTCCCCTGCCCGGAGTTCATGGATGACAGTTGCGGGCTCAACGATAATCGCGGCGGACTCGTCAAAGCCTGGGTAGACAAACTGGCCGGGCTCCACCACGATGGTTTCATTGCGGATGATCTGTCCGCTGTCCCCATAGCGCAAAAATGCCTGGAGCCAATACTCCCCTGGTGCAAGGGGACGAGTGACGCGACCGACAAATTCGACTCCAGCACCGGGATAGACCCTTGTGGAATCCATTCCCGCAGATGATCCCGCCGGGGAGCGGAGGGTAACCCGTTCCACCAAGCGTCTGGCCTCATCGCGGATGGTGGCCTCGCCAGATACCAGATAATCAAGGGCAGATGTATTGTGAAACCTGGCGGCAATCAGGGGTGCCCCCTGGGCATCCGGGCGCACCTCGAGAGAAGTGAGCTCGGCGGTGGGCCTCAGGCCTGCCCTTTCCACCATGATCCGCAATCGCACGGCATAGCGGACCCTGAAGGTGAAGCCGGAAGGGTCTTCTGGCGGCCTGGTTTCCACCATTACCACCACGGTGTGCGACCCGCCGGCCGAAAAGGGCACCCGCACCGTACCCCTCACGCTGGTTTCCTGCCCCGGCAGCACTCGAACTAAACTCTCTTCAAACGTGACCCAGCTCGTGGGGGAGAATCCTGGTTGCTCCGGCAGTTGGTACATCAATCCGCCGCTCAGCTGCTGCACCGGTTCGTATAGAACAAGCTCCACCAGCTCTTCCACCGCTTCCGGGATCAAATCGATCACGAACTCCCTTTCATCCCCAGGATTGACGTTCATCTCGATGACCAAAGGCCGCACACCTACCGCCAGCGCTGACTCCCCGCCTGTAAGTAGGCCCACGCCCATGAGCAAAACGACAAGGCCCAATGCTAGTTTCCTCAAAGACATGAGACATCTCCTCCTTGTTTGGTTCCTTTACCAGGCAACGTAGACAAAAACCGTCCCTTTGTAGGTCCCAGCAGCGTGGCTCCAAGTGGACTCCGTTTGCAGGTTCACGCTGAAGGTGGTCCCCCATCCATAGACACTCCGGGCGATTTCCTGCGGACCCTCGGACAAAGGGACAAGTTCTTCAGCTTCTTTCACCGACTTTACAAGAAACAGTTCCAAGGGGGGAACGTTTTCGTACCTGTCCCCCTGATAGTGCAAACCATCGGAGGCAAGGGCCACAACCCAATTGCCGTGGTTGGCCTCCACCTGGATTTCCAGCGGAGGAATAGCATACCAGCCCGGACCTTGATCCAGGCTCAGCTGTATTTCCTGCGTACCGCTGGTCACCACTGTATAGGGCAGGACCGTGATCTCAATGGGAATGTCCGGCCCGTTGCTCGCGGACAGCACTGCGCTGTACGTTCCCGCCCGCAGGGTAACATCACCGCGCAAAGCGATCTGCACTTGGGACTGCCTGTCCCCGGCAGCCAGCAAGCAGATCTGGGCATCAGAGGACCATCGCCAGCGGTCGCTGCCCTCAGCGAACGCCTGCCAATTTGAATCGTAGGGCGTTTTGACCACGACCATGTCCCGGGGAAACCCCTCCGATAGGTCCGTTAAGGAATAGTAGAGCGCCGTGCCATCATCCTCGGCTGTGCGGGTCAAAGTGAGCCAGTGTATGGGCATTTGCTCGACCGACTCCTGGAGATCCGCAAAGCCCCTCACGGTAAAGGACACAGGGCCGCCGTCCACCACGACATCCAGCTGTTCCTCGGCCATCACGTTCCCCGCCAGAACCAGCGTACCGGCTGCCAGCAGGAGCCACAGACCACAGCGTATAAACTTCATCTGCATCAACACCCCCTCTTAGTTATCAGAAACTGAGCCAGATACCAGCGGCAAAGACGTGTCCGTGCCGCTCGCTCCACATCCAGGAGAACCTGGCCTGGGCAGGTTTGGTGCGGAACATGGTTACACCTATCTGGTGTGCCACTTTCCCGGTGTCGTTCTGAGCTTGGTAGGAAAAGCTGTAATCTCCCAGCAGAACCTCGGCCCGGAGCCGCCAGTGGAAGACCAAGCCAACCCCAGGTTCCTGCAGGGAAACCCTGATCGGCAAAGCGGCAGCCGACAGCTTAAGGCCATCGCCATACTGCAGTTCATCGCGGAGGCCCAGGTGCACAGATGCACCATCGCCGGAGCCGTTACCCAGCTCGGCCACGAAAAACAGCTCTTCGTTCAAGCCGCCTTCCACGCCCACTGCATACAGCATTTCCGGTACAGATTGAACATGGCCGTACGCGGCCAAGCAGTCGGCAATGGGGATGTACCCGTCCAGGACAACTCCCCATCTGCCTTCGCTGTAGCCTGCCCCCAGGCCGATCTCCACAGGGCGCACATCCCCCGGTTCGGCCATGACCTCCTGCATCCCCGCAATCGTACCCATGGGTATAAGCTGGGCATCTTGGGGAATCATTTCATCCGGGATTACCGCCCCCGCCACATACACAGCGAAGTATTGGTATTCCGTTCTCCTCCCCACATCCACCTCTCGGGTTACCACGGCGATGGGACGCTCCGCTGCGGCCCCTATCCAAGCTGTGGTGTGCAGCTGGGATACGCTTCCGCTCAGGGTCTCATAGACCAGTGCGATCTCAGTCTCGATTCTCCTTGTCTCACCATCTATCCGGCGGGGCACAATGGTCACGGCCAGTCTTTCTTCTCTGTGTGTACTAGAGGCAGTAGGTAGGCGGACAGTGGAAATGTCCACCCGCAGCGGCTCACCGCTGGTGGTAATCAACCAGGAGTCATGGCTGGCAGAATGGGCAGCCTGTCCCACCTGTCCGTACAGTTGACCGGTAAAGCGGAATGGCGTATCCAGCAGAACCCCGATCTGGAAATCATCTACGCTAACCGCCCACAGACTCGTGTCCTGCCCCTTCTCCAGCTCAAAGCCAAACCCTAAGCGCCGTACTATCTCCCTGTCCAACTCCAGGAAATGAAGACTGTAGCCCACCACGGGCTCCGTCCCTGGGGCGGGCACCTCCTCCCAACCTTCCGCCAGCAGCTGCTTGGCTATGTCCACACTCCACTCCAACGGTTGCTCCTGAGCCTGCGCGGAAAAGGCCAAAGCAGTCCAGAGGACTGCCACCGCGAAGAGGACCAGCATAATCCGTGCTCTGCTTTTTTCCATGGTCGACCCCCTTTCACTGGATTACGGGAGTGACGAAGATCAGCAGTTCCTTTTCGGCTGCCCTCTCGGCATCGCTTCTGAACAACCAACGAATAATGGGAATATCGCCCAAGATGGGCACTTTCCTAGTCTGGTCCCCTTCTTCTTGCAGAGTCATGCCCGCGAGCACAGCGGTCTGACCGTCCTTCAACCGCACGGTGGTGGAAACAGATGACTGNNAGGATCTGGCGGTCCCCCACAAAGAGTTCAGCGGATTGTCCATCGCTCACCAACACCCTGGGGTCAGCATGGATGCTGGCCGCCTGGGCCTCCTCCAAGGCCTTGAGGTTTAAGAGGATGTTCCCCAGGATGTTGGTCTCCAGCGAGAAGATGTTGTTCTGGAGGCCCAACTTGGCGGTCCAGTTCTCGTTGAACGTCTCGCCCGCACCAAAGACGGCCTCGAACAGGTTGAGCCCCAGCTCCTTGAGGGCCTTGGTGGAGATCTCCGTGACGATAACCTGGATCTCCACCTGCCGCTGCGCCACGTCCAGCGTTTCAACGAGCTCCAGAATGCGTTCCAGCTCCCCAGGGGGTGCTGTAATGGTCAGCACACTGCCCTCGCGCTCCCCTTTGACATAGCTGGCCAAAAACGATGGCAGAGCGGACATGATCTCCCCCGCGGTGACATGCTGGAGAACCACTATTTGCGTATCGGCCAATTCCCTGAAGGTGATACTGCGGGGATCGGGCAGGCCTACGAAATAGAAATCATCGATCTTCCGGAAAGAATAGCCGCCGCCGATAAGGATGATGCGCAGGGCCTGCTCCAGCGGCACATCCTGCAGGTCTACGGTCACCCGGCCGCTCACCGTGGAATCGGGAATGATGTTCACTCCCGTCTGCAGCGAAATTTCACTTAAGGCATCGCGAATACTGGACTCAAAGAGAAACAAATTCACCAGAGGCTGTTCCTGCACTTCCTGGGCTAAGGCTGCACCGCCCAAGGCCAGTGCCAAAACAATGATTACCACTGCCCCGATGCGTTTACTCACGTTTAACCCCTCCATTGTTGGACTCTGTCTTGCCCCGAGAGTCAGGACTCATCGGGAATCACCGTAAAGAGGATGTCGCCCGTATAGGTCTGGGCGGGATTCTCCCAATAGGCTGTCAGTTGAAAATCCAGCTTGATTTCTAGTTTTCCTGGCGGGCCGCTCTGTACTGGCACTCTCTCCAGGGTCAGGGCCCGCATTTCTCCCCCTTCCCCTTGTCCATCAGCCTCTCCCCGAGACAGTCCCCAGGTCAACTGGGAGATATGGAGCAGATCCCCATTGGCCCCGAAGAGATACTCTTCCGGTGCCGAGATGTACAAGGTATAGGGAATGTTGCCCTCAATTGTCACGGTTACCGCTTCCCTTTTTGTGGCTATGACGCCAACCTTGGTTAGGCGTGCTGTGCCCAAAACGTAGTCGAAGTCCACCTTGTCAAAAACCAGCTCGGTGGCATCCAGTGTCATGATGATGATCTGTGGTATGTGGATAATCACCGGTATCTGCACTTGATTTTGGGCCTGCACTACCCCTGCACCAATCAATGTCAAGACAAGGACTGCCGTGATACAGATCAGCCGTTTCACCCCACCACCTCCTTTGTCCCTAATTATTCCCCAGATCTTTCCTCCTATTCAGAAATCTGCNNCTGCCTGCGCCTCTGGGGATGCAAGCAGGCAAAAAAAGAGAGCCCCCAGCTTTTCTGCTGGAAGCTCTCCCAGTCCAGATGGACCTATGCTAGCTTGATTGGGTGGCGACTATGCGCCCTTTTATCTGCCCGGCACCTTTTCTCTACCCACCATGGGCTGGTCAAAGCCCTCAGGGAGGTCTTGGTTGGGAAAACCGTTCACCAGGTGACAGGCCACGAAGTGGTCTTCCTCCACCTCTAAGAAGGCAGGGGGAACCGTTTTGCAGCCCCGCATGGCTTTGGGGCAGCGCTGCCAGAAGCGGCAGCCGGGAGGCGGGTTAATGGGACTGGGCGTATCGCCAGGCAGGACAACGATCTCCCGCTCCTCACTGAAGTAGATGTCCAGAACGGCGGCAATGAGGGCCTGGGTGTAGGGATGGAGGGGTCTGGCGAAGATCTTGTCCGCATCCCCCGCTTCCATGAGCTTGCCCAGGTACATCACGGCCAGGCGGTCGCACATCTTTTTCACATCCGCCAGGTTGTGGGAGATGAAAACGTAGGTCAAATTGAGCCTTTCCTGCAGCTCCAAGAGGAGATTCAGGATCTGGGCGTGGATGCTCACATCCAGGGCGGAAACAGGCTCATCACACACTAGGAATGTGGGGTTGAGGCTGATGGCCCGGGCAATTCCGATGCGCTGGCGCTGGCCGCCGGAAAAATCAGAGGGGTAGCGGTAGAGATCCTGGGCAGAAAGACCCACCATTTCCAGAAGCTCCACTACCCTTGCTTTCATCGTCTCTTCATCATCTTCCCCCCGGATCACCATCGGTTCCGAGACCAGCTGGTACACGTTGAAGCGGGGATTGAGGGATGAAAAGGGGTCTTGAAAGATCATCTGCATGCGCCGCCTGGTCTTTTTGAACTCCTCCCGGGGCAGGCTGTGCAGGTCCACCCCCTCAAAGAGCACCTGACCTGCCGTGGGCTTCACTAAGCCCACCATGGTGTTGGCCAGGGTGGTTTTCCCGCAGCCCGATTCGCCCACCAGGCCGAAGATCTCGCCGCGCCTGACGCCTAAAGACACATCGCTTACCGCCTGGATTTCGCCCTTCTTGAGGAAGGGCAGAAAGCCCCGGACGGGGAAATGCACCGATACGTTTCTCAGGGTCATGATCTCAGTCACTGCTCTTCCCCCCTACTCCCAGCGGATGGAAGCACCGCACCTGCCGGTCCCGCCCCATCGGTTCGAGTCTAGGCATCTCCCTGCGGCAGCGTTCAGTTGCGTATTCACACCTGGGGTGGAAATAGCAGCCGCTGGGCTTGTGCACCGGAGAAGGCACCGTGCCGGGGATCTGGGTGAACTTCTTCTTCTCATCGGTCAGTCTCGGCACCGCCGCCATCAGCCCGACGGTGTAGGGGTGGTGGGGATTGGTGAAAAGCTCTTTCACCGGCGCCTTTTCCACGATCTTCCCCGCGTACATCACATACACCCGGTCTGCCATCTTGGCCACAACGCTGAGGTCATGGGTAACCAGCAGGAGACTGGTGCCGCAGCCCCGCTGCATGCCCCTTAAGGTTTTCAACACCTGGGCTTGGATGGTCACATCCAGAGCAGTTGTGGGTTCGTCCGCGATGATGAGTTTGGGCATGCAGGCAAAGGCCATGGCCAAGAGAACCCGTTGGCGCATGCCCCCGCTCAGCTGATGGGGAAAGCTGTTGGCCCGCTCCTTGGGCTCAGGAATACCGATGAGCTCCAGGGCGTGCACGGTCTTTTCCCGAGCTGCCTGCTTGGAATCGCCGTAGTGACGCCGGTACATCTCATCGATCTGGTTTCCCACGGTCATTACGGGGTTGAGGGAGGTCATGGCATCCTGAAAAATCATGGCCAGCTCTTTACCCCGGATCTCCTGCATTTCTGCTTCTGTGCACTGGGTGAGGTCCCGCCCGTCAAACTCCAAAACGTCCATGCGGATCAGAGCCGGGGGCGAGTCTAAAAGGCGCATCACCGCCTGGCTGGTTACACTTTTTCCGCAGCCCGATTCACCCACCAGGGCCACGCATTCCCGGTGGTAGATGTCCAGATCCACGCCTTCAACGGCCCGGATCAGACCGTAATCCGTGGGGAAGACCACCTTGAGGTTTCTAAGCTTCAAGACCTGTTCCACGGCTCTGCCCTCCCCCACTGGAAACTCCCTCAACTCCGATCCTTTGGTAATCATCCATGGAACGGAAGACTTCTTCCACATAGCTGGAATCCAGGCTCCTAAAGAGCTTATACACACTGCTGGTGCGTTTCATGCGGGGGTTGGCGATCTCTTCTAAGACCAGCCCCACCCGCATAAACCCAAACACCGCGAGGAAGATGCCCAAGCCCGGGGCGAAGATCCACCACCAGGCGCCAAAGAGCAGCGCTCCGCCGGACTGGGCTTCCGCCAGCATTTTGCCCCAGCTGATGGCCGTGGGATCACCTAGGCCCAAAAAGCTCAGGCCCGCTTCGGCCACCATGATCCCCGCACTGCTTAAAGCGGTGCTCATAATAACCAGGTGGCTGGTGCCGGGGAGGATGTGGCGGATCATAATGTGCCAGCGGCTCGCTCCCGCGAGTTCCGCGGCCTTGACGTAGTTGGTATTCTTCAACACCAAAACCAAGGAACGGATGGTGCGGGCCAGTCCCGTCCAGCCCAGGGCCACAAAGATCAGGATAATGATCCAAAAATCCCGGCCCAAGACGTTGGTGAGCACGATGACCAAAGGCAGCGTGGGGATCACCAGCATGATATCAACAATGCGCATGATCAGAGTATCAACCGCCCCGCCCAAGTAGCCTGCGGCCACTCCTAAAATGGAGCCCACAATGGCGATGCACACCCCCGAGGTCACCCCCACGATCAGGGAAACCCTGGTGCCGTACACCAGCATGCTGAAAATGTCCTGCCCGGTGTTGATGGTGGTGCCCAGGGGATGCTGCCAGCTGGGGGGAAGTCCCTTGGTGGTGCGCTGGGACACATCGTAAGGGTTATAGGGGGCAATATACGGGGCGAAGATGGCCACCAAAACCAACAAGGTGACCATGATCAGGCCCACCTTCCCCTGCCTATGGGCCCAGATCTTCGCCAGGAGCTCCCCGGCGCCGCGCAGACGCTTTCTAACTCCCATCCAGAGCCGCTTCATCGTTTATCACCCACCGTCACCCTGGGATCCAAAAGAACATAAACCAGGTCCGTGAGCAAGATGCTCAAAATGGTGAAGCCGGAAAGGAGGAGCATAATGCCCATCATCAGGGGGTAATCGTTGGTCTGGTTCGCCTCCAGGAACAAAGTACCCATGCCGTTCCAGTTGAAGACCTGCTCGATCACCACCTGCCCCCCGATGAGGCCGCTGATGCTCATGCCCAAAGAAGTGACGATGGGCAGGAGCGAGTTGCGCAGGATGTGCTTGTAACGGATCGTGCTGCGCTTTAGGCCTTTGGCCCTGGCGGTGAGCACGAAGTCCTCATTGGTCACGGCGATCACGGCATTTCTGGTCCCCTGGGCGTAGCTGATGATGCTGCCCACCATCATGCTCATCACCGGCAGGGCGGCGTTGCGGGCCACTCGGCTGATTCCCTCCCAGGTCCAGGCAAACTCTGAGACCATGGTGGAATCGGTGTAGGCCGGGAAGATCTCCCACTCAAAGCCGAGATAGAACGAAAGAACTAAGGCGATAAAAAAGGAAGGCAGGGCCACCATGACCGTGGAGGCGTTGAGCAGCAGCGTATCCTGCCAGCGCCCCCGCTTCACCGCGGCCACCACTCCAAACAAAACGCCAACTATAAGGCCGATGAGCATCGTACTCACCGATAAGACCAGCGTCCAGGGGAGCCTTTCTTTGATCAGGTCCAAGACCTTGGGAGAGCCGGGGCGAAAAGAGGTGCCCAGATCGCCTTGGGCTAGGCCCTTGAGGTAATTGAGGAACTGCTGCCAGGTGGAAACGTGGAAGCCGTACTGCTCCCTGGTAAGCTGCTTGACAATCTCGTATTCGATCTCGCTCATATTCCCCTGGGGCGGGTAGTAGCGCTCCGCGGGGTCCTCCACCCCAATGCGGGGGATGAAAAAGTTGAGGGTGATCACCACCGCAAACACAAAGAGGGAGTACAGAACCCGCTTGATCACGTAGCTCAGTTTCATGCCTTCACCTGCCTTCTACCCTGCGCAGATTCTGCAGCGACTCGGAGTTGAACACCGTGGACCCCTCCACCACCTGAAAGCCCGTAAAGCGGTCCGTTCTGGCCACGGAGATCACATTGGCCGTATAAAGCGGCACCTTGTAGAACTCCTGGGCGATCATGGGCTGGATCTCCTTGAGGAGCTCATACTTCCTGTTCAGATTGAGGGTGTAGCGCATCTCCTCAATGGCCGCGTTCAGCCCTTCGTTCACCAACCGGCCGTAGTTGGAGGTGCGGCCCAGGGTGGAGAAGTGGGCAGGGTACATAATGTCCACGTTGGACAGGGAGAAGATCACACCCTGCAGCACCAGATCGAACTTGCTGGTATACAGATAGGTGGATTCAGGCTGGGCACCCTTGGGCGCATACTGCACATCGATGCCGATCTTCTTGAACTGGATCTGGAGGAAAGATACCACATCCTGCTCCCCGGGCGTACCCAGGATCTTAAAACTGATGCGCTCGCCGCCCAGCAGCCGGTAACCGTCTTTGTCCTTGTCGGGCACGATCCCATCCAGGATCTCGTTGGCCAAGGCCAGGCGCTGGGCGTAGTCCCGGGGTACTATGCTATCTGCCTCCGGGTTGTAGAAATCGGTGAGGCTCGGGCGCATCAGGCCCGCACTGGCGGGCACCCCCGCGCCATCCAGCACATTTTTAATCAGTTCATCTTGATTGACGGCCAAGGCCAGGGCCTTCCGGAACTCCCTGTTGGCCAGCAGATCCCGCAGGGGATTGCGTTCGCTGGCCACGGGGTTGAGGTTGAAGACCAGGGTCTGGGTGAAGGTGCCCGGGGCGTTGGAGACAAAGAGATCCTTTTCCTTGGCAAAGAGCAGCAGGTAGTTGGAGCTTACCGAGCTGTCCAGCACATCGATGTGGCCCTTGAGCAGCGCGTACAGGGCCACGTTCTGCTCTTTGTAGAGGATGAACTTGATGGTGTCCACCCCGTAGAGGGGACTGCCGTCGGGTTTTTTCAGGTGGTAGTCTTGGCGGCGGTGCAGCACGATCTGCTGGCTGCCGGACTGTTCCGTATCCAAAATCCAGGGGCCACAGCCCACAGGGTGGGTGTAGCGGTAGAGCAGCTCTGCACTTGGGGAGCTGCTGTTCAGCTGGTTCTCCCGGCTCACCACCGGCTCCCACACGTGCTTGGGCAGAATCAAGACGGAGGTGAACAGGGGCGTAACCGCCCCCAGAACCTTGTTCACATGGAGGTAGATCACATAGTCCTTTTCCGCTGGATCGATATGGTAGCCCTGCTCCAGGGCTCCCCGTTCGTAGGTGAACAGGCCCTTTTCCACCAAAACTCCGTTGTTGTACTTGTGCTTCAGGTCGCTGGTCCAGGCCAAGGCCCCCGCGTGGTTGGAGAGGGCATGGTTGGTGGCCAGATCGAAGGAATAATAGATGTCCTCCACGGTGAGGGGCACACCATCGCTCCAGGTGATGTCCTGGTGAATGATCACCTTCACCGCCAGGTAGTCATATTGGGGATCGCTGTAGATCTCTTCCAGGCGCGCGTAGTCGATGGAGCCATCCTCAGTGAGGATCGGCTCCCCGTTTTCATCCACGTAGTACCATTCCCGGCCGATGGAAGGAAGGTAGCGATCCGTTTCTTCATCATAGGAAAACAAGGAGCTGTACAGCATGTTGGCGATGGTGGGGGCAATCCCTTCCCGGCTCAGCCAGGGCATGTAGGCGGAAGGGAAGGAAGACTGCACCGCGCCCACGTAGAGCGTGTTGGGATCCGGCCTGTGGCTGCCCCGCCCCGTTTGGCAGCCCGCCAAGGGCAGGGCAAGCGCGCCCACCAGCACAAGCAGCAGGAGCCTTTTGGTCACAACGTTCACCTCGCAAGGGCTTACCGTAAAGCTTTCAGCGGAGCACGTTGATCAGTTCTTGGTGAGTAAGAAGCGGTAATCGGTGCTGTCAATGTTGATGGTCGTAACCAAACCGGTGGGCCAGATATCCACGACCCGGACAGCCCCCTCCGCTTCCAGAGCCAGCTGGTAGTTCATGGGACCGGCGACCACCTGGAATGAACCTGCCTCGTTCAGCAGCTCCACGCCGTTTTCTTCATCTACGATGAGCAGGGTAAACTCCCCACTGACCGTGATCTCAAGCTGGGCTGTGTATGCTTCGCTGGCCATGGTGGCGCCGGCAAACGGGCCGATAATCTGTTCGCTGTACAGGAGCACCTCGTCGGAGCCGAAGACGGCCTCCAGAGTATAGGGCGTTTTACTATATTCCCTGTACTCACCCAGCACTGGCCAAAGTCTAATCAAGCTGCTTCTGGCCGAAAAGGTTCCCTCTTCACTGTACTCTCCCGCCGCATACACATAGTCGCCAAAGGCATCCAGCTCCAGGACCGCCAGCTCCCCACCTGCGGTTTGGCCATACCACTTACCCGCCTGATCCGCGGAGGTGGCGTGTTTAAACGTGGTGGCGATCCGCTCCTTACCGGCCGCGGGCCTAAACTCCAGCAGCCATTCCCCATCCTGGTTCACAGAACCGGCTGTCTCCTCGCCGTCGTCGGAAATGCACACCAAAAACGCTCCATCCGCCCTGAAGGTACCAGTTTCGTGGTAAACCTCTACTCCATCTAGGTAGCTGTGGAAGGAATAGCGGGCGCCGGCCGCGAGGTTGAGCTCATAGTCGTACTGCACCCCATCCACTTCCACAGAGGCTAAGAAGGGGCCCCAGTACTCCTCATAGATGAGTTTTAGCGCCATCAAGCGGTGGACTACCTCCGGGTTTTCCTCATCCTGCAGCTCATACATGATGTTGGCGGAGCCATAGGGCAGGGTGGAACGGAACACCAGATTGTGCCCTTCCCGCTCAAAGGTGGCGGTCTTGGGGTTTTCAGGCGTGGAATCGGAGTAGATCATCACGTAAGTGCCTTCCAGCTCCCCGATCTTGCCGCTACCCCGGTCGGACATGAACTCCCGGCTGGGCGAGAGCACAAAGGTATTATCCTCGTCGATGCGCAGGTAGAACTGGAGGCCCATGCCCAAATTGGTGATATCAATCATGTATTCCCCCGCCAAAGGAATCTCTGCTGCCGCTGGAACCTCCTCAGCCCCGGTCTCCGTGGAGCTGGAGCTGAATTGCTCTTCCCCTTTCGGTTTGCCGCAGGCGCTGAGCAGCAGCAGCACGCCGATGAGCAGGGTCAAGACCGCTATCTGCCATGCTTTGCGCTTCATCATCAGACCACTCCTAATTGCAGACAAGGGAGGGGGCTGGAGACCTCTCCCTTGACTGTGCAGTTTTCTGGTTAAAACGGGAACTGGAGCTTCGTACCGAAGCCTTCCCGGGTGGAGGAGTTGTCGTAGATCTCCTCAATCTCAAAGATGTACGCGGGATACTTCAGCCAGCGGCTCGGGTCAGGCCGGTGATAGACATCGTGCTGGGCGTTGATGAACTGCTGGTAGAGTTCCCGCTGGCCCGATTGGGCTTCATCGAAGATGCGTACCCGACCCCGCACTTCGTAGGAGATCATGGGCGGTTGGTAGTAAATGAGGGTGGCTTCCGGATTCACCTGGAGGTTCTGCCAAGTGTGCTTTTTGGCCATCTCCAGACTGCCAATCTTGGTAAAATCAACCCGGTGGTGCTGGTCAGGATGGTAGATCTGTTCCACCAAGACCTGCAATCCCCTCCGGCTGTGGGCTTGGTCATCTCCATCATAGGCCTCGATATGTTTCATATAGGCTTCCAGCACCTCTTCCAGGTATTCTTCTTTGGGCAGGAAGCCAAAGCCTTTGATGCTGGCATTCAAACCCGCGGGGCCGTGGGAGATCAGTGCTGGATTATGGGAACAAAAACTCAAAAAGACCTTTTCCCGGGACATCTCCTTCCCTTCATAGAGGGCCAGCACCGTGTTGGCCCTGGTGTTAAAGGCCCAGCGGAAAAAGGCCTCTGCCGTTCTGCTCTTGTTCTCTGTCATCAAACAACCCTCCAAAACTGTGCTCTTTAGAAAAAAGGCCTAGAAAGGCAGGCCCCGGGGCCACCCCTTCTAAGTCCTTTTGAACCTCAATCCTACCTAGCCAGCTCGATCTCCACCCGCATACCCATCACTTTGGAGACTAGAAAGGGAGCGCTGACCGTGTTTTCTCCGGCTTTACCGGTGAAGGTTTGGCCATCACGGGTTGTAAAGANNCCGGGCACAGCCAGGTAGAAGTAGTCGCCCCGGTGGCTGAGGTATAAAGTGGCCTCCACCGTCACAGGCCCTTGAAGCGTGGCCCGGTAGACGCCCGCCACGGGATTGTCCGTCAGCACCAAAGTGGACTCGGTACGCTCCCGAGCCATTTGCGAAGGCTTGACCGGGACAGTGATGGAACCGTCACTGATCACACCTTCCAGCGCCTCTTCCCCTTCGGGAACAATGGTCAGTTGGGAGCCAGCAACTTGGTAAGTTCCCGTCTCCACAAAGTCGTAAAGGGTATCGCCTAGGACAAAATAGCTTTTCAGTTCATAGCTGCCATCGGCCTTAAGCTCTAAGGAGTATGTATAGTTGATCATGCCGCCCATGCCTGTGGTGGTGTGCCCACCGGCGTAAACTCCCGTCTCGGCAGCGCTCACCAGGCCTAAGGAAGCAAAAAAGACCGCCGCAGCCAGAACCATACCCAACAACGCCAGTTTGGACCCTCTTTGCCAGTGACGCATCGTCGCTTTTCACCCTCCACCAGTTATTTCCTATAAGTATATTCCAGGCCCTTCCTGCTGTCAACAAACTTCACTGTATTCGACCCCTCAGTTCGATCTTTTTACTTATTGCGGACAGTTACGAATATCATTTTACGCTGCCGCCGGCCCAGTTTTTCACGAAATAATCGAGTAGGTAGCCGCTAGGTGATCAGCCTAGCGGCTTTCCTCTCACAGAACGGTGC
>MTKW01013299.1_pt1 | contig 20262 bp, 21 predicted proteins | sample 1042761 | NCBI WGS metagenome assembly MTKW01 (sample SAMN06205366, study PRJNA360243) | anaerobic digester metagenome | biome: Wastewater treatment plant; feature: Anaerobic digester sludge; material: sludge; isolation source: anaerobic digester fed with sludge from wastewater treatment plant ... | reverse complement strand
TTTTTTTATATTTTGTTTAATAATAATTCTTTTGGGTAATTATTAAACAAATATAAGATAACCCCTGAAACACCTTAATACTTTTCGATTTCTTCCCACAATATAAAGACCGAGTATATACTCGGTCTTTATATTGTAAATTTATTATATAATTAATTTACTATTCTATAGATAGTTGGCTGGAAAGTTTTATCATGCATAAATTTTTTTTCGTTTTTTCTTATTATTAAATATGATAATAAGGTAAATACTACTCCTACTCCAAATCCTATATAATTATTCCAATCATGATAGATAGAGTAATTTGCAAAATTATAACCTAAAAGAGAACCTATTATAAACATAATAAGGGGAAAGGTATATATAATTAAAGAGGCCTTTAATATATTAGTTGTTTTAGTTTCAATCTCTACTTGATCACCTATCTTTGCAGCTATAGTATTCTTTGCAAATGTTTCCATCACCAGTTTATCCTGACCTACTTGACAGGCACCACAATCACCACAGGCAGTGTGACGATTAATTTGCACCTTAGCGATTCCATTCTCGATTGCAACAACTTTCCCTATTTCTCGCATCTCTACACCTACCCTTATTTCATATACTTAAGCATTATACTTATTAATTCATCTATTTTCTCTTCCTTATTTTCTTCTACTGCACTTTTAATACAAGTTTTTAAATGTTCCTCCAGTATAATGCCCCCTACCTTTTCCAATGCAGCCCTTGCAGCAGTAATCTGAATTAATATATCACTACAATATTTTTTATTTTCAATCATTTTTTGGATACCTTTAACCTGACCTTCTATTCTTTTCAATCTATTTATCAAGGCATCTGTATTGCTATTAATATTATAATCCATTATCCCTATGAAATAGCCAAAGCTATTCATATTCTCCTTTCTATTTTATATCCCTAACACCTATTGCCTATGGGTATTGTAATAAAATAATCTTAACAAGTCAATAAAGTTATAAGCTAAATAGTTTATTCTGTCTCCTTAACAAGTATTCCCAGTTCTTCTAACCTTTCTTCCTCAGCTATAGAAGGTGCCTCAGTCATTAAACAAGAATGATTTTGAGTTTTTGGAAATGCAATTACATCTTTTATATTATCTGTATTTGTTAAAATCATTATTAATCGATCTAGTCCAAAGGCTATTCCACCATGGGGAGGTGTACCATATTTGAATGCTTCCAATAAGAATCCAAATTTTTCCCAGGCCTTATCTCTTGAGAATCCTAGAACATTGAACATCTTTTCCTGCAATTCACTGTTATGAATCCTTATACTTCCCCCTCCTAATTCCACTCCATTAACTACTAGATCATAGGCTTTGGCCCTAACACCATCTGGATGACTTTCAAGTATTGATATATCCTCATCAATTGGAGAAGTAAAGGGATGATGCATAGCAGTATATCTTTTCTCTTCATTGTCAAATTCCAATAAAGGAAATTCAGTTATCCATAAAAATTTGTATTCATTATTATTGGTTAATTGTAATTTTTTTGATAGTTCCAGTCTTAATTGGCCCAAAGCATCGTAAACTATTTGAGTTTTATCTGCAACAATAAAAATAAGATCTCCTGGTTGTCCATCCATAATTTCAATAATATCTGTTAATTCTTTCTCACTTAAAAATTTAGAAATAGGAGATTTAATAGAATCGTCTTTAATATTAATCCAAGCTAAGCCCTTTGCCTTATATTGTTTTACAAATTCGCCCAAGGCGTCAATTTCTCTTCTACTGAATTTTTCTCCACATCCTTTTGCATTTATAGCCCTTACACTTCCCCCGCTATTAACTGCATTTGAGAAAACATTAAATTCACAATTAGTTACTATATTAGTTAAATCTTTCAATTCAAAACCAAAACGAGTGTCAGGTTTATCTGTTCCAAATCTATCCATTGCTTCTTTATAGGTCATTCTTTCTATAGGTAATGGAATATCATAGCCCTTTATCTTTTTAAAAATTTCTACAATCATTCTTTCATTAATATACATAATATCTTCTTCATTTATGAAAGACATTTCAATATCTATTTGGGTAAATTCCGGTTGCCTATCAGCACGTAAATCTTCATCTCTAAAGCATTTTACTATTTGATAGTATCTATCCATCCCAGATACCATTAGTATTTGCTTAAATAATTGGGGAGATTGGGGTAAAGCAAAAAAGCTCCCCTTTTGTACCCTGCTTGGTACCATAAAGTCTCTTGCCCCTTCGGGAGTTGGTTTTGTAAGAATTGGTGTTTCTATTTCTACAAAACCCCTTTGGTCTAGATAATCCCTTATTATCTTAGTAGCCTTATGACGGATCATAAGGATATTCTGCATTTTGGGTTTTCTTAAATCTAAATATCTATATTTTAAACGAATACTCTCATCCAATACATCATCATCATCGATATATATGGGAGGTGTTTTTGCAGTATTTAATATTTCTAAATGTTCAGCTTTTATTTCTATATGTCCTGTGGGAATACTATCATTGCATTGTCCTTTTTCTCTATGAGTAACAACACCTCTAATTGTTAATACAAATTCATTCCTTATTTCATGGGCTAAATTAAAAGCTTCTTCATTAATATCTCTATCAAAAACCACCTGAATAATTCCACTACGATCTCTTAAATTAACAAATATTAAACCTCCAAGATCCCTGCGTCTCTGCACCCATCCAGATAGTTTTACAGATTCGCCAATGTTTTTTAGTCCTAATGTACCACATGTATGGGACCGTTTTGATGTTTTCATTCCTTTATACATTTTCTAACTCTCCCTCTTTAAAGATATCAACCATTGTCTCTTCAATAGTAGAAATATATAGATTTTTTTGTTCTCCCGTTTCCATATCTTTTAAAATGCCAATACCCTTAATAACCTCTTCTTCTCCCAGAATTAAAACATATTTTGCTTCAATCTTATTTGCATATTTTAACTGGGCTTTCAAACTTCTATCCATGTAATCTTTTTCTACCTTTATATCATGCCTTCTTAATCTATATATAATCTCAAAGGCCATTTGATCTGCCTCATTACCTATAGTAGCAATATATAAATCAAACTTTTTAGGCTCTTTTATTTTTATTCCTTGATTTTCAATAGATAATAATAGCCGTTCAATCCCCATTCCAAATCCAATACCAGGACTAGAAGGTCCCCCAATTTCTTCTATAAGGCCATCATATCTGCCACCACCACATATAGTTCCTTGAGCACCAATTTCATTGGAGATTATTTCAAAAGCTGTTTTAGTGTAATAATCCAGCCCTCTAACAATACCTGGATCAACAACAAAGTCTATTCCTAACCTATTTAAGTATGTCTGTAATAAATTAAAGTGTTCAGAACACTCCTGACAAAGGTGTTCAATAATTAATGGAGCCTCTTTTAATTCATCTTGACAAGATTCAACTTTGCAGTCTAATATACGCATGGGGTTTTTCTCATATCTTTCATTACAAGTGCTACATAAGTTTGGTAATTTAGGCAATATATATTCCTTTAATAAATCATTATATTTTTTCCTACAATGGGGACAGCCCACACTATTGATATGAAGGCTTAATTTCTTTAATCCTAGTCTATCATAGAGGGCTAGTGCAACACTTATTACCTCAGCATCCACAGAAGGATGTTTACTGCCAAAAACCTCAATCCCAAATTGATGATGTATTCTTAAACGGCCTGCCTGGGGTCTTTCATATCTAAAAGCAGGAGTTATATAATATAATTTTACAGGTAGGGGGTCTGCATAAAGTTTGTTTTCAATATAAGCCCTTACTACAGGGGAAGTTCCCTCTGGCTTTAAGGTTATATTACGGCCACCTTTATCATTAAAGGAATACATTTCTTTTTGAACAATGTCTGTTGTATCCCCCACCCCCCTTTCAAATAATTCAGTATGTTCAAATTCTGGAGTGCGAATTTCTCTATAACCGAAGGAGTTACATAGTTTTCTTATCATATCCTCAATATAATGCCACTTATATATCTCAGCGGGAATAATATCTCTTGTTCCACGGGGAGCTTGTGTTAACATTTTTAACCTCCTAATCCTATTTTAATTAATACTCTCCTTAAAGGTAAGCTTTGTAAAATAGTGAAGAGTATAATATTATTGTTTAATTTTAATAATTTTTACTGTATAAGCTATCTAATAATAATAATTTCTTATCAATAATTCCTCTTATTCTATTATTATATAATCGCACATCTTTCACATTTGGGAACCTTTCAATCCTGTCCTCTTCAGGGAAAAAAACTTTAGTTACAGAACCGGCTCCCAATCCTAGGATTGTTTGTTTTTCTGACATTATTAGAATATTGTAAATGCTTCTATAACCATTTTTACAATAACCAATATTTTCTAAATTCCCTAGCATATATTTTTGTCTATAAAGATAATAGGGCTGGTAACCATTATTAAGAGCAAAACTTCTAGTTGTTTCCTGCATTTCTAATATATTTTTCCCCTGATCAAAATTATAATTATTTATGTTTTCACTAAGTTTAGAGCCTCTTTTTAAAGACATAATATGAATAGTTAAGTTTTCTGGTTGAAGACTTTTAATATGGGCCAAAGTATTATTAATTCTACTTTTATCCTCTCCAGGTAAACCAAGAATCAGATCCATATTTATAAAATTAAATCCCACTTCCCTAGCAAGATTAAATGCTCTGATTATATCCTCAGAGGAATGATTTCTTCCAATTTTAATTAAGGTATTATTATCCATAGTTTGAGGATTAATGCTTATCCTATTTATACCATATTGTAAGGATAATTTTAATTTTTTTTTGTTTATTGTGTCTGGTCTCCCAGCTTCTAAAGTATATTCTTTTATATTTTTTATATTGATTTCTTGTGCTATTAAATATAACAAAGAATTTAGTTCTTCTTGATTTAATATTGTAGGGGTACCACCACCTATATAAATTGTTTCTATCTTAAGATTATTTTTTTGTATATATTTACTTATTTCTTTTATTTCAAAAAAAAGAGAATCTAAATATTCTTTTAGGATACCTTTATCTTTTTCTAAAACCGAGGATAAAAAAGAACAATAAATACACCTTGAAGGACAAAAAGGTATACCTATATATAGACTTATAGATTTTTTTTTAATAGGATATATTATGTCCCTTTGGTTTTTTACAACATTTATTAAGAGATCTGTCTTTTCCTTAGATAGTAAATAGTGATTATTTAAAGTTGTTATAATTTTATTTTCATCATAACCCTGGTCAATTAATTTATGAACTATTTTACTAGGTCTAATACCAGTTAATATACCCCAGGGTAATATATGGCCAAATCCACTCTTCATTGCATTGTACAGAGTGACTTTTAGTTTATATAACACTTCCTTTTCACTATTTATTATATTGGGTATTTGCTCTTTACTTTTTGTTATTTCTTTACCTTCAATTTCTATTACAGTATAAACATCATAATAATCATACTTTTTTTCTATAGCTATTATTATTAAATAGTCCCTTCCCACATTAAAACAATCTTCTTCATGTAAAAACTTAATACTATCTTTATGGAAATATTGAAAAATTATTTCCTTTAATTCAAAAATATAGTTGTGACCAATCATTTTTACATAAATCATTAACTCACCTTAATTCCCCTATATATTCTCTATTATTTTATATAAAAAAGGGATTTGTATTTTTTTCCTCTAAAATTGTTGATGAAGGGCCATGACCTGGATAAACCTTTGTATCATTAGGTAGTGTAAATAATTTATTTTTAATTGAAAATAACAATTCTTCCATATTGCCTTTATAAAAGTCTGTTCTTCCGATTGATCCTGCAAAAAGAGTGTCGCCAGTAAAGACAGTGTCTTCTGTATAGATACATATCCCCCCTGGAGAATGGCCAGGGGTATGAATAATTTTGAGATCCAAATTCCCAATTGTTATTATATCTCCATCTTTTAAGTCTACATTATAAGAATCAATTGCTACTGATCTTCTATTATTTCCAGATCTTTTTTCATCTTCCACCATCTCTTTATCTAAACTATGAATTGCAACTAACCCATTTGTATTATTCTTTACTTCATTAACAGCACCTATATGATCAAAATGGCCATGGGTTAATATTATATATTTAATATTCAATCCTAATTCTTCAATTTTGGATAGAATTTTTTCTCCATTCTCACCTGGATCTATTACAACTCCTTCATTAGTATCTTCGCACCCTATAATGTAACAATTCGCTGCTAATAGCCCTACTGGTATAATTTCTAAAATCATTATTATCGCCTCCATCGTATTAAAATTGTTTTTCACTATCTAATAAAATTGTTACGGGACCGTCATTTTCAATATTCACTATCATATGGGCTTGAAATTCTCCATGTTGGGTAATAATACCCAGCTTCTGAGTTTCATTAATAAATCTTTCATATAAAAGTTTGGCCCTTTCCGGATTAGCTGCTTTAATAAAGCTAGGTCTCCTCCCTTTTTTACAATCACCATATAGGGTAAATTGGGATACTACTAGTAGCTCACCACTAATGTCTTTTAATGATAAATTCATTTTTTCTTCTTGATCTTCAAATATACGAAGATTTATTACCTTGTCCACTAGATAGGAAACATCTTTTTCATTATCATCTTCCTTAACACCTAGAAACACTAAAAGCCCCTTATTAATTTTACTAACTACTTTATTATTAATCTGTACACTAGCAAATTTGACTCTTTGAATTACAGCTCTCAAATCTATACACCTCTTTTACACACGATGAGTTGAAATAACCCCCTTAATCTTATTAAAACCTTTTATGAGTTTTTCTAATTCTTCTGACCCCTTAACTTCTGTAGTCAGATTTATATAAGCAGTACCATTCTTTGTGGTTCGTGCATTCATAGCTGTTATAGGAATTTTTGCTTCTGCAAGTACATTTGAAACATTTGAAAGCAATCCTTGTTGATCTTTAGCCTTAATTTGTATTTCCGCTTGATAGTTGGTCTTTGCATCATTTTCCCAAGAGACATCAACAATTCTTTCTGAACCTTCTAAATTACCAATATTAGTACAGTCTACCCTATGAATGGAAACACCTCTTCCCCTGGTTATATATCCAATAATCTCATCTCCAGGAACAGGATTACAGCATTTTGCAAAACGTACAGCCATATCTTTAAAGCCTGAAACCTTGACTCCATTTAAAGTAGCCATTCTTTCCTTTGAGCTTTTTTTATATTGTTTTAATCCTAAATCATCCTTGTTTTCAGCTTTTTCATAAAGCTTATTGTATTCTTCCTTTAGGGGAGACAATACTTGATTAATGCTTAAACCGCCATATCCTACTGTGGCATATATATCATCTATAGAGTTATAGTTAAACTTCTTAAGTACCTTTTCTATCCATTCCGTTTTAAAAAGCTTAGAAAATTGATATCCTTGCCTTCTAACTTCCTTTTCTAAAATTTCTTTGCCTTTTTGAATATTTTCTTCTCTTTTTTCTTTTTTAAACCATTGTCTAATTTTATTTCTTGCTTGAGAACTTTTTATAATATTTAGCCAATCTCTACTAGGACCATTAGAACTTGGTGAAGTTAAAATATCTACGATATCTCCATTCTTTAATTTATAATCTAAAGGTACTATTTTACCATTAATCTTTGCTCCCACACATTGATTTCCAACAGCACTGTGAATAGTATAGGCAAAATCTATAGGGGTAGATCCGGTAGGTAAATTAATTACATCACCTTTAGGAGTAAAAACAAATACCTCATCTGTAAATAAATCTATTTTTAAAGTTTCCATAAATTCTCTTGAATCCTTTAAATCTCCCTGCATTTCCATAAGCTGTCTTAACCATGTTAGTTTGCGTTCAAAGGAATCAGTTGAACTTTTTCCTGTTTTATACTTCCAATGGGCAGCTATCCCATATTCAGAAGTCCTATGCATTTCCCAAGTTCTTATTTGAATTTCCACTGGGTCACCTTTAGGGCCTATAATTGTGGTATGAAGGGATTGGTACATATTTACCTTAGGCATAGCTATATAGTCTTTAAATCTACCAGGTATTGGTTTCCAGAGAGTATGAACTATTCCTAATACTCCATAACATTCCTTTATACTGTTCACTATGATTCTTACAGCAACTAAATCAAAGATTTGCTCAAAATCTTTATTCTTATTAACCATCTTATTATAAATACTATAAAAATGCTTAGGTCTTCCCTGAATGTCTGTAATTATATCCATTTCCGCAAACTTTTTATTTAATATATCAATAACATTTTGTATATATTCTTCCCTTTCTTTTCTTTTTGTAGCAACTTTATTTACTAAAGAATAGTAACCCTCTGGATCTATATATCTGAGGGATAGATCTTCTAATTCCCATTTTATTTTAGAAATTCCCAGTCTATGAGCTATAGGAGCAAAAATTTCTAATGTTTCCTGTGCCTTTGCCCTTTGCTTATTAGGCGGCATATGCTTCATAGTTCTCATATTATGCAATCTATCTGCCAATTTTATTAATATTACCCTGATATCCTTTGCCATTGCAATTAACATTTTTCTTAAATTTTCTGCCTGCTGTTCTTCTCTAGATACAAAATCCAGCTTGCTTAATTTTGTTACACCATCTACTAGAATAGCAACCTCTTCACCTATTATATTCTTCACATCATCAAAGGAATATGGGGTGTCTTCAATAACGTCATGTAAAATTCCAGCGGTTATAGTAGCAATATCCAATTGTAAGTCTGCTAATATATAAGCTACAGATATAGGATGACTAATATAGTCTTCTCCAGATACTCTCTTTTGTTCTTTATGTGCATTAAGGGCAAGGCTATAAGCCTTATCTATCGTCGATAAATCCGCATCCTGATAATATTCTTTTATTTTTTCTTTTAATTTTCCAATCATAAATATCCTGCTCTCTATCATATAATTCTTTAATAAAAAATGTATTTCCATTATTATATTATATTAATAGTAATAATTACAGTTTTTTTTAGTAGTAATGCAAACTTTATTACTAAATAAAAAAGCCGGTTTGACCAGCTCTTTTAGAAAGTAATTAAGGATTCTACATTATATCCTTTCAAAGTTTCCCTACCATTTAGATAAGTAAGTTCAACAAGAAAAATAATTCCAACAACCTTTCCACCTAGTTTTTCAATTAGCTTTGCAGTGGATAAAAGGGTTCCACCTGTTGCAAGCAAATCATCCACTATTATCACCCGCTGATTAGGCTTAATGGCGTCTTTGTGTATTTCTAAAGAATCTTTCCCATATTCTAAAAAATATTCCTGAGAAATAACTTCAGAAGGTAGTTTACCTGGTTTCCGAACAGGAACAAATCCCAAATTCATTGCATATGCTAGAGGGGTACCTAAAATAAAGCCTCTTGCTTCCGGGCCTACAATCAATTCTCCATTAAAATTATCAGCTAAATCTTTCATTCTATTAATGGATTCTTTAAGCGCATCTTTGTCTTGTAATAAAGTAGTAATATCCTTAAATCTAATTCCCTTTTTAGGAAAATCTTCTATTACCCTAATCTTTTCTTTTAAATTCATTATACTCTCCCTAAGTTAACATTTTATTAAATAATTATTATGTTGTTCTTGTGCTGGTCTTTCTAGTCTTTAACAAATACCATATTGGGCTAGCAATAAAAATAGATGAATAGGTTCCAGCTACAAATCCTACAATTAAAGGTAAGGCAAAACTTCTTATAGCTTCTACACCTAAAATATATAAGGCAGTAATAGTAATTAGCGATGTTACAGATGTATTTATAGTTCGAGGCAAACTTTGAGTTATACTGGTATTTATTAAGTTTATATAATCATTTTTTTTAAATTTCTTTCTGTTTTCCCTTATTCTATCAAAAATCACAATTGTATCATTTATAGAATAGCCCAAAATTGTTAACATTGCAGCTATAAAAGGAGCATTGACTTGTATTCCAGCAATAGCATAAAAGGCCAAGACCACTAATAAATCATGAGTTAATGCAATAATAGCTGCAAAACCAAAGGCTAATTCAAACCTAAAAGCTATATATATTAACATAGCAACAATAGCAACACTCAATGCTATAAATACTTGCCGCTTTAATTCTCCACCAATAGCAGGTTCCACCTGTTCTATAGATAGTAAATCCTTATCCTCTAAATCGTATTTTTCTTGAAATAAAGAAAATATTTCTTCTCTTTGTTCTTTTGTGAAAGATTCCTGGGTTTGTATTATAACCTCTTGCCTTTCCTCACCAGAATATGTTATATCTGCTGCCTTATCAAAAGAATCAATAATTTCCCTAATTTCAGATACTTCAAATGTTTGATGTAAGTTAATATTGATAATTGTTCCTCCAGCAAAATCTATACCAAGATTTAAGCCGTTAAAAGCTAAGAAAATCATACCCAATATTATAAATACACCAGAAATCCCAAACCATATTTTTCTATATTCAATAAATTTCATTTATTTGCCTCCTGCTCCATAAAGTTTTATATTTGAAAATATATTTGCTCTTATGACTATTCGGAGCAGATAACGGGTTACTACTATTGCTGTAAACATACTTACACCAATTCCTATCATAAGAGTGACAGAAAATCCCTTTATAGGACCGGAGCCTAAGAAAAATAGCACCACACCTGCAATTATTGTTGTTATATTAGAATCTAATATACTAGTTAAGGCCCTAGAAAATCCAGAATCTATTGACGTTCTTAAAGTTTTTCCTAAATTTAATTCTTCTTTTATTCTTTCAAAAATAATTACATTTGCATCTACTGCCATTCCTATAGAAAGAATCAACCCTGCAATACCCGGTAATGTCAATGTTACATTGATGCTTATAATAATTGCGAAGAATATCAATACATAAAACATAAGAGCAATACTGGATAAAAACCCAGGTAGACGATAATAAATAGTCATAAATAAAAATACTAAAATTATTCCAATTAAACCAGCTATGAGACTTTTTGATAGGGAATCTTGTCCAAGAGTAGGCCCTACTGTACGAATCTCTATGGCTTTTAAAGTAACAGGCAATGCTCCTGCCCTAATCAAGGTGGATAGTCTTGCAGCCTCCTCTAAACTTCCTTGCCCAGTAATAATAGCTTCGCCTTCAGTAATTTCATGTAAAACATTAGGATCTGATATAACATCACCGTCTAAAACAATAGATATTTTCTGGTTTACAAACTTTTTAGTAGCTTCGGCAAAAGCCTTAGTTCCTTCACTATTAAATACCAAGGTTACAACTGGCTGTTCTACTCCCATTTCATTTTTTTGATATACAGCCTTAGAATCCACTACTTGAGAGCCAGTGAGTATTACTTTATCATCAGGTCCAATAAACTCTAGTTGAGCAGTCTTTCCAATTAACTCTAAGGCCCTTTCCTGATCCTGAATATCAGGTATTGAAACCCTTATTCGCTTTTCCCCTTGTTTCGAAACACTAGCTTCAGCAACGCCAAAAGCATCTACTCTTTGCCTAATTGTAGCGATTGCGCGAGATAATTTTTCATCATTGACAGGGTCCTCTTTAGAATCTTCTGCCTCTAGTACCACATAGACCCCGCCCCTTAAATCCAATCCTAGTTTTATTGCTTCTTTCATTGGTAAAATATCATAGTTCCCAATAGATATTCCATTAATAGCAACAAATACACCTAAGGACAATATAGTAAGAATGAGTATAAATACTATTATATATTTTAGGTCCATCTATTTACCCCCTCAAATTCAATAAAATAATTATATAACTTTTCAAATTACTGGTCAAATAGTTTACGTTTATTAACTCTTTATCCAAACAAATGAGCTTGTATCATTAATGCACATTCTAGCCTCTTTTTTTCCATCTCGCATCCTATATCATGAGGTATTAAAACATCCTTATTAAAATTAAAGGCATTTGCATGACAACCACCGCTGCAATAAAATCTTGTCCAACAACTATTGCACTTATCTTTGTTTAGCACATTGGCTCCTATAAATATGTCTTGAATTCTATTATCTAGTTCCTCTTCCAATACACTTCCCATTTTAAACTTATGATTACCTACAAATTGATGACAAGGATACACATCCCCTTCAGGTGTAACCGCTATATATTCATTTCCTGCTCCACAACCTGACAGTCTTTTATATATACAAGGGCCTTGGGAGAGGTCAATCATAAAGTGAAAAAAGCTAAACTCATTATCCTTGCCCTTCCTATTTAGATACTCTTTAGCGAGTATTTCATATTCTTCAAAAATAGTAGGAAGTTCTTCCTTTTCTAATGCATATTCCTGATCTGGTTCAGTTACTACCGGTTCTACAGAAATATGTTTGAAACCTTGTTCAGCTAAATGTATAACATCTTTGGAGAAATTAATATTGTGTTTGGTAAAAGTTCCCCTAACATAATAACTTTTTTCTCCTCTTTTTTCAATCATTCTAGTAATTTTAGGAAGAATAATATCATAAGTACCTTCACCGTTTATTGTTCTTCTCATATAGTCATTAGTTTTTTTATCACCGTCTATACTTAAAACTATATTATCCATATTTTCATTTATATAGTCCATTATTTCTTCTGTTAAAAGCATGGCATTGGTAGTTATGGTAAATCTGAAATGTTTATTATATTTCTTTTCCAATGTTCTTCCATAATTTACGATATCTTTAACAACATCAAAATTCATCAGGGGTTCTCCACCAAAGAAATCTACTTCCAAGTTTCTTCTATTGCCGGAATTTCTAACTAAAAAATCAATTGATTTTCTACCTATTTCACTTGACATTAGTATTCTTTGACCTTTAAAGTTGCCTTGGGAAGCAAAACAATATCTGCAACTAATATTACAATCATGGGCAATATGAAGACACATAGCTTTTATAGCCTTATCTTTATAAAGTATTTGTTTAACTTCACTGTAGCACTCCTGTGAAAATAATAGACCTTCCTCCATTAGTTGGTCTAATTCCTCTAATACTTCAATTATCTCTATTTTATTATATTTATTACTTAATTTTTCAATAATATTCTCAGCAGATACTTCGGGATAATAGTCTAAAATTTCATATGTTATTTTGTCTATCTTATGAACAGCACCACTATTGATATCTAAAACAATATAAGTATCATCTATTTTAAATTTATGAATTAAAGATTTTAATGTCAATTTTCTAACATCCTTCCCATTAAACTTAATCCTAAAAAATAGCAGTAAATATTGGTTAACCAATACTACTGCCTTGATATATAAAAGATAATATTAAATCTTTTCACAGCTTTGATTTCCTACAGTACAAGAAGTTTTACAGGCCGATTGGCAAGAGGTCTGACATTCCCCACATCCACCTTTTGCTATGGTTTTTTTAAGGTCTCTTTTCTTTGTAATTGTTTTAATATGCTTCATTAGATTCACTCCTCTTAAGCTAAAGTTTACATTATTATACCATAAATATAATTTTGTGTCCTAATTCATTAGATTATTTTAGATTTATCCCCAAAATTCCTCCAATTATCCCGGGAAATATACCTAATAAAATCCTTGATATAAATAGTTTATTAAAGACAAACCCACTACCTGTAAAATGCCCTATTATAGTTAGTATTAAAATATATAATAACCCAGTAATTCCCCCATGTATCCATCCCCTTTTCTCCATTCTTTGGGCTACATATCCCCCAGCAAATACTACGCTAATTATTATCACTATATATGAAGTTGGCTGAATTATTTTTTCAGAGGCACTTGTAAAGGAAAGAATAATTGATAGTATAAAAAAACATATAAGAGAAAATAAAAATGCCAAAAATACACCTTTTAATAAGAGGGTTAACTTATAATTTTTTATCACTTATTTCACCTCCAAGTTCTTTCTTTATTGAATATTTATTCTTAAAATTAGGTTTTATTACCCAAACTATTTTTTAAATTAAAAAAACTATTGTTTTAGCAAACAATAGTTTTTAAATTTACTCTTCAATTACTTCCGCAATCGACCATCTGCCCATTTTAAGCTTTACTTTATCTGCACCAACTTCAATAGTTAAAATATCATCATGTATATTTAATATTTTTCCATAAATACCACCTATGGTAATAACATGATTGCCTGTTTTTAAGTTAGCCCTCATCTCCCTAATCTTTTTATCCTTTTTCTGTTGTGGACGGATAATTAAAAAATAAAAGAGAACAAACATTAAAATTATTGGTAATAAAGATACTAATTGTTGTGGCATTATATTCCCTCCTTAAAATATAGCCTATCGGCACTTTCTTCAAGTATTTAATTCAACAAAAGTATATAAATTCCTCTTTTATATAAAAAATACTTTTTTAATTTAGATAACCATAGTTAATAAAAAATTCATTTTTAAAATCCAACAGCCTATCCTCTTTAATTGCACATCTAATATCTTTCATCAAATTTAATGTAAAATATAAATTGTGATAGGAAATAAGCCTAAGACCGAGTATTTCCTTAGCTTTAAACAAATGTCTTATATAGGCTCTTGAATAATTCTTACAGGAATAACATTGACAATTTTTATCTAATGGAGAAAAATCCTTCTCATACTTAGAATTTTTTATTACTACTCTACCTCCACTGGTCATTGCAGTCCCATTTCTAGCTATTCTGGTTTGAAGTACACAATCAAACATATCTATACCGCGTATAACACCTTCTACAAGTGCATCAGGACTTCCAACCCCCATTAAATATCTAGGTTTTTCTTTAGGCATTAGTGGGCTTATATAATTAATTATATCATACATTAATTCCTTTGGTTCACCTACACTAAGACCACCTATAGAATAACCTGGTAAATCTAATTCAATCATTTCCTTAACACTTTTTTCTCTAAGGTCTTTATATTCTCCTCCTTGAATAATGCCAAATAGAGCCTGGTCCTCTTTTCGTTTATGTGCTTTTATACATCGTTTTGCCCATCTAATAGTTCTCTCCAAAGAATTTTTTGCATACTCATAACTACTAGGATAAGGGGTACATTCATCAAATGCCATTATAATATCTGCACCTAAATCATTTTGTATTTCGATAGACTTTTCTGGGCTTATAAAGTGTTTTGACCCATCTAAATGGGAACGAAAAGTTACTCCTTCTTCACTTATTTCCCTAAGATCATTCAAACTAAAAACTTGGAAGCCACCACTATCAGTTAAAATTGGGCCATTCCAATGCATAAAGCTATGCAAGCCACCAGCCTTTTTTATAAGATCATTACCAGGTCTTAAATATAAGTGATAGGTATTGCTTAAAATAATTTGGGAACCTAGTTCTATAAGTTCCTCAGGGGTTAAACTTTTTACTGTAGCCTGGGTGCCCACTGGCATAAAAATAGGTGTGTCAATTACTCCATGGGGAGTATGTAGTTTTCCTAACCTAGCCCCACTTTGTTTACATTCTTTTATTAATTCATATTTTATAGCCATATGAACTCCCTCCTAGTCAATTAACATGGCATCACCAAAACTAAAAAATCTATATTTATTTTCAATAGCTTCTTGATAAGCATATAATATTTTTTTTCTATCTGAAAAGGCAGATACTAGCATTAGCAAGGTAGATTCTGGCAAATGAAAGTTTGTTATTATTGAATCAACTATTTTAAACTTATAACCAGGATAAATAAAGATATCAGTCCAACCAGAATTAGGCCTTAGTTTCCCAATATCATAAGCAGCGGTTTCTAGTGTGCGCACTGTGGTAGTTCCAACAGCAAATACCTTTTTGTCATTTAATTTAGCATTATGTATTATATCAACTATCTCTTGACTGATTTCATAATACTCTGAGTGCATTTCGTGTTCTTCGATTTTTTCTACTTTTACCGGTCTAAAAGTTCCTAATCCTACATGTAAGGTAATAAAACCTATTTTAACCCCCTTATCTCTTATTTTATCCATCAATTCTTTTGTAAAATGTAGACCAGCTGTAGGTGCAGCAGCAGAACCCTCTATCTTAGAATAAACAGTTTGATATCTTTCTCTGTCTTCTAGCTGGGTTTTAATATATGGAGGTAAAGGCATAGTTCCTAATTTATCTAGTATTTCTTCAAATATTCCTTCGTATCTAAAATTTATTATCCTATTACCATTATCAAGAATATTTTTAATTTCTCCTACCAATAAACCTTCTCCAAATATAAGTATATGTCCAACCCTTGCCTTTTTACCAGGCCTTACCAACACTTCCCAATCATTGTTATTTAATCTTTTTAACAATAAAATTTCTATTTTAGATAAACTATCTTTTCTACTGCCATATAATCTAGCTGGTATCACCCTGGTATTATTTAATATTAACACATCTCCTTTATTGAAATAATTTATTATATCTTTAAAGTATTTATGTGTTATATGTCCAGTTAGTTTATCTAATACTAGTAACCTTGAATCATCTCTATTTTTTAATGGTGTCTGAGCTATTAGTTCCTCAGGTAATTTATAAAAAAAATCCTTTTTGTTCATAATTTTCCTTTCTAAATATCACCAGTTATGGCAAATTCTCAGGGGGTTTTCTATTTAAATGCTCATAACACCTCTTTGTCAATACTCTTCCTCTAGGTGTTCTCTTTAAAAAGCCTAGCTGTAATAGATATGGTTCATATACATCTTCTATTGTGGTAGATTCTTCTCCTATGGATGCAGAAAGGGTGTCTAAGCCCACTGGTCCCCCATTAAACTTATCTATTATAGATAAAAGCATTTTTCTGTCTACTTCATCTAATCCAATGGAGTCAATTTCTAATAATTCTAAAGCTTGTTTTGCAACTTTTAAATTTATTTTACCATCTTCTTTTACCTGGGCATAATCTCGAACTCTTTTTAGTAATCTATTAGCTACTCTTGGAGTTCCTCTGGATCTTTTTGCTAATTCCTCAGCACCTTCCTTGTCTATTTCTACTTTCAATATGCGGGCAGATCTTATAATGATTTTCTCTAACTCCTTTGAATTATATAACTCTAACCTACTTATATCTCCAAATCTATCCCTTAAAGGAGAAGTTAGTAAACCTGCTCTTGTTGTTGCTCCTATAAGTGTAAATGAAGGTAAATCCAATCTTATTGATCTAGCACTGGGTCCTTTCCCAATAATAATATCTAAGGCAAAGTCTTCCATAGCAGGATAGAGTATCTCTTCCACACTTCTATTCAACCTATGTATTTCATCAATAAATAAAACATCCCCTTCCCCCAAATTAGTTAGAACAGCTGCTAAATCTCCTGGTTTTTCAATAGCAGGTCCAGAGGTAATCCTTATGTTTCCATTCATTTCATTTGCTATAATATTTGCTAAGGTTGTTTTCCCCAATCCAGGGGGTCCATATAAAAGCACATGATCCAAAGACTCTTTTCTTTCTTTAGCTGCTTGAATAAATATAGAAAGTTTATTTTTAATTTTTGTTTGACCAATATACTCTGACAAATTTGTTGGTCGTAAACTTTCTTCAATCTCTTTGTCTTCCATTATTATATCCGTAGAAATAATCCTTTTATCCACAAACTTTCTCCTTTAAATATATTATTTTAATAAGTAGCTAATATTTTCAAAGCCTTTTTTATAAGTATTTCAACTTCTAATTCCTCCATATATATAGCAGCTATTGCCTTATGTGCCTGGGAAAGAGGATATCCTAATGATACTAAGGCGTCAATTGCCTCTTGTCTATTACCTAATCTAGAAATACTATTTACTATAGGTTCCTCCAAATTAAACTGTTCCTGTTCCTTAACTAATTTATCTTTTAATTCAAGTATAATTCTTTGAGAAATTTTTTTACCTATTCCCGGTGCTTTACTAAGAGTTGTCCCATCTTCTCCTATAATTGCCCATACAACATCCCTTGAAGAATGTACAGATAAAATTCCCATAGCAACCTTTGGGCCTACTCCAGAAACAGAAATTAATTTTTTAAATAATTCTCTTCCATCCTTGGATAAAAAACCATACAGACTCATGTCATTTTCTTTTATATCCATATGTATATAAATTTTAATTGGCTTTTTTAATTCTGGAAGATCTTCTAATATTCTACTAGGAATAAATATCCTATATCCAATTCCATTATTCTCTACAACAATACTATCATCTAGCACTTCTTCTAAAGTTCCTTTAATAAAATCAAACAAGGTATAACCTCCAAAAAATTATTAAACCCTATAATAACTTCCCATTTATTATATATAAATAAAAACAAAAATACAATTAAACCATTAAGATGATTGATTGTATATGCCTTTTAGAAACTTTTACGAAAAAAAATAGCCCTTTATAGGCTACAAATCATAATTTTCTAACATTCTATGAAGTTCTTCCTCATTATTAAAAATCATGCCCTTTATAAATTTCTCTTTTTCCTTCTGGTTTAAAATTGATATAGGAGTATTGGTAATAAAATCAACTATCTCCTGTCCATCCTTATTGAATTTATATATAGCTATACAATCTTCTCCATTATTTTTTCCTATACCAACTTTAAAGTGCTTTGGTGAAAAACTATCTATGCTCCTTACTAAAACTATTTCATTACTATTAAAACTTGTTATTTCCCATTGTTTAAAGAAGTTTTTTACCTTTCTTTCATCAAAACCTATTATTTCCTCCTGGGCTGGTAACACTTCCTTATTTTCATCATGACTTTTTAAATATTTTATTATAAAAACTACTTTGGTTTCAGAGGTAACTATATTGTCATCTAATGCATTTGCAACTATTTTTTTTCCATTATTATAGTCTATTTTAGAAATTGATACATCGCTTTTTTTATTATCAAGGGCATTTATCTGATTTTTTTTATCCATGATATCCATTAAAAAGTATCCAAAATAAAATCCTAAGATTAATAGTAAAAGAAATGCAAAAAACATATTTCTTTTACTTAAGAAGCTTTTTAAATTAGAAATCCATTTTCTAAACATAAATATCCCTCCACTATCTCCTAGAGGAATATTTTACCCATTATTAACTTTTTTATACATAAGTTATTCTATATCATCTGGCATATCCCAATTGTGATATACTTCTTGAATATCGTCATGGTCATCAAACATATCCAACATCTTTTTCATTTTTTTCATGTCTTCTTCTCCAATAGAAGTTTCAGTATTTGGTATCATTGCCACTTCTGCTGAAACAAAGGAAATACCTTCCTTTTCTAATATTTCCCTTAGTGTACTGAAGTCGTTAGGGTCAGTGATGATTTCGTATCCTTCTTCATCTACAATAAAATCTTCTGCCCCTGCTTCTAAGGCAATCATCATTAAGTCATCTTCATTAATATTTTGGTTTTTTTCAATCATCAATTGTCCTTTACGTTCAAATAGAAAAGAAACACAGCCACTGGTTCCTAAATTACCACCATTTTTATCAAATATAAATCTTACATCTCCAGCAGTTCTATTCTTGTTATCTGTTAATGTTTCAACAATAATTGCTGTTCCTCCCGGGCCATAGCCTTCATAGGTAATCTCTTCATAATTGCTCCCACCAAGTTCTCCAGCACCTTTTTTTATTGCTCTTTCTATATTATCATTAGGCATATTTTCTGCTTTAGCTTTAGCAATTATATCTCTAAGTTTTGCATTGGACAGGGGGTCACTTCCTCCTTCTTTTACAGCAACTGCTATAGCCTTAGAATATTTAGAAAATATTTTTCCCCTAATGGCATCCTGTCTGCCTTTTTTATGTTTAATGTTAGACCATTTAGAATGTCCAGCCATATACTATTTCCCCCTCATAATAAATAAAAATATTCACTAATGTATATTTATATTGTAACATAGAATTTTTTCTTCTTCAATTAAGGGAAAATAGGTTATTTTATCTTTTTCGACAAGCAATAAAAGATTTGTTGAAAATTATCTATTGCCTAGGCAATTTAATCTAAGCTAATTTATTTTCTGATTCAGGAGTCAATTCACTCCATTTTCCACAACGATCTCCCCATCTTCCCTTAACCTTATCATCTCTGATAAATTGTACAACTTCACAATTATTTGGGCAATCCATACATTGAAAACTCTTTACTTGAAAATTTGCATTAACGATATCAAAACCAAAAAAACTTGTATTTTTTGTCTTTTCCCAATTTTCTTTTGCAAGTATTGCTGCACCATAAGCACCCATTACATCAAAATATCTAGGAACAATTACTTTTTGTTTTAAAATCCTTTCAAAGGCTCTTTTTATTCCAATATTGGCTGCAACTCCCCCCT
>MTKW01007085.1_pt1 | contig 20274 bp, 18 predicted proteins | sample 1042761 | NCBI WGS metagenome assembly MTKW01 (sample SAMN06205366, study PRJNA360243) | anaerobic digester metagenome | biome: Wastewater treatment plant; feature: Anaerobic digester sludge; material: sludge; isolation source: anaerobic digester fed with sludge from wastewater treatment plant ... | reverse complement strand
GTTTTATGCAAGTTCAGGTGGCACACATCTGCACCGATAATCCCCGGAGAAGTGAGCCCAACCTGAGCATTCATATTTGCACCATCCATATAGACCTGTCCGCCATGTTTGTGAATTATGCTGCAAATCTCCTTAATATCCGGCTCAAAAACACCGTGGGTAGAGGGATAGGTAACCATTATGGCAGCAAGTGTATCAGAGTATTTTTCTGCTTTCTCGCGAATATCGTTTATATCTATATTTCCATTGGCATCACATTTCGCAATCACCACCTTCAACCCTGCCATTACAGCGCTTGCGGGGTTTGTTCCGTGTGCTGAAGAAGGAATTAAAACCACATCGCGCCGGGCTTCGCCTATGCTTTTCAGATATTCCCGGATGACCATCAGTCCGGCATATTCTCCGGCAGCGCCGGAGTTGGGCATCAGGCTCACATCGGCAAGGGCTGTGATTTCAGCAAGGTCTTCACGAAGTTCCTTCATCATTTCGTGATAGCCTTCAGCCTGGTTAACAGGCACGAACGGGTGAATCCCGTTAAATTCAATCCAGCTGATTGGCAGCATTTCCATGGCTGCATTCAGTTTCATGGTGCATGAACCCAACGAAATCATGGAATGGTTCAGAGATATGTCTTTTTTTTCCAGCCTTTTTATATAACGCATCATTTCTGTTTCCGAGCGGTATTTGCCAAAAACCTCTTGCTGCATAAAAGCAGACCGGCGTGCAAACGTTTTGTCGAAAAAAGAATCTTCAGGAGACTCATTTACAGTCACATGACTCTCACCTGCCGAACGGGCAAATACTTCCAGAATCAGGTTAATATCATCAAGGGTTGTTGTTTCATCGATGCTGATGCCCACTTCGCTGTTTTTCAAATAGCGAAAATTCATCTCCTTTTCCAGTGAGATTCGCTCAAGGTCTTCGCATTTTGCATTTTCGGGAAGAGCAAACCGAAGGGTATCAAAAAAAAGTTCATTCAGTTGTTTGTATCCGAGTTTTTCAGCTTCACTCTTCAGTAGAACAGCAAGATTATGAACTCTTTGTGCAATATTCTTGATACCTTTAGGGCCGTGATAAACACCATAAAACCCTGCCATAATCGCTAAAAGTGCCTGAGCCGTACAAATATTTGATGTTGCTTTTTCTCGTCTTATGTGCTGTTCACGGGTTTGAAGTGCCATTCGCAAAGCACGGTTACCATGCACATCTTTTGATATGCCGATTATCCGTCCCGGCATGTAACGTTTGTATTCATCGCGCGCAGCAAAAAATGCGGCATGAGGGCCGCCGTAACCCATCGGGACACCAAACCGCTGACTGTTTCCGAAGACTATATCTGCGCCCCACTCTCCCGGGGGAGTCAGCAGAGCGAGAGCAAGCAAATCGGTTGCAACTGCAACTTTTACACCTTTCTCATGTGCCTCTTCAACAAGCCGGGAATAATCTTCAATGTTCCCGTCGGAATTGGGGTATTGCAAAATGATACCGAAAACATCACCCGAAAATTCAAAAGCCTCTTTTGGACGTATTCGCAGTTCAATTCCCAGCGGATTTGCTCTGGTTTCCAGTACATCAAGCGTTTGGCTCCATATTTTTTCGTCAACCAGCACTGCGCTTGCCCCGCCTTTAACCATATCCCGCGGACGAAGTCCATACATCATCGTCATTGCTTCGGCAGCAGCCGTAGCTTCATCAAGCAGCGAAGCGTTGGCAATTTCCATTGCGGTTAATTCACAAATAATGGTTTGAAAATTCAGCAGCGCTTCCAATCTTCCCTGAGAAATCTCAGCCTGGTAAGGGGTATAGGAGGTGTACCAGCCGGGATTTTCCAAAACATTACGCAAAATAACGGCAGGAGTAATTGTATTGTAATACCCCATACCGATATATGAACTAAAAACTTTGTTTTTTCTGGCTAAACCATAAATCTTTTTGAAAAAAAGATGTTCCGTGAGCCCTTCGCGAAATGATAATGGCTCCTTTAGCCGGATATCGGACGGTACAGTCTGGTCAATCAGCTCTTCGAGAGAAGAAACGCCAATAAACTCAAGCATTTTCTCAACATCTTCATCACGCGGGCCAATGTGGCGGTTTACAAAATGATCTTGCAACATGATATATTTTTTTGAATTCGGTTATTAAATTTTCCCCTTTCAACCAATAAGTCATAAAGGATTAAGTTAAAAAAGGGTTGTTGTTTTTTTCAAATCCCAATGTTGTTTCAGGTCCGTGTCCACAAAATACTTTCGTATCGTCAGGCAAGCTGAAGAGCTTGCTTTTTATTCCTGAAATCAATAATTCGTGATTTCCCCGCGGTAAATCTGTACGCCCAATGCTTCCATAAAACAGAACATCTCCTGCAATTACAATTTCATCCACCTCTGAATAAAAGACAACATGACCCGGCGAGTGACCGGGAATGTGAATAATTTCAAATTGAGAATTTCCAAATTTTAAAAATTCTCCATCATTAAAAAACGAATCGAGTGTTTCCACTGCATTTAGATCAAATCCAAACATTTTTCCCTGTTCAACAGCTTGTTCAAGCCAAAATTCATCATCTCTGTGTGCCAAAAACGGAATGTTATATTCCTTCCGTAAAGCTTCCACGCCGAAAATATGATCGAAATGACAGTGAGTATTGGCTATCATCACAGGTGTCAGCCGGTTTTCGGCAACATAAGACCTAACCTCTTCATACTCTTCTTCAAAATAAAATCCCGGATCTACAAAAACGCAGTTGCCGGTTTCGTCTGAAAGCACATAGGAATTCTCCTGTAATGGATTTACTGTGAACTTTTTAATTTTCAACATATTATTTTAATTTACCACCCCTTTGAGCAGGGGCACGAAAACAAATCCACCATGCTTCTCGGTTTTAAACTCATTTTCAGAAATCCGGACTATCACTAACATCTCCTGATGATTAGCCTTGCCGACAGGTATTACAAGTCTTCCGCCTGTTTTCAGCTGATTTTTCAATGACTCCGGTATCGTTGCAGCGCCGGCTGTAACAAGTATTTTATCAAACGGTGCAAAAGCAGGCAATCCCTCATATCCGTCACCAAAAAAACATGCCGGATTGTAGCCAATTTCAGGCAAAAATGCCTGTACTCTCTGAAACAGTTCCTTTTGTCTTTCAATGGTATAAACCCGGGCGCCCATTTCGAGCAACACTGCTGCCTGATAGCCTGAACCGGTGCCAATCTCCAAAATTTTGTCGTTTTTTTCCACCTGCAACAGCTGCGTTTGAAACGCAACGGTATAGGGCTGGGATATTGTTTGTCCTGCTCCAATTGGAAACGCCTGATCTTTATATGCAAAATTCAGAAATGAGCTTTCCATAAAAAGGTGCCTTGGCACCTTGCTAAGCGCCTCTAACACGTTCTCATCACGTATCCCTTTTATTTTTAAACCCTCAACCAGCCTCTTGCGCATTCCCTGATGCCTAATGTTATCACTTTCAATCATATTTATAAAAACAAGTATAGCTCCTTAAAAAAAATAAATCTGTTTGAACAGATAATTATTTACCTTTTACAATATTAACATTTAAAGTTGATAAATAAATATCAAAAAAGAACAAATCAGTGGTTCTGATTTTTATATTTGCATTATGGTTAATCTGGGATTAATTGGAAATATCTACCACATGAAGTCTTATATCGAAAAGGCTTATGAACTGCCGCAAATTAACATTGCCGGCAAATCTATCACTGAAACAGGGTCAAAAAATGAAGATTATAGTTTGCCCATTCCTGAATACAGTCGTATAGAGCTGGTTAAATATGTTGATGCACTGTTCATCAATCGGTTTTCATCCCTATCCTTTCAGCTGCTCAGTGATATTATTAAAGAGTCTAAACCTTTTTTTGCTGCATCTTATCCCAATCTGTCTCCAGAAGAGTGCGTTCAGCTCAGTAAGCTGGCACGGGAGGCACAAACAATAATTCAGGTTGCCAACCCGTTTCTGTATCTTCCTTCGGTGCAATGGCTAAACCAAAACCTTAAAAAACCAGCTTACATTGATGTTGCATTATCAAAAAAGGAAGAAGAAAAGTTTGAAGATTTATTGGTTAAGATGCTTCTAATGCTAAAAGAGATGACTGATGGCAAGCCCAAAAAGATAAAAGCAATCTTTTTTGAAATGAAATCTGAAAATGAAGTTTTCAGAAATATCAATCTCGAATATGGCGATGGTTCAATCGTGAATTTCAATATTAAATATTCTGCAAATCAGGAAGAATTTATCATTAAAACTTTTGCCCGTGATCAATTTACCTCGTTTGATATGATTAACTCTCTTGGAACATGCAATAACTCAGCGGTTAATCTTCCTGTTTCTGCACAATACAATGAAGTTTCTGCCTTTTTTGACACCATCAGCGGTTCAAAAATTCAGCACACCTCTCTTGATGACTACTCAGCTGCAAGCCAGACAGTTAAAACAATCACATCCCGTCTGAATAAGTATGTTCATTAATATCGTGCAAAAAGCCCATTTTTGCACAATATTATATCGCTTCGGTCGTTACTTCTTCAGCATTCGCAATTGTGCAATATGCCAGACTGGGCTTAACTGTAAATAATGAATAAAAGACGGCAGGTTGCCAAATATTTAATTTTAGATTTTATAGCTGCAGCATTAAGCTGGACAGTATTTTTTATCTACAGAAAGGTCGTTATCGAATCTCAGACGTTTGGTATTGATGTTCCCATAGAACTTTCACATCGCTACTTTTTAGGTTTGATAATTATTCCTTCTTTCTGGATATTATTCTACTTTATATCTGGCTTTTACAACAGCATTTACCGCCGCTCACGGCTAATCGAATTGGGGCAAACATTTCTCACTTCTTTAATTGGGGTAATAATTATCTTCTTCACTCTTCTTCTTGATGATTATATCCACAGTTACAAAAATTATTATCACCTTTTCTTCACTCTTTTTATACTGCATTTTGGGTTCACTTATCTGTTTAGACTGATTTTAACAACACGCACCATACACCGGATTCACAACCGGAAAATCGGATTTAACACATTGCTCATCGGGAGCAACCAAAAAGCTAAAAAGATTTATGAAGAAATGTCAAGTCAAAAGCGCCCTGCCGGAAATCTTTTTGTCGGTTATGTAGGCATAGAAAATAATGACGACAAACTGTTGGAACAGTATATCCCTCAACTTGGCAAGCTGAACAATATCACTGAAATTATTGAGGAATATGACATTGAAGAGGTAATCATTGCCATTGAAACCCGTGAGCATGAACGCTTAAACAATATTTTAACTATACTCGAAAATTTACAGATTAGCATCTGGGGAATACCCGAACTGTATGATTTCCTATCGGGAACTGTTAGAACAAATACGATATACGGCAGTCCACTCATCAAGATTTCCAACGGATTGATGCCCGTCTGGCAGGCAAATACAAAGCGTTTGTTAGATGTTACCATTTCACTGTCAGCTTCAGTGGTCATTTTTCCTGTTTTTGCCATTCTTGCCATTTTAATAAAAAGATCATCCAAAGGTCCGGTGATATACAAGCAGGAGCGAATTGGCAGATATGGAAAACCATTTTATATCTACAAGCTCCGAAGCATGGTTGAGGATGCCGAAAGAGGAACACCGGCGCTTTCATCAAAAAACGACAACCGCATCACTCCAATCGGAAAATTCCTGCGAAAAACACATCTCGATGAAATTCCTCAGTTTTTTAATGTGCTGAAAGGCGATATGTCTCTTGTTGGACCGCGCCCTGAAAGGCAATACTACATAGATCAGATTGTTGAACATGCGCCGCACTATACCCTTCTTCACAAGCTCAGACCCGGGATTACATCATGGGGGCAGGTGAAGTACGGATATGCATCAAGTGTGGAAGAGATGCTGGAGCGACTTCCCTACGATATGATTTATCTGAAAAACATTTCCCTTTATATGGATTTTAAAATAATGATACACACCGTTATGGTTGCATTCAAAGCAAACGGAAAATAAAAGTTGTATCTTTATCCGCCAAATCCGCAACCCGGATTTCATAAAGACAACCAAAAATTACACGATAAGATGAAAGTTATCGACATTATTAAGAATGCAAAAAAAACCGTGTTCTCCTTTGAGTTGCTTCCCCCTCTGAAAGGAAGCGACGCCAGCCGGATATACAACACCATTGAGAGTTTGCTGGAATTTGATCCAAAGTATATAAACATCACAACCCACCGCGACGAAACCGAATTCAGGGAGTTGAGCAATGGCTCAATCGTTAAGCGAACAATCAGAAAGCGCCCCGGTACTGTTGCCATTGCGGCATCTATTCAGCACCGGTACAATATTCCGGTTGTTCCGCATATTCTTTGTGGCGGTTTCACAAAAAGTGAAACTGAGCATGTACTCATCGATCTGAATTTTTTGGGAATTGAAAACATTTTAGCCCTCCGGGGAGACGGAATCAGGGGACAGCAGTTTTTCCAGCCGGAAAAAAATGGACATTCAAATGCCAATGAGCTTGTATCTCAGATTATTAACCTGAAAAAAGGAGTTTATCTTGAAGAAGACCTGAAAAACAATGCACCTCTTGATTTCTGCATTGGCGTTGCCGGATATCCTGAAAAACATTTTGAAGCAGCCAACACGGAGCAGGACTTATTTTACCTGAAACAAAAAGTGGATTCCGGTGCAGATTATATCGTTACCCAAATGTTTTTTGACAACCGGGTGTATTACGAATTTGTTGATAAATGCAGGAAGGGCGGAATAACCGTTCCGATTATCCCCGGGATCAAACCCATTCACATGAAAAATCAATTGACCACATTGCCCAGGCTGTTTCATGTCAATCTGCCCAAAGTGCTAACCGACGAACTTACCAAATGCAAGAGCAACGAAGATGCAACTCAGGTGGGCACGGAGTGGGCAATTTACCAGTCAAAGGATTTAATTGCCAACAATGCACCGTCTCTGCACATATACACTTATGGCATTTCAGATAATGTAAAGAAAATCATGAAATCAGTTTTTTGATTGCATATTTTCCGGGAGCACATCAATATCAATCAGCTGTTCTTTTAATTTATCGTTTTCAGCCTGATTATTCAATTTCAGCGAATAGACCATAGCTTCCACCTGGCGCAGAAGATTTCGTTTATTTTTGCTCGGTGCATAAACGTAGCCAAAGGCTACAACTACCCGCTGCCCGGCAGCATCAAGCTCAGCAAGAGATATATAAGGTCCGCCCATATAGTCATTGATCAACCGCCACAATCCGCGCATTTCCGAAGCGTAATTTCCATTGTGTTCGCGATAACTGGTAAATTGATCCACCCTTCTTTCGGTAGCCATAAAACTTCCTTCGGTTGGTCCGGGAATATTAGCCTGAAGAATACTGTCTCTGACCTTTAGCTGATAATCAACAGTGAAAGCGCTGTCGGAAACATAAGGAAAAGTATAGACAATAATTCCTTGCGATATTTCGGGTGTTTCATAGCGCAGCCAGATAAAATCCTTTTTTTGATTGGCAATTTGAAATCCGGGAGGTACTTTTAAAGTAATCCCAAAATCCTTTTGAAGAACATTAAAAATCCCACGCTCAAAGATTTTATCATAATTCATAATAAGTCTGTTTTTCTCAGCTTTCAGAAAATAGTTTAAAATCAGGTTGCTGTTTACATTAAACAAATTCTCAAACTCCTCTTCGTTTCTTGCACTAATGGTAACCGTTGCCTGAGGGGATGCCCACACATTATCCTTGAAAGTTATTCCGGGATTAGTTATGTTTTCATATATATGGGTCTGCAGGATATTCCTCGTTGTTTTGAAAATACTTTTAAAGCCTTCGTGAGGCACCCTGATAAGATCAAAAAGGGGCTCATCCTGTGGCAATGCAGAATGCTCACGGGCAAGCACATGGCGAATAATCTTCCCGGGGTTTCCATCCCACGACTCATCGCTAATCACAACGACAAGCTCACCTGCCCTGCCGGTGATTTTCTTTGACATTTCCGTTCTCTGGTTACTTCTGCACGAAAAAAGAAAAGCAATAAGAACTATCAGAAGAGTGAACCGAATACGTTGAAATATCATCGTTACAAATTTTATTGAAAAGTTTTAATAAAACTGTTTCCTGTAAGATAAAACAAAAAAATAAAATAAAAATCCCATTGCACCCTACTTACTGTGGCAATGGGATTTTCAGATAGTCCCTTACGGGATTTACTATTTTTCTATTTTCCCGGGCTCCACTCTCTCTTCTTCATCATCTTCTCTGGTAGCCTTTTTAAATTCTTTCATTCCTTTCCCAAGACCTTTCATAAGCTCGGGTATTTTACGGCCTCCAAAAAGCAGAAGAACAACTATTAAGATGATTAGCAGTTCCTGTGGCCCGATAAATCCTGCAATTATAAATGAATTCATAATATATAACTAAAATGGTTTTGATACAAAAGTAAGATATTTTTAATTAAAATGTCCCATTAATCAATTTTATTATATCATTTGCATTAGCAAACAACACCAACGCCAAAAGAATTATCATTCCGGTAATTTGCGCATATTCCATAAATTTTTCTCCGGGTTTGCGTCCGCTGATTAATTCATAAAGCAAAAACATGACATGACCGCCATCAAGTGCAGGAATGGGCAACAAGTTCATTATAGCCAGAATAATCGATATAAATGCCGTCATATTCCAGAATGAAAACCAGTTCCATGTTGCAGGAAAAATACTTCCAATAGTTGCGAATCCGCCTAATGATTCATAGGCTCTTGCCTCGCGCTTGAAAAGAAGTCTGAATTGTTTCAGGTAATCCGTAGTAGTCTGAATGCCATGCTTAATTCCGGCAGGGATTGATGCCAAAAGCCCATATTTTACTGTTGCAAGCTCAATGAAATCTATATTATTAAATACCGGGAAAAAACCAAGTTTCCCTTCATCTGAAACAGATACATTTTTAACAATTTCATTTCCGTCGCGCAGCAGATTCAGTTCAATATTGCTGTTCTTTTTATTTTCAAGATATTCTGCAAACTGGTCGTAATACTCGAAATGCTGACCGTCAATGCTTAAAAAAACATCTCCCTTTTCCAGTCCGGCTTTTTCGGCAGGTGAATCTTTCACCACATCCCCAACATGAATATCAAACGGTTTTCTCCACGTCAAAAGGTCTTTGCTTTTGAGGAACAATGCCAGATCCGACTCATTAATCTGAATATCAAGTCTTTGACCATCCCGCTCCACCTGAACAGTACGTCCGCCATCCAAAACAATTGCCGGAATAATTTTCATAAAATTTTCCACATAGCGATTGTCAACACTCAGAATTTTATCTCCGTTGCGAAAGCCTATTTGCCTGCCGGCTTCATTTACCTCTATACCATATTTCACATTTTCAGTTGGCAGATAGGATTCCCCCCAAGCATAGAGAACGCCAATATAGATGACCATGGCAAACAGAAAATTCATCATCACCCCGCCCAACATGATGAGCAGTCTTTGCCATGCAGGTTTTGACCGGAACTCCCAGGGTTGCGGCGGCTGGCTCATGGCTTCTGAATCCATGGATTCATCAATCATCCCCGAAATTTTTACATATCCTCCCAAAGGAAGCCACCCGATACCATACTCTGTTTCTCCTTTTTTCATTTTAAACAATGAAAACCACGGATTAAAAAAGAGGTAAAATTTTTCTACCCTGGTTTTAAAAAGCCGGGCAAACATAAAATGCCCCAGCTCGTGTAAGACCACTAATAATGAAAGGCTTAATATAAGCTGCGCAGCTTTAATAAATATTGTTCCCATATATTAAATTACCTTTTTACTTTTTCTGTTAATAAACGAGCAACTCTGGTTGTTTCTTCATTTGTTTGGATAATTGCGTCAATATCAGGCTTTTCAATGAAACTTATTTTTTGCAGTGTCTCTTCAATGATATCCGACATTTGTAAAAAACCGATTTTCTCTTCAAGAAAAGCCTGAACTACTGTTTCGTTTGCGGCATTGAGCACGCATGGAGTGTTTCCGCCTGCATCAAGTGCTTCAAAAGCGAGTGCAAGGTTACGAAAAATTTTTGTATCGGGCTTTTCAAACTCAAAAACAGGATAATCCAGAAAGTTGAGCCGTGGAAAATTATTTTTAATCCGGTATGGAAATGCCAGTGCGTACTGAATTGGCAAACGCATATCGGGCAGTCCAAGCTGAGCTTTTATTGAACCGTCCTCAAACTGAACCATAGAGTGTATTATGGATTGCGGGTGAACGACCACTTCAATTTTCGATGAAGGAAGTTCAAAAAGCCAATGTGCTTCAATAACTTCAAACCCCTTATTCATCAGGGTTGCAGAGTCGATGGTAATTTTAGCGCCCATATCCCAGCGGGGATGCGTAAGCGCTTCCTCTACAGATATTTGATTCAGCTCTTGAATCGTTTTTCCTCTGAAGGGACCTCCGGAACAGGTGAGATAAATTTTCTCTACTGGATTAAACAGCTCTCCGACCAGGCATTGAAAAATTGCTGAATGTTCAGAATCTACAGGCAAAATATCCACCTGATTTTCTTTTGCCAAAGCAGTTATAATTTCACCGGCAACAACTAAAGTTTCTTTGTTTGCCAATGCAATATTTTTCTCGGCTTTCACTGCATTCAAAGTTGGAATCAACCCGGAAAAACCAACCATTGCCGTTAAAACCAGATCAATGGTCTCCATCTGCACAACCTGACTTAAAGCTTCTGTTCCGGCAAAAACCTTAATCGACTCATCCTTAAGCGCATGAGAAACAGTTTGATAACAACCTTCATTTGCAATTACAACAGCATTGGGCTGGAACTTTTTTGCCTGCCTGATGAGCAGTCCCATATTGTTGTTTGCGGTTAAAACCTCCACTTCAAACAGTTCGGGATTTTCTTCAATCACCTCAAGTGTCTGGGTTCCTATGGAACCCGTTGAACCCAGTATAGCAATTCGTTTCTTCATGCTGTCAGAAATCAATATATTCTTCAGGATCAAGAGGAGTACCTTCGTACCACAACTCAAAATGCAAATGAGGCCCGGTTGTATGTTCTCCGGTATTTCCAATAATTGCAATTGCTTCACCTGCCTTAACCCGGTCGCCCTTATTTTTCAGCAAGACGGAATTGTGCTTATAGACTGAAACCAGTTCAGCATCATGCTGAATATAGATAACATAACCTGCATCTATTGTCCAGCCGGAAAAAATTACGGTACCATCAATAACTGCTGAAATCCGGGCATTGGGCTCACTCACCAGGTCAACACCAAAATGGTCGGGTGTTGATTTAAACTTATTAGTGACAATCCCTTTAACGGGGGCAAAAAAGTGAATCTGGCTCAGATTTAACCGGCGGCTGCTCCCTGATGGAGTTGCAAGACTGGTCTGTTCTGCCAATAGTTTATCCTGAAAAAGTGAATCATGGTCGTATTCGGTTATTTCAATCACATTTTGAACGGAAACGGTGTCAATATATAAATTATCAACCGGAACTTCTCCCGACAGAACTGCCTGAATGCTTTTAAAAAACTGATCGCGCTTGTAAAGTTCATTTTCAAGAGAATCAACTTTCAGGGCGGTTAACAAAAGTGTCTGACGATATTCTGCCTTTGGATAACCCGGAATATATTCACGTAATCCTGTTGTGGCAATCAGCAGAATAACAAGAACAACCAATATGGCCGACAAAAGACTGGTAATCGTAAAGGCTTTCAGGCGTGTGAGTTTCATACTCCAAACCGACTGAAAAGTAGTGTCGTTATATATAATTAACCGGTAACGGTCACTGAGTTTTTTTACAATCCATTTCTTCACTTTCTCTCTCCTTTTTTTGAGAGCTGCAAAGTTAGCAAGAATAAAGGAACTGATAAATGGTTTTGTAATTTTTTAGCTGATTGTGCGAAACATGCATCAAATTATTAAGCCATAAAAAACTGAAATGTTATCTTTGTGGCTTTAAATTTTAAAACACCAAAAATAAATGAGATTATTAAGTTTTATACTGCTCTTTTCTGTTTTGTCTTCTACAAAAACGTTAATCGCTGATGAGGGAATGTGGCTGCCATCACTGATTTACAAGCTTAACATTTCCGACATGCAGGAATTGGGCCTTGAGTTAACAGCCGAAGATATATACAGTATCAACAATTCCAGTTTAAAGGATGCCATTGCCGCCCTCGATCGCGGCTCATGCACAGCCGAGTTAATTTCGGGCAACGGACTGCTCCTCACCAACCACCACTGCGGATATGATGAAATTCAAGCCCATTCAAGCGTGGAACACGACTATCTTCAGGATGGTTTTTGGGCAAAAACCCTCAATGAAGAACTTCCCAATCCGGGAAAATCTGCTTCATTTCTTGTAAAACTGGAAGAGGTGACCGAAAAAGTGCTGGCAAACGTAACTGATGAGATGACCCCTAAAGAGAGAAGCAGTAAGATCTACGAGGCTATCCGGAAAATTGAAGATGAGGCACGAGACAGCTCTCATTATGAAGTATATGTAAGAAGCTTTTTCAATGCTAACCAATATCATCTTTTTGCAATTGAAACATTTAATGATGTACGATTAGTTGGCGCTCCGCCACAGGCGCTCGGAAAATTTGGCGGCGACACCGACAACTGGATGTGGCCCCGCCACACTGCCGACTTCATGCTGTTTCGGGTTTACACCGGCCCCGACGGAAAACCTGCAAGATATTCTGAAGACAATATTCCATACCAGCCAAAACAATTTCTTCCCATCTCATTAAATGGTGTTGAGGAGGGAGACTTTGCCATGATTATGGGCTATCCCGGAATGACAGAAAGATATGAAACTTCCTACGGAGTGAAATATATTATGGATATTACCAACCCTGTCCGGGTTGAAGTTCGTGAGAAAAAGCTGGAAATTATTGACCAATATATGAGCACAAGCCAGAAAGCACGAATTCAATATGCATCGAAACATGCAAGAAGTTCCAACTACTACAAGTTCAGCATCGGGCAAAACCGTGGTTTGGAAAACCTCAATGTGATTGCCAAAAAGCTGGAGCTGGAAAAAGAGTTTACGCAGTGGGTGAATGCCGACAACGCAAGGAAGGAGAAATACGGAAACGTTTTAAATGATATTGAAACTGCCTACCAGGACAAAGAAGTCAGAAAAGCTCAGGAATATATGATGGAAGCAATGATTCGCGGTCCTGAAATTTTCATGTTTGCCTACCGTGGTCTGCCTGTTCATCGCCTTTTAAGTGACAAGAATGTTCGTCCTGAGTTTAAAGAGATGATTAAAAGCAGAATCACTGATGGTATGGATGAGCATTTTAAAGACTACGATGCAGAAACTGACCAAAAAATTGCAGCCGCCCTGATGAAATTGTATAACGACAATATCGATCCAAAATATCATCCTAAATTCTTTGCTGAAATAAATAAAAAATATAAGGGAGATTTCGGGAAGTATGCAGAGAAAATGTTCAAACACTCAATTTTCGATGATGAAAATGAAATTAATGCCTTTCTGAATGACATGAAATTGAAAACTCTGGATAAGGATATGGCTTTTAATGCGGCACGCGATATTTTTGACATGTTCAGGGAGCTGACAAATCTGACCAACGAATCTGACGATCTTTTAGACATTGGAAACCGTCTGTTTGTTGAAGGACTGATGGAGATGCAGCCCAACAGGAAGTTCTATCCCGATGCCAACTCCACACTTCGGCTAACCTACGGACAAGTGCTTGAGTATGAGCCAAGAGACGGTGTTGTTTATAAATACGCCACAACCACCGATGGTTATCTGGAAAAGGAAATTCCGGGAGATATGGAATTTGATGTGCCTCCAAAGCTTAAAGAGTTGCTCCTTGAAAAAGATTTTGGACGCTATGCCAATAAAGACGGCAAGCTGAATGCCTGTTTCATCACCAATAATGACATTACAGGCGGAAACTCAGGAAGTCCGGTAATCAACGCAAAAGGTGAATTAATCGGAATCGCTTTTGACGGAAACTGGGAAGCCATGAGTGGGGATATCGCTTTTGAGTATGATTTGCAGCGCTGTATCAACGTGGACATCCGGTTTGTGATGTGGGTAATCGACAAATATGCCGGCGCAACACACCTCATGGAAGAGATGATAATTATGCAGTAAATACTCGAATTACCCGCTTAAACTCCTCTTTTAGAAATCAGTCAATTAAAAAATTGACTGCTACAGATTTTCAAATAGATATTATTGATTTACAGAGCATTAACTGTATGTCCAAATACCATTTCAGTTTTTGTTTGAGATTTCGATGGATACACCGAAAATTACCATATACACTGACGGCGCATCCCGCGGGAACCCCGGTCCGGGCGGATACGGCATTGTTTTGATTTCCGGTCAGCACAGGAAGGAAATTTCCGAAGGCTATCAACTCACGACAAATAACCGGATGGAATTGTTAGCCGTAATTGTGGCACTGGAAGCGCTAAAAATTCCCGGAAGCGATGTTACTGTCTATACCGACTCACGCTACGTTGCCGATGCTGTTGAAAAAGGATGGGTTTTCAACTGGATGAACAAACGCTTTAAAAACAAAAAAAATCCCGATTTATGGATGCGCTTTCTGGAAGTGTATAAACAGCACAATGTTAAATTTGTATGGGTTAAAGGACACGCCAACAATCCGCTGAACGAACGCTGTGACCAGTTAGCCGTTGAAGCATCCTTGAAAGCCGGACTGAAAACTGATGATGGATACCTGAAGTCCATTCAATAGAAAAGCCCGGCTTTACAACCGGGCTTCTAAGCGACAGTATTGTCTTAAAACTCAACCCTTTGCCAGCATGTCTCCTAACACATATTGCAAAATTCCTCCGCTTTTAAAATATTCAACCTCAATTTCTGAATCTAATCTTGCCTTAGCTTCAAATTCAATCACAGAACCGTCTTCACTTTCTGTCCTAACTTTCATTTTTTTGAAAGGAACCAGATTATCGGCTATGCCCGTGATTGTGAAAATTTCATTTCCTTTTAATCCAAGTGAATCAGCTGTTTCCCCTTCGGAAAATACCAAAGGTAAAACCCCCATTTGCACCAGATTGCTACGGTGAATTCTTTCAAAACTTTCAGCGATAACTGCTTTCACACCCAGCAATGAGACACCCTTTGCTGCCCAGTCTCTCGAAGAACCGCTGCCATACTCTTTTCCTGCCAAAACGATCAGCGGAGTATTATCTTTTTGATATTTCTGTGCAACGTCAAAAACCGAGGCTGTTTCATTGGTTGGAAAATGAAGGGAAAATCCGCCGACCTTATCGGTAATTTTATTTTTAATGCGAACATTGGCAAAAGTACCCCGCATCATCACCTCATGGTTACCCCTCCGGGAACCGTAGGAGTTGAACTCTTTTCTTTCCACACCTTTGCTTAGCAGATACTTTCCGGCAGCAGAAACCTCATTGAATGAGCCGGCAGGCGAAATATGGTCAGTTGTAACCGAGTCGCCCAAATACAACAGTACTCTTGCATTATTAATATCCTGCAGCGCATCCGGTGTTTTTTTAAAATCATGGAAAAAAGGAACTTCCCGGATATATGTGGAGTTTTCATCAAATATAAACTCAGCACCCTCCGGCGCTTCCAACTTCTTCCACGCCTCGTCGCCATCGAAAATCACAGAATATACATTTTCAAAGTCTTCAACCCTCAGGCATTGATTAATCGTATCATTTATCTCCTCCTGGGTGGGCCATATATCTTTCAGATAGACAGGATTTCCGTTGGGATCAAAATCAATGGGATCGTTGACAAGATCGATATCCACCCTTCCTGCAATTGCAAATGCGACCACCAGCATGGGCGACATCAGGAAGTTCATTTTCACCTGCGGATGTACGCGGGCTTCAAAATTCCTGTTACCGGAGAGCACAGCAGCCACAATCAGCTCATTTTTGTCCACTGCTTCTGCAATATAGGGCGGCAGCGGTCCGCTGTTTCCGATACAGGAGGTGCAACCATAGCCAACAGTGTGAAAACGGAGAGCCTCCAGATCTTCTGCCAATCCTGATCTTTCAAGATAGTTGGTCACCACTTTTGAACCAGGAGCTAAACTGGTTTTCACCCATGATTTTGTTCGCAATCCCCTTTCGATGGCTTTCCGTGCCACCAGTCCGGCACCTACCATCACAGAAGGATTTGAAGTATTCGTGCAACTGGTAATTGCAGCAATTACAATAGTACCGTCGTGCAGAACAAATTCCTTATGTTTGTCTTTTACCCTAACACTTCGCAATCCATTGATATTGTTGTAGGATATATTATCAGCTCTACTCTTTTCAGAAATAAACTGAGTTCCTGAACCGCCTTCGGCAACCCAGTCATATTCCTGCCTGCTGATAAAAGGAACATAGGTTCTGGAGAACTCTTCCTGCAATATTTTCACAAAATCCTGATCCAGATCTTTCAGAAGTATTTTTTCCTGCGGCCGTTTTGGTCCGGAAATCGTTGGCTCAAGGGTAGATAAATCCAATTCCACTACATGAGAATACTCGATTTCTTCATTTCCCGTTCTCCAGAGCATATTTTCATGACAATATTCTCGCACCAGATCAATCTCTTGCTTTGTGCGGCCAGTTATTGCCATATAACTTAAAGTCTGCTCATCAACCGGAAAATAGGTGACTGTGCAGCCAAACTCAGGAGACATATTGGAAATGGTTGCCCGGTCGGTAACGGTCAGATAATCCAGAGCAGAGCCAAAAACTTCCACAAATTTCCCAACAACGCCATAGTCGCGGAGTTTTTTGGTAATGGTAAGAACCAAATCTGTTGAGGTGCATCCCTGCGGGATTTTTCCGGTCAGCTTCAAGCCTACCACCTGCGGGCAGGCAAAATAGATGGGCTGCCCCAGCATTGCCGCTTCTGCCTCAATACCGCCAACGCCCCACCCCACAACACCGATACCATTAACCATTGGCGTATGCGAGTCGGTTCCCACAAGAGTGTCCGGAAAAGCCCAGCCATCTCTGACAACCACTCCCTTTGCCAGGTATTCCAGATTCACCTGATGGCAAATGCCCATTCCCGGAGGAACAACCGTGAAATTATCGAGCCCTGTCTGTGCCCATTTCAATAATTTGTAACGTTCGGAATTGCGGTGGTATTCCATTTCAACATTGTTTTTATAGGCATATCGGGTTCCGAAAAAATCGACCTGAACAGAGTGGTCAATCACCAGATCAACCGGAATTGCAGGATTTATTTTGTTTCCATCACCACCCTGCCTGATCATCTCAGCGCGAAGCGATGCCATATCCACAACTGCCGGAACACCGGTGAAATCCTGCATTAAAACCCGTGCAGGCTTGAATGGAATCTCATGGTCAGAGCCTTTTGCATTCCAGTCCGTTAGTGTTGCAACATGCTCATCGGTAATTGAAAAACCATCGTGGTTTCTCAGTGCATTTTCCAGTAATATACGAATGGAAAAAGGTAAACGATGCATGTTTTTTCCTTCATTCTGAAGTTTTGTTAAAGAAGCAATTTTATAATTCATATGATTAAAATTAATGATTTCAAACGGAATTCCTGAAACTCACTTTCACAAAAATGCATCAGCAATCTGTTTTTCCTATACAGTTTGTTTCATGGTAATAACATTGTTATGATTCCTCAAATTTATAAAATAAAACAGACTGTCTAAAATCTTTCAACAACAGCAAGTGAATTTTTGTTGTAAATATTTGCATCATATTGTTAATTTTGAAAGCACATGAATAAAATTATCCGCCAATGACTTTTGCAGAAAGAGTAATCGAATTCAACAATCAGCTGCATTATTCAGGTAAACTCCCGGATGGATACCAGGTAATGAATCCATTTGCAGATAATCCCGAGACACTGGAAATTATGCGCCGGTTTTATCAAAAGTTTTATAACGACACTGCTCAGCGAAAATTTATTATCGGCATCAATCCCGGACGCCACGGCGCCGGCACCACAGGTGTACCTTTTACAGATACCAAAAGACTGGAGAGCATCTGCGGCATCAAAATGAAATCTGCCCGCACACATGAGGTCTCTTCGGTTTTTGTTTATGAGATGATTTCAGCATATGGCGGCGTGGAAAAGTTTTACAAACATTTCTATATCAACTCCCCATTTCCGCTGGCAATCATCCGGAAAACCAAGGACGGCAAATGGCTCAACGCCAACTACTATGATGAAACTTCTCTTTTTGAAATGACAAAAGAGTATATGATTGCCATGCTTGAAAAACACATCGAACTGGGATTAAACCAATCGGAAGTTTTTATTTTGGGCAAAAAAAACGCTGATTTCATAAAAAAACTGAATAAAGAGGCAAAACTGTTTGACAAGTTAACTGTTCTGGAACACCCGCGCTACATTCAGCAATATAAATCAAAAGAGAAACAAATCTATATCGACAAATACCTCCATGCGTTCCATAATCATCAATGAAAAATCCGGGTGAACATACCATATACACCATCGGACATTCGACACACACTTTTGACGAATTCCTGAATATGCTTCAATCCTTTAACATTGAAGTTGTTGCAGACATTCGCAGTTTGCCGGGTTCACGAAAATTTCCACAGTTCAATAAAGAAAATCTGGAAACTTCATTAGAAAACAATGGAATCAAATATTTGCATCTGAGTGCTCTGGGCGGAAGACGAAAAGTAAAAAAGGATTCAAAAAATAACCGATGGCGGCATAAAGCGTTCAAAGGTTATGCAGATTACATGGAAACCCGTGAATTTGAAGCNNGATTATCTGAAAGCTAAAGGCTGGAAAGTGCTGCATATCATGTCAAAAGGAAAAACTCAGGAACATCCCTATACAGCTCCGGCAATTGTGAGAAACGGGCATGTCTCCTATTCGGACAAAGAACTGTTTGATTAATAAAAAACGGGTAAGGTGCACTGCGCTCAACAAAACAAGCAGACAAAATGTTAACAATACTAATATTGAGTTCATAAAAATTGAGCCCGCTCTAAAAAGTAAATATTGCAGGAATACCACCTAACACTTTTTGAAGTGGCTCATAAATAGAGATAAAGTAGCTGGGATAAGGATATATTTACTGGGAAAATAAAGACAAAATGTTATGGCAAGAATTGAGCAGGAAGAAAATGGCAAAAAAGGGAGGTTCATCATTTATGATAACGATAATTTTGCAGGTGAGCTGACATATATCTGGGATGATGAAACAAAATTCATTGTTGACCATGTGGGTGTAGAATCCCGGTTCAACGGGAAAGGCTATGGCAAGCAACTGGTTATGCGGGCTGTGGAATTTGCAAGAGAAAAGAAAGTGAAAATTGTACCTGTCTGTCCGTTTGTCAAAGCATTGTTTGAAAAAATCGAAAGTATCCGGGATGTAAGATTCTGAAAGCCTTCACTTCGTTTCGGCTGTATTATGGGTTATCTAAATTAAATATTTTTCATTTATCTTTAGAACAAAAAAAACAAGGTATTCCAACCATCTGTTTTTTGAATATTGTTATAGCTTTATCAACTTTATACTCAAATGAAAAAAATCAATAGAACAACCCTCTTTCTGCTGCTGACATTTGGCATCAGCTATACTTTAGCGGCTATTTTTAAAGCGGTTGGCTGGGGCTACAACGACAGCCTTATATTCACCATTTTTGGCATTGTCTATATGTTCATTCCTGCACTTTGTGTTGTGATTGTTGAAAAAGTGATTCATAAAGAGAAGCTAAATCCGAGCCTACTCATCTCATTAAAATTTAACAAGTGGTTTTTGTATGCCTGGCTGATTATGCCGGCAATCAGCTTTCTGACGTTGGGTATCAGTCTGTTATTTCCCGGCGTTACTTACAGCAGTGACATGGCCGGTATGATTGAGCGATATGAGAACCTGCTTACGCCCGAACAAATTGAGCAAATGAAAATATCGCTGAAGAATCTGCCTGTTCACCCCATTTTCCTAACAACGGTTCAGGGACTTATTGCCGGAGCAACAATCAATGCGGTTGCGGCTTTTGGTGAAGAACTGGGCTGGCGCGGATTTTTACTGAGAGAGTTCAAAGCGATGCATTTTCTAAAAGCATCGCTGATTATTGGTTTTATCTGGGGAATATGGCATGCTCCGATTATCCTGATGGGGCATAATTATCCGCAGCATCCGGCAGCCGGGGTTTTGATGATGACAATACTTTGCATTTTGCTAACTCCTCTGTTTCTATATGTTACCATTAAATCAAAATCAGTCATTGCGGCAGCAATAATCCACGGAACGCT
>MTKW01027009.1_pt1 | contig 20290 bp, 15 predicted proteins | sample 1042761 | NCBI WGS metagenome assembly MTKW01 (sample SAMN06205366, study PRJNA360243) | anaerobic digester metagenome | biome: Wastewater treatment plant; feature: Anaerobic digester sludge; material: sludge; isolation source: anaerobic digester fed with sludge from wastewater treatment plant ... | reverse complement strand
ACTGGCGATCGCTAATGAATGTCCGTTTTGCGGCTCGAATCAGGTGATGCAGGAGCGTGGTGTCGACAGCCTAGCGCCGAATGCCGTCGCCCCGTTCGAAATCTCTGTAGAGAAAGCGGCCGAGCATTTTTCGTTCTGGCTGAAGCGGCAGATCTTCGCTCCATCGAAAGCGAAAAGGCAGGCCAAAGCCGACCGCTTCAAAGGCGTCTATCTCCCCTTCTGGACGTTTGATGCCAACACCTACTCAACCTATCAGGCCCGCTACGGCCGCGACCGGCGCGTACGTCAAAAGGACGGTTCCTACCGCACCGAGACCGACTGGTACAGCACCTCGGGTTCCTATGATTATTTCATCGATGACGTGACGGTGATGGGATCGACGAGACACGATCCGCGAAATTTAAAGCGCATCGAACCGTACGATTTTCAGCGGCTGAAGCCATACCGACCGGAGTATCTGGCCGGCTTCGTTTCGGAACGCTATTCCGTCGGCATCGATGACGCCTGGCCGCAAGCGAAAGATCAGATAGCGAACTTTCTTGACGGTCAGATCTCGCAACACATCAGAAACGTTAATCGCGCCGACCGCGTCTCGGGGCTTCGTTTTTCGACAAACTACAGTGACCGTACGTACAAATATACGCTGCTTCCGCTCTGGATGAGTTCTTTCTCCTACAAGGACAAGATCCACGAGTTTCTGGTCAACGGTCAGACCGGGAAGGTCTCGGGCAGCGTGCCGATCTCGATCATCCGCGTGATTATCGCAGTCTTACTCGTGCTAGCGATCGTCCTGGCCGTGCTCTATGTGGCAAACGACGGTTTCCCCTTCCTCAGTACAGCGCGTTACTAATAAAGTAGGACACATACTCAAAGAGTTTTGCGTTAAGCTAAAAGGCAAAAACACAGGATACAGGTAATGACAAAGGGGGCGTCACGCCCCCTTTGCCATACCTGTATGGGATAAGCCGCTAGCGCGGCTTTTACGTCTAATCAGTCACCGTTGATCGCATCGGTCATGAAGATAAACTGGATCGACGCGACGTTCTTATTTCGCGGATCGGCAAAAGACACCGGTTCATAGTCAGTGCCTAGCATCGCGGCGATCTCCTCCTTGATCCTCGCCTCGACTTCCGTATCGAGATCATCGACACCTTCTTTAAACTCCTGCATGCCGTCTGCCAGACTTGTGACGCCATCGATGTAGGCGAGCAATCCGTCGCGCAGTTCGCCAGTTCCGCCTTGCACCTGTTTCACGCCATCGACGTAGTCTGCGACGCCGTCTCTTAAGCGGCGGCTGCCGCTTGCAAGTTCGGTCGCGCCGTCTTTCAGTTTGCCGCCTTCGTTGTTAAGTCGCGACAAACCGTCCCGCAACTGTGCCATACCGGCCGCCAGGCCCGGTTTGTCACCTGTACGGTTGACACCGTATGCCGCATTCTTCACACCCTGCACGTATTGGGTCAGGCCGTCTTCCAGTTGCTGTTGACCGGCAACCAATTCGCCGATCCCGGCTTTCAGTTCGCCTATCTTTGATCCGGCTTCTCCCAAGGCACTAAGCTCGGTCGCCAGCGCCTGAATGCCGGCATCGAGCGTCGCGTATTCGCCGGCGAGTGTAGCGAGCCCCGACTGCAATGGCTGCAGCGACTCATTGACCTGACCGATGCCACCGACGTAAGATGACAAGCCAGCCTTCACCTGAATCAGGGCTGCGACATTTTGCGAAATCGCAGCGGACTGTTCAGCCAGCGTATAAAGCATCGAGGCGAACGGTTCGGTCTGGGCTGTCTCCTGATCGATCTGAAACATCGCTGCAAAGTCGGCCGCACCGAGCGCCGGTGGTGCCGCCTCCGGCACGTTCGACAGTCCCGCCAGGATATTTTGTCCCTGCGTCGTCAGTTCGGAAAAGCCACCCGCGAGTTCGGTCAGACCGCCGCTTAGCGTGTTTAGACCGTTTTTAACTTCGCTCGACCCGTTGACGAGCGACGTAACGGCTTCACCGACATCGACCGGTGCGGCATCGCTACCGCCCAGTGCTTCGGACAATGCCGTAAGGCCTTGTTTGACACCGGCTGCACCGTCGATCAGGGCTTGTCCGTTGTTCGCGAGTGTCCTCAGACCGCCGCCGAGTTCACTGACTCCGCTGGCCAGTTGTCTCGACGCATAGGTGACGTTTCCGATGCCGCCCATGTAAGCGTTCAAGCCGTCTCCAAATTCGGCCACACCGCCTCTCAGTCCCTCGGCACCCGACAACAGGTCGGAGCCGCCGTCGACCAGTTTATCGATCCCGTCGACGAAATCGGATAGTCCCGTCGTGATCTCTTCTCCCGCCGTCTTCAATTCAGCGGAACCTTCCGCCAGCTGATCGACGGCATCGAACAGCTGCTGGAAGTCAAACTCTTCGGAACTGCCGAGGAAGGAGTCCAATTCGACGTCATAATTCAAAGGCACGGCCGAGATCTGTATACCCGGCATTTGGAAAGCGCTGACGTTTGCTTTGACCTGAAACACGTCTTCTTGTCCCGGCAGCGCCATGAAGGTGACCGTATTACTATCGCCGGCCATCGCGATCGTCCCTTTCTCTGCCGTGACCTGAGTCGCGTGTTCGAAAGGTAGACTGACCATGATCTGTAGCGCGAAGAAATCCGAGAACAGCTCTTGTCCAGGTGTTTTTTTGACCTCGATCGACAGCGCCAGCGCACCGTCTTTTCCGGAAAGTTCGGGCAGTAAAACAGGCTCTTCATCGAGGGTCGCTTCTACCGTAAAAGTCCACGGCAAGGTTGCGTCCTCTATTTCACCCTGATAATAAAAGCGTCCCGCCTCGGAGTTGATTTTGTACGTGTCCCCGTCGGCTTCGATCGTGCCGAGGTCGGTTAAACGACTGATCGAGATATAGTCGCCGTAGTCAACGAACGCTTGCGCCTCCGGTACATCGAAATGATTGACGATGAAGACGCGCGACGGTTCGCCTGAGACGCCGAGCTGTGCGAACACGGCTTCTATCTTGGTCACTGCTTCCGCCTCTGCCTCCGCCTTGATCAAAAAGGGCGTAAAGACGAGACACAAAACGATGAGCAGTGATAACAGTCTTTTTAAAGGCGTGTTAGTTTTCATCATGTACTCCTTTCAGGGCACGTTTCTTTCCGAAAGACAGCGTATTGAGTGCGCGGTCCGACAGCGCGAGCGCTGCCGGCAGGAAAAAGATGACCATGCCGAGTGAGATCAGGGCACCACGCCCCAATACGAGGCCGAGCTCGCTGACGACAGACAAGGTGGAAACGAAAGAGAGAGCGAAGCCGGCACCGGCCAGAATGAGGGCAGGCGGAATCACCGTGCGCGCTGTTTTGGCCGCCGAGACGGAGGCCGCCTCCCATTTTTTCATGTGTTGACGACTGTCGAGATAGTTTTGCGACATCAAAATTGCATAGTCGACGGTGGCACCGAGCTGTACCGTGCTGATCACGAGATAACCGATATAGGCGATCGAGACGCCGCTGACGTACGGGATCGCCAAATTGATCCAGATGGAAATCTCGATCGTCAACACGAGAAGCACGGGCAGGACAAAAGAGCGGAAAGTGAACATGATCACGAGCGCTACGGCGAGGATCGCCAAGCCGTTCACGATCAGGTCGTCACGCTGAATCGTATCGCGCATATCGACCAGGCTGAAGCTCTGCCCGACGAGATGACTGCCCTCCGGGAAATGCTCGGCCGTGATCAGGCGGATCTTTTCCGCCAAGGCGAAGGTCTCCTCACTTTCAGGTTCGACATCGGCGATCAGGATCAGGCGACTGTATTTTTCGGAAATCAACATGTTGCGATCCGACTCCGGCAAGAAGTCTGCCGGGATACCGCGTCCGACGAGCGTCGTGTAATCGATGATCGAGCTGATCTGAGGCAGCTCGTTCAACGATTTGACGAGATCGGCCTGGATCGCAAACTCGTTGTTCGGCACGAGCATGACCATCTGCTCCTGGCGACCGAAACGCGCTCTTATCTCCGCCAGGTCCGTCTCTTCGATCGATCCTTTGGCAAAGTCGCCCATGCCGTACTGAAACGCATTCTGACGGCTCATTCGAAAGGCGGGATAGGCGACGATCAAGGCGACGATAACAGCGACCGTTCCGATCCTGGCTGAGAACCGGCCGAGCCGCTTAAACGACGGCCAAAAGCTCTTGTGTCTCGTCTTGTCGATCACCCGGATCAACATTAAGACGAGCACGGGCAAAAGCAAGGTGACGGTAATGAAGCTTAAGACGACCCCCTTGGCCAGAACAATCCCGAGATCGCTGCCGATCCCGAAGCGCATGAAAATGAGGGCGAGAAAACCAAAGAACGTCGTTAACGCCGATGCGGAAATCGCCGGCAGCGATTTGACGATCGCTTTTTGCATCGCTTCTTCATTCGAACTACTCAAAGGGCGATACTCTTCGAATCGATGGAGCAGATAGATCGTATAGTCCATCGTCACGGCGAGCTGGAGAACCCCGGCCACCGATTGCGTAATAAACGAGACATCGCCGAGAATAATATTGCTGCCGAAGTTCAGCAAAACACCGGCCGAGATCGTTACCAGAAATAACAAGGGCTCGATCCAGGACGAACTGGTGACAAGTAAGATAACGAGGGCGATCGGCACCGCGATCAATAAGATGCCGGTCATTTCGCTCTTCACGGCATCCTGCGCGCTGGCCGTCTCGATCAGCTGTCCCGCCAGATAACCATCTTCACCGATATGCTGGCGAATCAATTCGACGGCTTCGGTCTCTTTCAGATCGTCATTGACCGTGACGGTATAGAGGGCAAATCCTTCGGCGTAAAAGCTTTTGACAACGCTTTGATCCTGCAGTTCAAGCGGTGTCGCAACATCGGCCTGATCGTCGAGCCAGATAACGTCACTGATATATGGCTCAGCTTCCAATCGATGTTTTTTGGATAGTGCATCGGCGACATCCGTCACCTTCAGCATCACCTGGAGGTTTGGCAACTCGCTGTCAAAGGCATCGCGCATGGCGTTCAGTGCCTTCGTCGAATCCGTATCCTGTGGCAGATAGCTCGCCAGGTCATAGTTGACGCCGACTTTCAAAAAGCCGAAGACACTGATGACCATCAGGATAAGAAAAGCGAACAGGATCGTTTTTTTATGTTTCGTGATCCAAACGGCTAAGCGGTGCATGGGTCCCTCCATGTAAAAAGTATAGGGGCGCCTCGCCTCACTTGATAACGACAGATAAGCGATGACCTGTTAGATAATCGACACATGTCGCTGAAATGTTGAGATTGTGAAAGATCGTTCAAAATTGAACGGTGGAACGATTGCCCGAAAGCTGCCACATCGGTATGCTTTCAACATTCGGCAGCGCTCGGATGCGGGGAGACTCGTATGGATTTAATCTTCTTGTTGCTTTTGTTTGCCGTGCTCGTCGTTCTCATGGTCAGGCGCCTTCCCCTCTTCATCGCGCTCGGCGTGACGGTTGTGCTCGGTTTTTTGGTCTACCGTGTCCCGCTGCAAAATATCTTTTTAGATCCTGAAAGCCGGCATCATCTCGCGGACGACCTTGCTGTTAATCTTGTCGTTTTACGCGATCACCTTTTTACAGCGCATGATGGAGAAAAGAGACCATCTGAAACTGGCCGAAGAAAGTCTCACGAATCTGTTCGGTTCACGCCGTATTAATGCGATGGTCGCCCCGTTCATCGTCGGTCTTCTGCCGGCCGTAAGTGCCGTCTTGATGGCACGGCCGATCGTCGATCAGGCGGCCGCCGACGATCTTAACGCCGAGGAACGCTGCTTCGTCACGAGCTTCTACCGGCATATCTCGGAGAGTTTTCTACCGACCTACCCGTCGATCATTTTGGCCATCGAGCTTTCCGGTGTGCCTCTGCCCCGGTTCGTTCTCGCGATGCTGCCGCTCGTCCTTTTACTCTTTATCCTCGGATTCATATTCTATATCAGAAAAATACCGAAGACAGCCGGATTTAAAGCGACGAATCGCCGAAAGTCCTGGCAAAACCTGATCATCAGCCTGTGGGGCATCGTCTCGGCGATCATCCTGATACTCGCGTTTCAATGGCCGGTCTATCTCGCGTTGGCACCGATTTTGGTACTTTCTATCTTCGTTAATCGGTTCAGTTGGAAAGAGCTCCGTCCGATGTTTATCAGCGCTTTTGAGTGGAAGCTCGTACTGACGCTGCTTTCGATCATGGTGTTTAAAGCGTTACTCGTGTTCACCGGCGTCGTCGACAGTCTGGCCGCATTCTTCGGTTCGATCGCACTCCCTCCGATCGTCATTTTCGGCCTGCTCTTTTTCTTCGGAACGATACTGACCGGCGCTCAGGCCATGATCGCCATGATGCTCCCGGTAACCGTAACTACCCTGGGACAAAACCTCGGAGTACTCGTCTTCATCATGTCCATGACCTTCATCGCATCTCAGGTCTCGCCGTCACACATCTGTCTCGGCGTGATCACGGAGGGCTACGGACTGCCCTTCACCTCTCTCGTCAAAAAGACCGTGCCTGTTATGCTCTCTTTTATCTTGCTGAGCGCAATCTACAGTTACGTCCTGTCTATCGTCTTTTGATCGCCAACGTCATATGTGATTGACAAAAGATCCGGTTCTCACTACTATAGTGAAGCCTTTTCGCCTGCGTAGCTCAGTTGGTAGAGCAGCTGATTTGTAATCAGCAGGTCGGGAGTTCGAATCTGTCCGCAGGCTCCAAAAACGCCCCGTTCCGTTGATCGGAGACGGGGCGTCGTTTTACCTAAACGGTTGTTTTAATTGATGTCTATTCGATCATGAAGAACCCGATCACTTCACCAGTCGTTCCGGAGACGACGATCGGCATGAAATCATGGCCGCTCGTGTCGCCTATGATCACGAGATAGTCACCGACCGCGATGCTGCCTCGAGGCAGTACTCCTTGTTCATTATGGACGGAACCGTCATAAGCAAGTATGTCGCCATCTTCGAACGTTTTGACTTCAATGATGTTCAGATCGATATGCGAAGTATCGAAGAGATCGAATTCCATGATGTACGTTCTCGCCGCACGTATGGCGGTCAACTCATCGATTGTCTCACCCGGTTCAGGTGTCACGATCGGCTCATCGCCGGCTAGACGCTTGGCCTGAGTCACGAGGAAGATCAACTCATTGATGTAGTCATCTTTGACTTCGAGGGAGTTCAACGTGTCGATCACGCCCTGGTACGTCGCCGTGCCTTTGAACTCGGAGTCGCGCAGCAGCATGCCGAACTCGGCCAAGGCGGTTGCAAGCTTCATATTTTGACTATGCTCGCCCGTATAGGCAGATACTTCGAGTGGGAACTGAAGGAGGCTGCTCTCGTCACCGGTCGGTTCTTTGTAGCGGATGCTGACGGTCAGGAGCTCGTCATCAAATGTGCTGACAATCTCATCGCCCGTGTGTTCGTAGCGCCCTTTGACCTCAGGTATCTCTTGTTCGGATTCAAGATCGGCGATCTCATAGATGATCGTCACGCGGTGTCCGGCACCGATCTCGCCGCCGTCTTTTTTATCGTCGTCAAAGTCTTCCGGGTTCAAGAGTCTGTCTTCATAACCGATCAGGCGGTAACCTTTGACCGTATTCGGGTTGAACTCGACCTGGAATTTGACGTCCTTGGCTACGGTGTGCAGCGTGCCGCCCATATCTTCAACGAGGTGCTTCTTCGCTTCCAGCAGGCTGTCGATGTAGCCGTAGTTGCCGTTACCGTTATTCGCCAATGCGACGAGTTTATTGTCTTTTAAGTTGTCAAGACCGAAGCCCATGACCGACAGGAACACGCCGGTCTCTTTTTTCTCTTTGATCAACTCGGTCAGCTCGCCTTCCGACGTGATACCGACATTCAAGTCACCGTCCGTCGCCAAGATGACGCGGTTGTTTTTGTTCTCATCGTAGTGTTTGGCAGCCAGCTCGTACGCTGTGATAATGCCCTTCGAGCCGTGCGTCGAGCCGCCGGCTTCAAGGTTTTCAATGATCGACATGATCTCCGTCTTTTCACTGCCATTGACACCGTCGGCCAACACCGTATCGCTGCCGGCATAGGTGACGATCGAGACCGTGTCTTCAGGACCGAGCTGTTCGGTCAAGAGCAAGAACGAACGCTTCACGAGATCGAGTTTGTCTGGTCCCCACATCGAACCGGACACGTCGATCAGGAAAACGAGGTTAGACGGCTGACGATCGACCGCGGGCAAAGGCTCAGCCTGAACGCCGACGACCAACAGTTTTGTCTTGTCGTTCCAAGGCGTATCGGTCAGAGTCAGGTTGACGCCGAACGGTTCACCGTCTTTCGGTCCGGGATAGTCGTACTTGAAATAATTGATCAGTTCTTCGACTCTTACGGCATCTTTCGGCGGCAGTTCACCTTTCAGAAGATAACGGCGAACCGTCGCGTAGGAGGCGGTATCGACATCAGCGGCGAATGTCGAAAACGGATTCATTTTTACGTTCTTCCAGACATTCTCGTCGATCACGCCGAATTCCACCGTATTGAAGTTTTCCATCGGGAACGGTGCGTGCATGGATGTATCCACATCGACGGTTAACGGAAGTCCAACTTCTTGCTCCGTCATACCGGACTTTGGTTCATTGATGATCATCGGCAAGAATTGGCAACCGGCGACGATCACGGCCAGGATCACCGCCAACACGGCGATCATGATATTTCTTGTCAATTTATCTTTCAGCTTCATGATTACTCTCCAATCATTAAATGGTGTAGCAAATGGTGTGTCGTCTAGGACGTCACGTTTGGCGCCATCTGATTTGTTGGACGTGCACGGACAAAAAAAGTTCCCAAAGGGAACCAGATTAGTACACAACTTGATGTGGCAACCACTAAATGCCGATTGTTAGAACTTCGGACCACTTCGTTTTTTACTCTGTCTGACGGCGTAGAAAATCCCACTGAGTACGGTCAGACCAAACACCCCAGCAGCGACATAAGGCAGCGCTCCGTGATCGGCGAGATCGCTGACGTTCACGACTTCCATCACCACCTTCGTTTCTTCGACGCCGTCTTCCCTCGTCTCGACGACGATCACTTCGCGCATAATCGTCTGTTCCGTGCGATCCGGCAGATCGACAGACTCGGGACGCGTCACATTCGAAGGTGGTGCACTCGCTGTTTTAAATGGAGAGACGGCGGCGCCGTACGCCATGACAAGCGCTTCGTACTCCGTTTCAACCCGCTCGACAAACGCCTCAACACCGATCGATCCACGCTCGTTGCGGATCATCGTGTACGGACAGTCTTTACCGGACCAGTCTTTATGGAAGCGTAGGTTCTCTTTCGGCAGCCCCAACTGATAGAGGATCGCGGCAGCCAGCTTCGCACCGTTTTGCTCGGCCTGCGGATAGTATTTTCCATCGTCATGATCGCAGATCTCGATCGCCACCGACGCGCCGTTACCGGCCAGGTACCGATCGCCCGCGTTGTAGGTCGCCTCATTCAACGGTGTCAACAGATACGCCGCTTTATGGTCGACGGCGTAGTGGTACGTCACGCCCGGCAGATAGTCGAGTGCGGCATGCTGGTTCGCATGCCACAAGGCGTCGGCATGCGGTCGAAAGTTGGAAGCATTATGCACCGTAACGTATTCCGGCACCATGATCGTCTGGACGCGCGAGATCTCCGGCGCAAAGCGGTCTTCGACCGTAATCTGCAAGTTCGTGCGGTGATCGAGCGTCAACGGTTGGTCGATAAACACACCGGGCTGGGTACCGGTCAGGTCCGTGCCGTTTTCCGGCACTTGAATCCACCCGCTTTGCCCGCCGCCGAGCTGCAATTCGATAAAGTCGTACGCTTTTTTACTCACCGGGTATTCACCGGGAATAGCCATGCGGCCGAGCCGGTACGACGGACCGTTAAACGGCATCGAATAGAGCGGCATCTCGCGACTCAGACGGTATAAAATCGTCGGATTAAACGTCTGAACCTCGAGAATAATGTCTTCATTTTCTTTGTCGAGCGAAAACCAGCGGCCATCGTTCAGTTTCGCCTCGGTATAGTAGTGGCGATGCGGCTCATCCGTATACATCAGTCTCATCTCCGTAGCCTCATGTCGGACCTGTCCATCGGCACCGACGAACACGAGGAAATTTCCTTCCCTCTGGGCGACGGCATAGCGGAAGGCCGACACGCTGGCGGGAAACAACATCAGTACGATGAGAAGTACCGGCGCGAGACGTAAAAGGGATACTGTACGTTGCCGCCTCATCAGCGATCTCTAGCGGAACAGTTCAATGCGCATTTCGAGCCAGCCGAGCGTCTGATCGTCGGCGGCCACGCGCTCCGCATATACGACGTAGATAATGTTTTCCTGCATGAAATAGACGCCGAGACGCGCATCCGTACCACGCAGATACCAGGAACCTGGACGACTCGTCATCTCACCGTTGGAGATATTGAGCGGAATGACGCGCAAGGTGCCCTCACCATCGGTGGCGAGCGGGAAACCAGGAGCGACAATCACCAGACGGCCTTCTTCGACCGAGCCGTACACATCGAAGGAACGTCCGGCGAGGCCGGCGATCGTCGCGGCCGTCGTCTTGTCATTACCCGTCAGGTCGAGCCCCGACAGATTGCGCTCCGTAATCTTTAGGGTGCCTTCATACGCACCCTGATACATCGCCGTCGTCGCATCTCGCAAAATGTAGCCGTCTTCTTCTGCCGGGATACGGCCGAAGTCTTTCGGCAAGGCGACCGTCTCGATCGGCGGCGCCGTCGGTTCAGGTGTCGGCTCAGGCGTCGGGACCGGAGTCGGTTCCGGGGTCACTTGAGGCGTCGGCTTGGGTGTCGTAGCCGGAGTCGGCGGAGCCGTCGGCGACGGCGGTCTCTCGGTGACCGGCACCGGTGTCTGCACGACCTGAGGCGGCGTCTCAAAAGGTTGCGGCTCGTTGTCAGTCACGACCGGGATGTCCTCCGGGTCGACCGTCGGTGAGGTGAAGAGCTGCCCCGGATCGACCGTGACCGGCGGTACTTCGCCCGTCGGGTCCTGTAAAGGCAGAGAAAACTCGTTCGGATCGGTCTTGGCCGAGCCAAACAGCGCGTTATTTTTATTTAAGATTAGAAAGCCCATCACTAAGATGACGGCCGCGGCGATCAAGCCGACGATAAGAAACGGACTGGCCGTCTGCTTTCTCCTACGTCGTTTAGGCATGTTTGGAAGTCCTCCGTACAACAGGCATGGTATCACTTTTCAGCGAGATTAGTATACTGTTATTATTACTAAACGAATACATTTAAGGTGGTACCTATGCTCAGATCAAGCGGTATTGTCATGCCCATTTCGGCTCTCCCCGGTCCTTTTGGCATCGGCTGTCTCGGTGAAGAAGCGATCGCCTTTGCTAAAAAAATCCGCGACGCCGGTTTTTCATATTGGCAGATTCTCCCGTTTGGCCCCACCGGCAGCGGCGATTCACCGTATCAATCTTTTTCCACGTTTGCCGGCAACGCTTATTTCATCGACTTGAGACCGCTCCACGCGGCCGGCTGGCTCAGTGATGACGAGCTTTCTATGGCCGAGCACGAGTTTTTGGAAGAAGTCGACGGAAACCTTCGCTCACGCGTCGATTACGGTTGGCTCTGGGACACGCGCCTGCCGCTTCTGCGAACAGTCTGCTCGCGCATCGATGCCGAGACGAAAGCAGAGGTCTGGCAATTTGCCGAGGCCCAATCCTGGCTTTCGGATTATGCCGACTACATGACGATCAAAGCGGCACATGAGCACGAACCGTGGTGGCAATGGCCGCGCGAATTACGGTTAAAAGAAGAAGACGCCGTCCGTTCGTTCCTCCTTGACAAACAGGATGAACGATTCCTCTATATGTTTGTTCAATGGCTGTTTTTTGAGCAGTGGCTTGCCTTGAAACAGGAAGTCAATACGCTCGGTGTCTCGATCATCGGCGATATCCCGATCTATGTCGCCTCTGACTCCTGTGATGTCTGGGCGAACCGGCAGTATTTCGAGTTCGATGACGAAGGCAATCAATTGAGAGGCGCCGGCGTGCCACCTGACATCTATTCGCCGTACGGCCAGCTCTGGGGTAATCCGCTCTATCGCTGGGATCTGTTGCAAGAAGACGGCTATCGTTGGTGGATAGAGCGTATCCGCGCCGCCGTCGACACGTGCGATATCGTTCGTCTCGACCATTTCCGCGGGTTTGAGTCGTTTTGGGCCGTCAATGCCGGCGCCACGACGGCACAGTTCGGCGTCTGGGAGAAAGGACCGGCGATGGATCTTTTTAACCAGATTCTGCGCGCCTTCCCGCTCGCCCCGTTCATCGTTGAAGATCTCGGGTTTATCACGGATGAAGTCAGAGTCTTTTTGAGCCAAACCGGTCTGCCCGGTATGAAGGTCTTACAGTTTCACTTCGACGCGGACGACGAGCTCGTCGTCAGGCCGCACGGTTTTGAAGAAAACCTGGTCGCCTACGCGTCGACGCACGACAGCGACACCTTGTTCGGCTGGGTCGAAAAGCTGGAGGATGAGCAATGGCGTCTGGTCCGGGATTACTCCGGTGCCAATCAGCGCGACCGGCATGACCGCGGGCCGCAAAGTCGTATCATTCGTGCCATGCTACGCGCCTTATGGCAGACACCGTCGACGCTCGTCATGGTCCAGCTCCAGGATGTGCTCGGCCAGGGTAACGATATGCGGACGAACGTGCCGGGCGTCCCTGAAGGAAACTGGCGGATACGATTCACGGAAGAAGATATCCGTCAGATTGATGTCCGGTACTACAGCCGTCTGAACGAAGTGTTTCAGCGCGCCCTTCCCGCCTTGTCAAATTAGCCGAAGTCACCGCTCAATCGCCGATGCTTTCGTGCAGTTTGACGTCGTTTTAATTGTGCGTTACGCTTGTACTGAAAAAGCCGGTTGGATCACATCTGGGTAAGATTCTGGCGATTATCTGAGGGGTATTAGATGGATATATTTGCTCGTCTTTTCGGCCGTATGGAACACGCGCCGGCAAAGCGACTGGCTGTGGCAAATGCGGCCGACCATGAAGTATTGGCAGCTCTGAAAAGCGCCGTCGATTTAGGTATTGTCGAACCGGTTCTGGTCGGCGACCGTAGCGAGATTCTGACGGTTGCCGAGACCTTGTCATTCGACCTATCCCGATTCGAATTTATGGAAGCAAGACATGCGGAAGAAGCGGCTCAAATAGCCGTGTCGGCTGTGGCGAGCGGTTTTGCCCAGGCCTTGATGAAAGGCGATGTGCAGACCTCGACACTTCTGAAAGCCGTGCTCGATCCGTCTTACGGCATCCGAGGGCCCGGTCTTCTCTCCCATCTAGCCTGTTTCGTGCTACCGGCACTCGATCGCCCCGTATTCTTAAGCGATGCGGCGATCAATATCGCGCCGTCGATCGACGACAAGATGAAGATCATCCAAAACGGCGTCGATTTTCTACACCGGATCGGCTGGTGCGAGCCGATCGTCGGTTTGCTCGCCGCCGTCGAAAAAGTCAACCCGAAAATGCCGGCGACGACCGATGCCAAAGAGATCGTCGAACGGCAAAAACAGTTCGTAATCAAGGGGTGTCAAATCGGCGGACCGTACGCACTCGACAATGCCTTATTCCCGGAGATGGCCAAGCACAAGGGGATGACCGATCCTCTGGCCGGCTATGCCGATCTCTTGATTGCGCCGGATATCGAAGCCGGTAATCTGCTCTACAAGTCGATGTCATTTCTGGCCGGCGGCCAAAGCGCTGGCCTCGTGATCGGAGCCAAGGCGCCGATCGTTTTGACCAGCCGTTCGGACAGTGAGGAGACGAAATTGCGCGCGATCGCACTCGCGCTGGGCGGTGAGCTCCTGGGGAGTGAATAAGCATGATGCGTCTACTCGTGATCAATCCAGGTTCGACCAGCACGAAGCTCGCCGTCTACGACGAGCAGACCGAGGTCTTTCGTAAGTCGATCGATCACTCGCATGACCAGGCGATTCTGTCATCCGACTTTGCGGCTCAAGTGCCGCTCCGCCTGACGCTCGTCAGAGAAGCACTCGAAGAAAACGACATCCCTCTCGAGACGCTGACGGCCGTCGTCGGCCGCGGCGGGATTCTCCATCCCCTACCGGGCGGCGTGTACGAGATCAACGCATCTATGCGCCGCGACCTCGTGGAGACGCGCTACGGCGATCATGCGTCCGGTATCGGCAGCGTCATCGCCTACGACATCGCACATGAGCTCGATATCCCGGCTCTGACCGTCGACCCGGTCGTCGTCGACGAACTCGAATGGCCGGCACGCTATACAGGGCTTCCCGAAATCCGCCGCATCTCGATCTTTCACGCGCTGAATCAAAAAGCGGTAGCGAGACGATATGCGGCCAGTATCGGCAAAAGATACGATGAATTGAACCTGATCGTCGCCCACATGGGCGGCGGTATCTCGATCGGTGCCCATCAAAAAGGACGCGTCATCGACGTCGCAAACGCCTTCGACGGCGAAGGACCGTTTTCGGCTGAACGCGCCGGCAGCCTGCCGGTCGGATCACTGATCTCGATGTGTTTTTCCGGTCGTTACGCTTCGGAGACGGAGCTGCGCCGCCATTTGATCGGCAAAGGCGGTCTTTACGCCTATCTCGGCACCAAGGATGCGCGCGAGATCGACCAGCGGATCGCAGCCGGCGATGAAGAGGCACGCCGCGTCCTCTATGCGATGACGTATCAGATTAAAAAGGAGATCGGATCGCTATACACCGTCCTTGAAGGCGAGCTCGATGCGATCTTACTGACCGGCGGCATGGCTTACGACCCTTACGTCGTGGAATGGCTGAAAGAAGGGCTCTCCTACCTGGCCGAGATCGTCGTCTATCCGGGCGAAAATGAACTTGAATCATTGAGAGACGGTGCCCTCGCCGCGCTCTCCGGCAAAGAGCCGATACAGGAGTACGAAGCATGATCGATATCCACGCCTTGACGATCATCGGCGGCCACTACGGCAGCGGCAAGACGGAGATCGCGGTCAATCTGGCTTTTCAGAAAAAAGCCGAGGGAAAAGACGTGGTGCTGGCCGACATCGATATCGTCAATCCGTACTTTCGCTCCTATGAACAGCGCCGGCCGTTGGAACAAAAAGGTATTCGGGTGATCACCGGTTCGCTCGGCGGCACCGCTGACTTACCCGCCCTACCGCCGGAACTCGGTATGATGTTCGACGAGAGCGACACGATGCGGATCATCGATCTCGGCGGCGATCCGGTCGGCGCACGCGTGCTCGCACGCTACGAAGACGATCTGCGAGAACTCGCTTTCGACTTTCTGGTCGTCTTGAATGCCAACCGGCCGGAGACCTCGACGCTTGAAGGCGCAAGCAGAATGATCGACGAGATTGAGGCGATGAGCAAACAGTCGATCAGCGGTATCATCAATAACACGCATCTGCTGACCGAGACGACGGTCGACGACGTTTTGCGAGGCGATCAACTGGCCAGAGAGCTGGCTGCAAAAACGGGTATACCGTACATTATGACGGCGACCTTGGCACCGCTCGTGCCGGCACTGACACCGCTGGTGCAGGTACCGATTTTGCCGTTGACCAGACACATGTTAAAACCATGGGAACAAGAGAAACCTGAAGGAGAAGATTACGCATGGCTTCACGAGTGACATTTAACCAGGACCGCTGCAAAGGGTGCTCGCTCTGTACGGTCGTCTGTCCGAAAAACATCATCTTTTTGGACCGCACGATCACGAACAGACGAGGCTATCACCCGGCAACCGTCGAGGACATGGCCGCCTGTATCGGCTGCGCCAACTGCGCGCGCATGTGCCCCGACTCAGTTATCACGGTCGAACGCAACATCGAGGAGGAAAAGACCACATGAAGAAAGAACTATGGAAAGGCAATGAAGCGATTGCCGAAGCCGCCATCCGTGCCGGCTGCCGCCATTTCTTCGGCTATCCGATCACACCGCAAAACGAGATTCCGGAATACATGTCGCTTCACATGCCGAAAGTCGGCGGTGTCTTCGTTCAGGCGGAATCGGAAGTCGCCGCGATAAACATGGTTTACGGCGCGGCGGGCTCCGGCGCCCGAGTGATGACATCTTCTTCCTCTCCAGGCATCAGCCTGAAACAAGAAGGCATCTCCTATTTGGCCGGTGCCGAACTCCCCTGCCTGATCGTCAACATCATGCGCGGCGGACCGGGTCTCGGCACGATCCAGCCGGCGCAGGCCGACTATTACCAGGCGACGCGCGGCGGCGGCAACGGTGACTACCGGGTGATCGTCCTCGCACCGGCGACGATCCAAGAGGCATGCGATCAGGTCAGAGACGGCTTTGATCTGGCGGACAAATACCGCATGCCGGTGATGATTCTGGCAGACGGCATGATCGGTCAGATGATGGAGGCTGTCGAATGGCACGACTCAAAAGTCGACGATCTGCCGGAAAAAGCGTGGGCGACGACCGGTACGAAAGGTCAGAGAAAACCGAATATCATCAACTCCTTGTTCATCGATCCGAACGAGAGTGAGAATCATAACCTGAAACTGAACCGCAAATACGAAGAAGTCAAAGCCAACGAAATCCGCTACGAAGCCGATATTCCGGAAGACTGTGAAGTCGTCTTCGTCGCGTACGGCACGCCGGCGAGGCTCGCCCGAGCGGCCGTGCGCGTCCTGAAGGAAGAAGGCATTAATGCCGGACTGTTCCGTCCGATCACCTTGTGGCCGTTCCCGGAACGAGAGCTTCATGAGATCGCCAAGCGAGACTCGGTCAAAGCGGTCGTCGCTGTCGAGATGAGCATGGGCCAGATGATCGACGACGTGAAGATCGCCGTGAACGGCGTCAAGCCGGTCGGATTCTGCGGCAAAGCAGGCGGTATCGTGCCGACGCCGCGCGAAGTGGCGGATGCGGCAAAAGACGCCTTGAAAGGAGCGAGATGATGGCTGTTGTATATCAGAAATCGACCGGACTGACCGATGTCGAGATGCACTATTGTCCCGGCTGTACGCACGGGGTTATCCATAAACTTGTTGCCGATGCGCTGGTCGAGCTCGATCTGCTCGACAACACGGTAGGGGTCGCACCGGTCGGCTGCTCCGTGTTCGCCTACAACTATTTCAACTGCGATATGCACGAAGCGGCACACGGCAGAGCGCCGGCAGTCGCCACAGGCATCAAGCGTGTCTTACCGGACAACACGGTCTTCACCTATCAGGGCGACGGCGATCTGGCGGCGATCGGCACGGCCGAAGTCATCCACGCGGCGATGCGCGGCGAATCGATCACCACCATCTTCGTGAACAACGCGATCTACGGCATGACGGGCGGTCAGATGGCGCCGACGACGCTGGTCGGTCAGAAAGCGACGACGGCTCCGCTCGGACGCGATCAGGCGCATTACGGTCAGCCGCTTCACATGGCCGAGATGATCGGTCTAATCGGCGGCGCGGCCTACAGCACGAGAGTCACCGTCGTCGACATGCCGAACATGATGAAAGCGAGAAACGCGATCAAAAAAGCGTTCCAGATGCAGCGAGAAAAGAAGGGATTCACCTTCGTCGAAGTCCTTTCGACCTGCCCGACAAACTGGGGCTTGACGCCGGTACAGTCGTTGAGCTGGGTCAAGGACACGATGATGCAGGAGTTCCCGCTCGGCGTCTTCAAAGACATCGATAAGAAGGAGTAGATATGACACACGAAATACTGATCTCAGGATTCGGCGGTCAAGGCGTCATGGCGATCGGCAAGACGCTCGCGGAAGCCGGTATGAAAGACGGCTATGAAGTCAGCTGGCTGCCTTCGTACGGCCCCGAGATGCGGGGTGGAACGGCAAACTGCTCCGTCGTCATCTCGGATGAGATGATCATCTCACCGATCGTGTTGGAGCCGACCGTCCTGATCGCGATGAACGCCCCGTCACTCGATAAGTTTTTGCCGAACGTCATTCCGGGCGGCAAAGTCTTTGTCAACAGCTCGATCGTCGACAAAAAAGTCGACAGGACCGATGTCGACTCCTACTACATCCCGACGATGGAGATGGCGCAGCATCTCGGCAACCTGCGCGTCGCCAATATGGTGATGCTCGGCGCCGTCAATGAAGTGACCGACCTTTTGGAAGAAGATACGATCAGAGAAATGCTGAGTCTTTTGTTCACAGGATCGAAAGCCGATCTCGTCGAGCTGAACATTAACGCGCTTAGAATGGGCGCGTCCTGTGCCAACGACGAAGCCTGCATGATTAGGAGTGAAAGCCAGTGAAGATTGATTACAACATTTTAGAAGCAGCCAAACGTCCCGAGCCGACGGAAGAAAACCTTGGCTTCGGCAAAGTATTCACGCCGCATATGTTCATCATGGAGTGGGAGAAAGGCGACGGCTGGAAAAATGCGCGCATTCAACCGTTCCAGAACCTGAGTTTGAGCCCGGCTTCGACCGTGTTTCATTACGCGCAGGAGATCTTTGAAGGGATGAAAGCGTATCGCCAGGAAGGCGATCGCATCGTGTTGTTCCGTCCGACGATGAACACGGCCAGAATGAACCGCTCGGCCGTCCGTATGGCGATGCCGGAGATCCCGGAAGATTTCCATCTGGAAGCGATCAAACGCCTCGTCGATCTCGACCGCGATTATGTGCCACACGAATTCGGCAATACCTTGTATCTCAGACCGACGATGATCGGCGACAGCCTGACCTTGGGCGCGAGCACGGCGCAGCGCTTCATCTACTATCTGATCCTCTCGCCTTCCGGTGCCTATTATCCGCGCGGCTTGAGCCCGACCAGACTGAAGGTCGAAGAACGCTATGTGCGTGCCGTCAAAGGCGGTGTCGGCGCTTCAAAGACTGGCGGTAACTACGCCGCGAGCTTCAAAGCGACGGCCGATGCGGCCGCGGCCGGGTTTGACCAGGTCGTCTGGCTCGACGGTAAAGAGAACCGCTTCGTGCAGGAAGCCGGCGCGATGAACCTGATGTTCATGATCGACGGCAAGTTGATGACCGGTGCGCTCGACGGAGCGATTTTGCCGGGTGTGACACGCGACAGCGTGTTGCAGATCGTGCGCGATATGGATATCGAAGTGATCGAGACCGAGATCGATATCAATGACATCAAAAAGTGGGCGGAAGAAGGAAAGCTGACCGAAGCATTCGGCACCGGAACGGCTGCCGCTATTTCGCCGATCGGTGAGATTCACTACGACGGTGAAGCGATCATCCCGGGCGACGGCCAGATCGGGAAGATGGCCCAGCATCTCTACGATACGCTGCTCGGCACACAATACGGCAAGATCGCAGACCGCTACGGCTGGATCGAAGAGGTTCCGGTCTACGAGGATCGCTGATCAAACGAAAAAGGTAACCTTTAGGAGCGGCCGCCTGGCCGCTCCTTTTTTATGAGAAAAATCTGCTATGATCACGTTATTATGGAGACGAGGGAAAAGCGATGAGTAACGCGTTGATCATCACCGAACAGGTCGCTGTGATGCTCTTATTGATCGCCTGCGGCTACCTGATCGTGAAGATCAAATGGCTCGGTCAGGCCGGCATTGAGGATCTAAACCAGATCCTGCTCTATCTTGTCATGCCGCTGATGGTCATCGAGTTGTTAAACAAACCGCATCAGCCGGAACATACCACGAATCTTTTACTGGCGCTCGGCTTTGCCTTCATCGCTCATCTTCTCGGCATCTGGTTGTCGAAAGCGTTTTTCTTTAAAGAGGTGCCGGACGCCAAGGCGGTGCTACGCTCGGCCTCCGTCCTCTCGAACTCCGGTTTCATGTCGATCCCGCTCGTCGACAAACTGGTCGGCTCGGAAGGCACGCTTTATCTGGTGCCCTATCTTCTGATCTTCTATGTGATGACCTGGACCTTCGGCATCCGCACGATGGAAACGGGCAGTCGTCAGCCGTCTTTCAAAAAGCTGCTCTTAAACCCGACGATCATAGCGATTACGCTCGGTCTTATCATGTATGTCGCAGGCTTTACCCTGCCAGGTCCGCTCTCGCAGGTCGTCTCCTCGCTGGCTGCGACGAACACGCCGTTTGCGATGCTTCTGATCGGCGCCCAGATCGCCATGATGCGTCCGTCATTTAAACCGTCGACATCCGTCTGGAAGCTGATCGCGGTAAGAAACGTCTTGATCCCGCTCATCCTGCTGCCTATCATCCTGGCGTTAACCGACAACAAAGCGTTGATCTACGGGGCAATCATCCCGGCGGCAGCGCCGACGGCAGCGACCGTCGTCTTGTTCGCCACACGTTTCAAGCGGGATATCAAACTGGCGACCGAAACGCTGTTTCACACGACGATTTGG
>MTKW01003072.1_pt1 | contig 20295 bp, 21 predicted proteins | sample 1042761 | NCBI WGS metagenome assembly MTKW01 (sample SAMN06205366, study PRJNA360243) | anaerobic digester metagenome | biome: Wastewater treatment plant; feature: Anaerobic digester sludge; material: sludge; isolation source: anaerobic digester fed with sludge from wastewater treatment plant ... | reverse complement strand
GCAAAAATATTGGCGATGTTCGTTATGGGGACCATCGACGTTAAGTTAATCGGAATTCTCTCTATCTATTCAAGCATCACAATTCGACCACTGGGGCACAAAGGCAAGGGGAACTGTATCCTTTCGAATCATTCTCAATTGCCACTGCCCTCTGCCTTCTTCTGCCTCCGCCCCACAATCTGGGCAACGAGATGGGCTCCAAAGAGGCAGATCAAACCGCTCAGATAGATCCACAGCATCAGAATGACGACAGTGCCTAAAGAGCCATAGACCAGCATATGATTGGAAAGGCCGCTCTCCAGATACCAGGCGAAGCCCATCTTGGAGAGCTCCCAGCATAAAGCGGCCACGAATGCCCCTAAAGCAGCATCAGCCCATCTGACGCGCACCTTTGGGGCCCACCAGTAAAGGATGGTGAAGACAGCAAATATCACAATATCGGGAAACAATCTATAAAGGAGCTTTGACCCCAACGGTCTATGATAAGCAATGGCATCCCCAAGCAGTATCTCCAGGCTGTAATCCAGCAGTCCGAGAAGGGAGACCATCACCATGGAGAGGATGATGAGGCCGATAAGGAGGCTTCCAACCATTGCCATTCCCACTAAACGCCACTCCAGGGGGTTCCGCCCTTTGGAGCTGCTCCATGCGCGATCGATGTTCTTGGAAAGGATCACAAATACCCCGGTGGCAGACCATAACAGTCCTATCACAGCCGCTATTCCCACTGGGAGCCTGAGGTGGAGGAGCTGGTTGAAGTTCTCCTGCAGTAGCTCCCTTAGGGGCTGATGCATAGCCAGCTTCTCTCCCAGATCCTGGATCACCTGAATGTTCTCTCTTGCCAGGCTCTCCGCCGGAGGGAGGATCTCCTTGGTAAAGCTGATCAGATGATGGTAGTTCTCCTCGGCCTCAAGAAAGGAAGCCCCCAAGATCACCAGCAGTATCAGCATGGGAAAGAGGGAGAAGAGAGAGTAGTAGGCAATGGCTGCTGCTGCATCCCAGCTCTCCGTCTCTGACATGCGCTTAAATGTAGCGGTCAGGAGCCGCAGGGCTCCGCGGCTGTGCTGATCAGAATGATCAAATCGCCTCAATGCCTCTTCTTTTATTCTCTTAAGCGAGCTAGAGGCTCTATCACTCATGCTCATCTCATTCTATTCTGCTCATCCCATTCGGCTATCTCATTCTATTCTGCTCATCCCATTCGGCTATCTCATTCTATTCTGCTCATCCCATTCGGCTATCTCATTCTATTCCGCTCATCCCATTCGATTCCTTCCCCAGGCTTATAGCTTTTAATGGTTGCGGAAAAGAATAAAAAGATTATTTTCCATCTCGCGGCAGAGGCCACCATCTCCCCGCCGCCTCCTCTTCTGAGGATATTATTCGATCTGCCGATGATTGGGGATGAGGGCCATGACCACCTGCATGGGGGGCCCTAGCCTCATTCCTCAGCATGCACTGCATCAGCCCTGATGATCAGGAGAGAAAGGGTTTTAAGAATAAAAAGTTGTTTAATGATGCGCGCCATGTGGTGGTGCGTTCGTCCCGCCTTTCACAATCAGGAAGTCCTTATCCAGGTAGGCCTGATGGGCCAGCTCCAGACACTCTTTGCAGATATTGAACATCTCATCCTTGGTGCCGTGAATGGTGGCTAAGTTGAGCTTGACAGGAACCGTCTCCTTGTCAACGAGACAGAGAGCGCACTTCATCTAATTCACCTCTTATTCGCACTGATTCACTCGGTTATAAGCATTTCCTTCTATAACCCTTCCCATCTATGATAAAGATCGTTTTCCAGGCCAAGGAGATCCAGCACCCTTCCCACCAGCACATCCACCAGCCCGGCCAGGCTCTGGGGCCGGGAGTAGAAGGCGGGGCAGGCGGGGAGAATGAGAGCTCCCGCCTCGCTGGCTGCAACCATATTGCGAAGCTGAATCAGACTCAGGGGGGTCTCCCTGGGGACCAAGATCAGCATCCTCTTCTCCTTCAGACATACATCGGCGCAGCGGGTGATGAGAGTATCCGAGGAGCCGCAGGCGATGCCAGAGAGAGTTCCCATGCTGCAGGGGATGACCACCAGGGCATCGAAGAGGTGCGATCCGCTGGCCACCGGGGCGGAGAAGTCCTTGGGGGCATAAACATGATCAGCCAGCCTTTCCACCTCCCCGGGCAGAGAATCTGTCTCTATCTGCATGATCTTTCGAGCCGAATCGGTGATTATCAGATGGGTGACGCACCCTTTCCCCCTCAGGGCTTCCAGGAGCCGGATTCCGTATCCCACCCCCGATGCTCCGCTTATTCCTACAACGATCTCCATATCGGTTCCTCAATCGCTTTTGATTTCTTCATCCTTATCTTTGTGCCTTTATGCTCTGTGGCCTGGCCCGGGGCAGGCCGACTATTTTTTCAGCCTCCCCAGCGCCGCCCCCACCATCAGGGGCAGGGTGATGGTCGCGTCCCCATAGACTGTGACATAGCTTGCACTCTGGGATATCTTGCCCCAGGATACAGCCTCGGAGAGGGTCGCCCCGGAGAGGCCTCCATTCTCAGGGGTATCCGTGGTCAGTTGAATTGCGAGATCAAAGCTATTGGGGGTGACAAGCATGGACTGCAGGGTGAAGTTCTTGGGGACCCCCCCTCCCACGATCACCACTCCCGCCCTCTCGCAGTTGTAACAGAGATCGATGATCTCTCTGATATCGGCGAAAGCGTCCACAGAGAGCTTTTTTGTCTGGCTGAACATCCAGGCCTGCAGGCCGATCATGGAATCGGGAAGAGCAGGACAGAAGACGGGCACCTCCATATCATAGGCGGATCGCAATATGGATCGCCGGTCTGCTATCCGGCTCCCCAGGATATTCAACAACTGCCTTCCGGATATGGCCTGGGAGCTCTCCGGCAGGATGCTCTGCATCAGCTCCTCGAAGGCCTCGAAGTCCTGATCCCTGATGAATACATCATAGATCCGGCTCACCCCCTGAGCCCGGAGGGATGAGTCATCCGATTCTGCACATCCCAGTGAGTGGCAGCCGAAGGACTCTATTATATCATGCACCAGGTTTGCTCCCGTGCTCACCAGCACATCCACATGGCCACCCCGAATCAGATCTGAGACCACATGCCTCATCCCCGCCGGGACCATCGCTCCAGAGAGAGTGAAAAATTTTGTGAAATTCCCAGAGAGCATCCTCTCATATATCTCCGCTGCCTGAGCCAGCCTTCTGGCCCCAAAGCCGCAGTGGCTCCATCCCCTGACCAGAGCATCTATGCTCATCCCCGGCTGGATCTCAAGCTGGTGTACTATGTCCATTTGATTCACCTTATTTATTCACCTTAATAATGATAATATCTGCCAAATAGTTCAGGAAAATTGTGATTGGACTTGTGCAACGCGAAATTTTTTCTCATAAACCTTTTATACCAGGCCTTATGTTTAACTTTTACGGAGGATAAACAATGGCCGGCGAACCGATGGCAGTGGTTTACTATATACCACTTATTATATTTTTGATAATAGGAGCTATAGTGCCTATTGCGGCTCTGGCTGCTATAAAAATCATAGCGCCGAATAGACCTAGCCGCCAAAAGCTATCGATATACGAAGGAGGGCTGAAACCAATCCGTGACGCCAAGATCCAGTATAGTGTTCAATATTACCTTTTCGCAATCGTTTTTGTGATATTCGATGTTGAGGTTTTATTCTTATACCCCTGGGTCTACGTCTACGCGAATGAGGCCATGCAAAAGCTCATGGCCTTCGGATCCATGAATATTGCCGTCTTCGAGATGCTTCTATTCATCATTGTATTGCTGGTTGGACTGATTTATGCAATCAAGAAGGAGGCTTTGCGTTGGGTATAAGCGATGTAATACCCGTGCCTGTATGTATCGATGAGGAGATTGAGAAGTGGACCATATTCGGCCAGCCTGTGACTGAGGTCTGGTTCACCACCACTGAGAAGATCCATGAGATCATCCAGATGGGGCCCATCAAGAATATCTTCAACTGGGGCAGAAAGAACTCTATATACTTTCTGATGCAGCCTATGGGCTGTTGTGGCGTGGAGATGTTCGTCTTCGGGGCTGCACCCTATGACAGCGATCGGTTCGGATGCATCCCCAGAAACACCCCCCGCCAGACGGATGTGATGATCATCTCCGGTTACTTGACCCGGAAGTACCTGCCGGTATTCAAGAACCTGTGGGAGAACATGCCTGAGCCCAAATGGTGTATAGCCATAGGCGAGTGTGCCATTTCCGGTGGGCCGTTCTACGATTCCTATAACATCATCCAGAACACGGGCGACTACTTCCCCATTGACGTCTACATCCCCGGCTGCCCACCCCGTCCAGAGCAGTTCATTGAGGGGCTCATCAATCTCCAGGAAAAGATCAAGCAGCGCAAGGACTTAAGAGACTACTGAGGAGGGATCTTTTCTTGACAAATGCAAGCGAGGTCTTAAGCTCTATCCAGTCCGCTTTTCCTGGAGCAGTCTCGGACCCCAGGGTGGAGTCGGATGACAGATTATGGGCTACAATAGAATCTGGGAAGATCCGGGATGTCTGCAAGTACATGACAGAGAAGCTCGACTTCGACCACTATGCTGGTTCAGCCGGGGTGGATTGGATCGCCAGAAATGAGATGGAGGTCGTCGAGATCATGACCAGCTATGGAGCCCATAATGTGGTAGCCATGCTGAAGGTCAAAACGCCACGCGACAATCCATCCGTCCCCTCCCTGGTCGATATGTACTGGAATGCCAACTGGTATGAGAGAGAGACCTGGGAGATGTTCGGCATCAACTTCGAGGGACATCCGGAGCTATATCCTCTGCTCTTGTCCGACGAGCTGGTAGGTGTCTGGCCCTGGAGAAAGGATTTCAAGGGCTATCCAGATCTGACCACTGGAGAGAGGGCAGTGCAGATCACCACCCCCGAGGGCTATACTGAGTATCACTTCCCGCCAACGCCAGCAGAGATCGAGGCCGGAACGGTGGTGACGGAGAGGCCCAAGTATCCAACATTCCGGGAGAGAGAGGAGGCATGGATCAAATCCGACTCGGAGATGATCATGCACCTGGGGCCGCAGCATGCCATGGTTCCCGGTCCGTTTCTGCTGGACATCCTGGTTGAGGGCGAGAGGGTTAAGAAGGCCTTCCTCGATCTGGGCTACATCCACAAGGGCATTGAGAAGATCATGGAGAACAGGACCTGGCTTCAGGGCATAACCTATACCGACAGGATGTGCTATGTCGCCGCCCTGAGCAATAATGAGTGCTACTGCGGTGCAGTGGAGAGGCTCTTAGGCCTGGAAGTCCCCCTGAGGGCTCAGTACATCCGGGTTATAGTGGAGGAGCTCTCCAGAATCCAAAGCCATCTGATCGGCACAGGCGAGTTCCTGACGCTGATCGCCGGCGTGGGCTTTGCTCCCTGGCAGTACATGATCATAGACAGAGAGCATATCATCTCTCTGATCGAGAGCGTCACCGGAGCCAGGCTGACGCACTCATATGTCCGCTTCGGAGGGGTGAGAAACGACCTTCCTGCGGGATTTGAAGAGCAGTGCCGAAAGGTCCTGCCCTATATGAAATCCAGGACGGAGGAGTTTATAGAGTTCTTCGCACAGGATCCCATATATCATGCCAGAATGGAGAATATCGGCTGCATATCCCCTGAGACTGCCAAACGCCTGGGATGTGCGGGCAGGGTGCTCAGAGCCGCTGGCGTTCCCTATGATATGAGGGTTGAGGATCCCATACTGGTCTATCCTGAGCTTGACTTCAAGGTCATCACTGGAACCCGAGGAGACTCGGCGGACAGAATCGATTGCACCATGAGGGAGATCCTGGAGAGCATTCATATCATCGAGCAATGCCTGGATAAAATCCCCTCCGGACCGATTAAGACTGAGACCAAGATTCCCAAGAAGATCCCCGCTGGCGAGGCCTACTACCGGGTGGAGGATCCACGCGGCGAGATGGGAATGTATGTCATCAGCGACGGAGGCGATAAACCCTACCGGGTGAAGGTAAGAGGGCCTTTCTATGCTACATTCCAGACTTTGACTCCGCTTCTGGAGGGAGTATACGTTGCAGATGCGGTGGCAATCACTGGAAGCATGGACGGCTGCCCATCTGAATCTGACAGGTAGGAGGGAGAGGATTTGGACGGAATAATAGATACAATCACTCAATTTGCCGCCCAGGAGCCGGCGATATTCGCCCTGATCATTGGCATAATAGGCGCAGCAGTGCTTGCTGCAGTGGTCAATGTGGGGGCAATGCTGGTGATCTGGGCAGACAGAAAGGTAATGAGCGATTTCTGCAACCGGTTTGGCCCTAACCGAGTGGGTGGCAGATGGGGTATACTTCAGTTGGGTGCCGATGCGATCAAGCTTTTCACCAAAGAAGATGTCATACCGGCTGGAGTTGACAAGGGGGTCTACGTCTGGGCTCCTATCATCGCCTCTGCCGGCACCATGCTGGTTGCTGCAGCCATACCATTTGGAGCGCTTCACATCGGCGGCAAAAACTACCCCCTAGTAGTCGCCAACATGGATATCAGCGCCTTTTATGTGGAGGCTGCCTTGAGCATCATGTCCATTGCCGTCTTCATGGCCGGCTACAGCTCGAACAATAAGTACTCCATCCTTGGGGCCTTCAGAGGCATTGCCAGGATGATCGCCTATGAGGTTCCCATGGGCGTTTGCATAATATCCGTGGCGGTCATGGCCCATAGCCTCAACCTGGTGGAGATCGTGGAGAGCCAGACAGTATGGTATGCATTTGCCCAGCCACTGGGATTTGTCATCTTCATGATCGCTCTGGTAACCGATCTGGGGAGGGTCCCCTTCGATCAGAGCGAGGCAGAAGAGGAGATCATCTGCGGCTACAGCACTGAATACAGCGGCATCAGATGGGGTTTGTTATACTTCCAGGAATACAATAACTTCCTCTTGGGAGCCGTTCTGGCCTCGCTCCTCTTCCTGGGCGGATGGCACGGACCGATCATACCTCTGCCCCTTCTGGACATGGTATCACCTCTGATCTGGCTGCTCATGAAGGTTATAATCGTTATCTGGTTCATAATATTGATCAGGGCGGCTCTCTTCCGTCTGAGAATAGATCAGGTTACTGATCTGGGCTGGAAGTGGATGCTGCCTTTATCCATAGTGAATCTGGGATGGGCGGTAATAATTGGCTCGTACTTCGCATGAGGTGGCTTTAAGATGTTGAAGAGAAAGATGATAAAGAACTTCACCTGGCCTTTGAAGATCGCCTCGCGGGAGATAGAATTCACCAGGCTCTATCCCGAGTTCATGATGGAGCTGCCCGATGCAGAGAGAGGGATTCATGAGCTGGATGCCACCACATGCATTGGCTGCGGCTCCTGCGCTAGAGTCTGTCCCAATAACTGCATTGAGATGGTGCACTTCAAGTTCGGAAATCCCCTCAAGAACAAGAAGATGCTTTTCCCGCAAATCGATTATGGGAGATGCATGTTCTGCGGTCTTTGTGTGGATGACTGCCCCGTTGATTGCCTTAAGATGGGAAAGAATGTCATAATGGCTGGCTGGAATCGAGAGGATATTGTGAAAGGGCCTGATTTCCTGGCCACAAAGAGATTCTCAGCCAAAGAGGTAGCAGACCTGGAGGCCGAGGCAAAGAGAATTGCTGCCGAGAAGGCCGCTGCCAAGAAAGCAGCGGCAAAAGAGGGAGCTACTGCCGGGGAGAAGAAACCGGCCAAAGAGGGAAATGCTGCCGGAAAGAAGAAAGCAGAGGCTAAGCCTGAGGAAGGAGGTGCTTCCTGATGGCAGATAAGCCCAAGACCAATGTAATTAGATCGATATTTGAACTGCTGGTGCTTTTGCTCGGCCTCGGAGTCATCTTCGGCGGACTGGCGGTGATGATATTCCTCTCCCCCTGGTCCAAGACGATACTGGACAAGCTGCTGGACTATGACATCCGGTTTGTGATAGAGCTTCTAGTATTCCTGACCATAGGGGCAATCGCCATCCTTTTGTCTGTACTGATGGTGCTGGTCAAGAATATTGTGCATAGCGCTCTTTACCTGCTGGGAACCTTTGCCAGTGTGGCAGCGCTTTACATATTCATGAATGCTCCATTTGTGGGCGTGGCTCAGGTCCTGGTTTACATTGGCGCAGTGGGAGTTCTGCTCCTCTTCGCTGTGATGCTCACCAGGAAGACGATTATGGAGGAGTCCCATGGCGAAATTTAAGTTGTTCATATTGACCCTGGCCTTCCTTGCTGCTCTGATGGCCTCGCTATCAATAACCGATTGGGGGCCGGTCACAGAGCATCCGCTCAGCTACTCCCCTGCAGAGGGGCTGAGGCTTCCTGAGAGCGGCGTTGGAGATATAGGGTTTGAGATCTTCACCATCTACGTCTTCTCCTTTGAGGTTTTAGCCCTGGTCCTGACTGCAGCCTTGATCGGAGCGATCTGGGTGGCAAGAAAGGAGGACGCCTAGGGAGGGCGACAGAGAATGACAAGGAGGGAAATATACCGATGATACCGTTGGAGCTTTACATATTGCTGGCATCCATCATGTTCACCATCGGCTTGTACGGCCTCGTCACACAGAAGAACGGAGTCAAGCTGATGATGTGCATCGAGCTGCTGCTCAATAGCGCCAACATCAATCTTGTTGCCTTCTCAGCCTACCAGCCTAATATGAATGGACAGGTATTTGCTCTGTTCTCCATCGCATTGGCTGCAGCTGAGGCAGGCGTTGGATTCGCAATATTGATCGCGCTTTACAGGCTATACGGAACAATTGACCTGGATAACATCAGCGCCATGAGGTGGTAGTCTTTGTATTCAGAATTAGCTTATCTGATCGTTGGGCTGCCTGTACTGGCATTTGTGCTATGCCTCTTCTTTGGCTGGAACCTGCCCAGAGGCGGTGGATTCATCACCGTCCTGGCGACGCTAGGCGCCTTCATCATATCCTTAGGAATATTCCAGGAGATCTATCCTGGCGAAATCGTCCATCAGTCGATGCACTGGTTTGGCGAGTTCAATGTGGGAATATTGATAGATCCACTCTCGCTGGTCATGCTGCTTATGGTCTCACTCGTGGTCACCTTAATCCACATCTACGGCAATGGATACATGAATGGTGACCCGGGAGCGGCAAGATACTTCGCCGAGGCGGCACTCTTCTCTGCCGCCATGCTGGGCCTGGTCTATGCTGACAACCTGCTTCAGCTCTTCATATTCTGGGAGCTGGTGGGATTGTGCTCCTATCTTCTGATAGGGTTCTGGTACCGGAAGCCATCTGCAGCAGCCGCTGCCAAAAAAGCATTCCTCACCACCAGGGTGGGGGATGTGATGTTCCTGGCGGCCATTATCATCCTCTACAATAACCTGGTCAATCTGAACATCACCCTCAATCCAGGAGAGTATCTGCTGCAGTTCCCGGTGATCTATGCCCATATCGGCCAGATACCGCCAGATCAGCTCACCCTCATCGCCCTGGGCCTACTGGGCGGTGCAGTGGGCAAGTCAGGTCAGTTCCCCCTGCATGTCTGGCTTCCCGATGCTATGGAGGGCCCGACCACCGTCTCCGCCATGATCCATGCGGCTACGATGGTTACTGCAGGCGTCTTCCTGGTGGCCAGGATGTTCCCCTTATTCTATGCTGCACCTCACGGCCTGACCGCCGTGGCGGCAGTGGGTGCATTCACCGCCCTGTTCGCAGCCACCATGGGCCTGACGGCATTTGATATCAAGAGGGTGCTGGCGTTCTCCACCGTCTCTCAGCTCGGCTTCATGATGGCCGGCCTTGGCGTAGGAGCAGCAGTGGGAGCACTTGCGGTGGGCGTTTCCATGTTCCACCTCATCGGCCACTCATTCTTCAAGGCCCTGCTCTTCCTCTGTGCCGGATCAGTCATCCATGCTGTCAATACCAACGACCTGCGTGAGATGGGTGGAGTTGGCAGGTACATGAAGTGGACCATGTACACTATGCTCATAGGCTCGCTCTCCCTGGCTGGATTCCCCTTCTTCACGGGATTCTACTCCAAGGATGAGATCATCATGATCGCTTATGAGTATGGTGTGGCGATCAACTTCCTGCCCTACATCTTCTTGATACTGGCAGCAACACTGACTGCTATCTACACCTTCAGAATGTGGTTTTCCGTATTCACAGGCAAAGAGAGATCCAATTATGGAAAGCATGAGTCCCCCTGGGTGATGCTCGGGCCGCTGGTGATCCTGGCGGTGTTTGCATTTGCATTCGGCATGGCCTCTCAGCATGCCTTCTACGACTATCTGGACTCCAACTTCGATCATTATGAGGTTGATTTCGGTGAACTGGGCATCATCGGCGGGCATGCACTCGTTGAAGAGCATGGCGCGGCTGCCCAGGCGGGCGAGCATACTGCTGAGGCGGAGGAAAGCCATGCGCTGCCCATCCATATTCAGATACTGCCATATATCGTGGCTATAGGCGGCATTCTCATTGCAGCCCTGTTCTACTGGGATCGGATCAAGAGGTTCGAGCCCGATCAGGTCACAGGCGACAATGATCCCATCAGAAAGATGCTTTTAAAGGGATACTATCAGCACGAGATCATGACCGGCTGGATAAGCGAGGGCATAGTCTACGGAACAGCCATTCTGGCCAATATAATCGACATCAAGATCGTTGACGGCTGGCTCAACTGGCTGAGCGCCTGGGTTATGGGCTTCGCCGGTCACGTGAGAAAGGTTCAGACGGGAGTGGTGCAAAACTACGTTGCAGCTTTGATGCTAGGAATAGTGGTGCTGGTGATTGCAATTGCTGCAATCAGGCTAGCAATGGAGGTGGGCCTGATATGATCTCAAATGCTCTCTCATTGATGATCCTCATTCCCTTACTGGGAGCGGCGGTATCCTTCTTTGCGGGAACGCGGGCCAAATTCGTGGCACTGATCGCCTCGCTTGCACCTCTGCTGTTATCCTTGCAAATGTACATGGAGTTCGATAAGAGCTCAACTATGATGCAGTTCGTGGAGAGTTATGACTGGGTTCCCTCCATCGGGGTCAAGTATACATTGGGCGTCGATGGCATAGGATTCCCTCTGGTTCTTCTCTCCACTATAGTCACCGTACTGGTGATAATATACTCCTGGGGAGAGACAAAGAAGCCCAATCAATACTTCGCCCTGCTTCTCTTGAATGAGGTGGGAGTCTTAGGAGTGTTCACAGCGCTGGACTTCTTCCTGTTCTATATCTTCTGGGAGATAGTGCTCATACCCATGTTCTTCCTGATCGGATCATGGGGCGGACCGAGAAAGGACTATGCAGCCATCAAGTTCTTCATCTACACTCACGTGGCCAGCCTGGTGATGCTCCTGGCGATATTCGCTCTGTACTTCACCTATCAGCTGCCGGATGGATCGAGGACCTTTGATATGCTGACCCTCCTGAAGGCCACCCAGAACCCGGAGATCTTCCCGAAGGCCCTGCTCAACATCATCTTCGTAGGCCTGCTGCTCGGGTTCCTGGTCAAGATGCCCGCCTTCCCCTTCCATACCTGGCTGCCGGATGCCCACGTCGAGGCGCCGACGGCAGGCTCAGTGGTGCTTGCTGCACTCCTCTTGAAGATGGGCGGGTATGGTCTGTTCAGGATCATAGTTCCCATGCTCGATTACGTTGACAAGGCCTTTATCACCATAATCGCCGTAATCGCTGTCCTCTCCATCGTCTACGGGGCATTCCTGGCCCTGGCACAGAAGGACATCAAGAAACTGGTGGCCTACTCATCAGTGAGCCACATGGGATTTGTGACATTGGGAGCAGTGGCCCTGGTGCCGTTATCCATCCAGGGAGCCATGTTCCAGCAGTTCTCCCACGGCATCATAACCTGCGTGCTCTTCATGTCCGCCGGCACCATCCAGCATGTCGTCGGCACCAGGATCATTGCAGATCTGGGAGGATTGGCTGACAGAATGCCCAAGTTCGCTGTCATCATGATGGCTGGCTTTATGGCCTCATTGGGCCTGCCGGGCATGAGCGGATTCATTGCTGAGTTCCTGACGCTGACAGGGGCTTATGCCACTCTTCCAACCTATGTCATGATAGTGGTCTTCCTGAGCATAGTGATCACTGCGGCCTATCATCTCTGGGCCATGCAGAAGGCCATGTTTGGACCGATTCTGAGGAAGTATATGGATGTGCACGATCCGCATGCCTATGAGCTGCTCAGTATGAGCGTGATAATTCTGCTCACCTTGCTCTTCGGCCTGCAGCCGCATCTGATGACGGATATTATGGACACAGCAGCGAACCAGCTATTGCAGCCGATTGCAACCTTATCTGAGATGGGGGTGATCTGAAGTGGACTTTTATCACTACGCACCCCTCTGGGGAGAGGCGTTACTGACGGCTCTAGCATTGCTTATCCTGCTGCAAGGAGCCCTGAAGAAGAATGGTGGAAAGATTCCAGGCTACCTGAGCCTTGTCGGGCTGGTTGCAGCCCTGGGGCTGGTATCAAGCAACCTGATGATGGCCAAGCCTGCAGCCCTGTTCTTCTTTGATACCATATCAGTAGACGCCCTGTCCCAGTTCTTCAAGGCAGTCTTCCTGATCGTATCTCTGCTGGTAGTGATATCATCCCTATCCAGATACACAGGAAAGGGAGCAGACGAATACTATGCTCTGCTCCTCCTGGCCACTGTGGGCATGATGGTGGTCTCCAGTTCCATAGATCTGGTTACACTGTTCATAGGCTTCGAGCTGGCCAGTCTGGCTACATATGCCATGGCAGCATTTGATAAGACGAAGAAGAACCTGGAGGCGGCAATGAAGTACTTCATCTATGGCTCTGTCTCCTCGGCGTTCATGCTCTTCGGCTTCTCTCTGCTCTATGGCATGACTGGATCGACAAAGCTCGCTGATGTGGCTGCAGCCTCCGTGGAATCCTTCGGAGCGGCGACATTGGTGGCTCTGCTCTTCGTCGTTGCCGGTTTTGCCTTCAAGATGGCGCTGGTTCCCTTCCATATGTGGGCTCCTGATACCTACGAGGGAGCACCGGCCCTGGTCTCAGCGCTGCTTGCTGCCGGCTCCAAGAAGATGGGATTTGCAGCCGCCTTCAGGGTTCTCATGATCGCTCTGGTGGCCATGAGATTGGAGTGGTACCTCGCCTTTGCCATACTGGCTGCAGTTACCATGACCCTGGGGAACCTTGCCGCCTGCTGGCAGAACAATGTCCGGCGCATACTGGCATATTCGTCAATCGCCCAGGCGGGCTATATCGCCATGGGCTTTGCAGTGGTAGGAAAGGCCTGGGGAGATGCTCCAGTTGATGTCTTGAACCTTGGCGTGCAGCAGATGGCCCTGCTGGGCATAGCAGGAGCATTGCTCCTGGTACTGGCACATGCCCTGATGAAGACGGGCGCTTTCATCGCTACAGCTCAGGTTGCACCGATATCACCCAAGGAGAGCGAATCGGATCCGGATGACATATCAAACTATGCAGGGCTCATCAGCAGGGCGCCCATCACTGCTATCTGCATGATGGTGCTCATGTTCGCCCTGGCTGGCATACCACCAACAGCTGGATTTGTGGGCAAGTTAGTGCTCTTCGCCTCAGTCTACTACTCCGGCCTGGTCTGGCTGGTGATTCTGGCCATCCTGAACAGCGCTCTGTCCCTGGTGTACTACCTGAGGATCATCAGTTATATGATCCTGAAGGAGCCAGAAGGGCCCAAGATCTCTGAGGCTAAGGGATATGTCGCCGGTATTGTCCTGGCGACTCTCGCCGTCGTCTATATCGGCGTATTCCCCGATCAGTTCATCAACTGGGCACTGCAGGCAGCAACAGCACTGCTGCCTCAGTAAACCTTTTTTTGCTCTTCGCTGCTCCCCGCCCTAAAGGCTGGGGTATTCTTGACCCTCCGCACCTCTATATGATAAAATACCGAAGGCTAAGAGATGATGTACGAGTTCTCCATTGCCAAGAGACATATCCTGAGAAACCCCAGGATGGCCCTGTTCACAGTTGCTGCTGTGACACTAGCAGTGGCAGTGATTGTGGTCTTCATGGGTATCATGAGCGGCTTTCAGGATGAGATCATAACCACAACTGTGGAGAACAATCCCCACATCTACATTCAGCCGAAGAAGGATGAGAACTATGTCCACCTCTACAGGACAGTCTCAGATATTCTATGGGCATATCCGGAAGTAGAGGCGGTCTCAGCAAGGCTGGCAGGAAAAGGAGCGGCCAAGCACAAAGACGAGGTTCAAGCGATCAGCTTTCTGGGCGTCAATCCAGAGGACGAGGACAGGATGATGGACGTTCAGGGCGATATAATCTCAGGAGACTTTCAGGATCTGGAGCGCAGGAAGTATGCTGCTTTCATTGGAACTGGTCTGGCGGAGAAGCTGAAGCTCTATCCTGAGGAGGGCTTCACCCTGGCAAGGGGGAACAGATCGGTCCGGATAAAGGTGGCCGGCCTCTTTAAGACCGGCACAGCAGCGGACGATTCTTTGATATATATCCCCCTGATCCTGGCCCAGGATCTGATAGGGATGGGTGATGTGGTCTCCGAGGTCGATGCCAAGGTGGCTGACATCTACCGGGCCTCGCTCATCACCGCCGACCTCAATCAGCGGCTTGGGTATGACTCAAAATCCTGGCAGGACTTGAATGCCGACATCCTCACCCTTATTGAGACCCAGAGGGTCTTCGCCTGGATATTCTATTTCCTGATCATTGCCATCGCTGGATTTGGCATTGCCAACACCATGATCATGATAGTCTCCCGTCGGACGCGGGAGATCGGCATTCTCATGGCCATGGGCGCGACCCGCCGGTCAGTGCTCAAGATATTCATCCTGGAGAGCCTGATCCTGGCCCCGCCTTCTGCTCTGCTGGGAGGGATTCTGGCTTATCTGGCCGCTCAGCTCATAATGTCCTATGATATCGAGCTGCCCTCGGAGATCTATATGGTCTCAAAAATGACTGTAGCCATGAGGCCGGAGTTCTTCATCTGGGCGATGGCCATCGCCTTGGGGGTCAACTTCGCAGCCGGGCTGTATCCCGCCTGGAAGGCCTCCCGAATGGATCCTGTGGTAGCGATTGCAGGCGGATGAAGGCTATGAGGGAGAGGGCAGCCTCTTGCAGCTCATCCACCAGCTCAGAGGGGACGTAGGCTCTGGGGGTCTGGGAGCGGGCGATACAGGCCAGCACAGGAGCAGATAGGCATTCCAGCAGTCTCCTGGCCTTCCTCAGCCTCTTCTCAATCTCCTTTTCCGTCCATCCTCTATCATCAATTGCGCACAGGCCATCCAGGTCAATGCCGATGACCACAGGATATCTGCTCTCATCCATATCGCTCTCGAATCTGGCGGCATCGATGCTCTCAGGAGCAGGGATCAGTCTGCCGTTCTGCTTTCTCAGCCTTGTACGCTCCCCATCCCATTCGATAAGATCGACCCTCCTCCCGCTCTGGAATGATGACCTCGTCCTCGTCCGGGGTGCATCCACGAACTCCCCATTGCATACTCTCCCGTAGGCATCTATCCTCTCTCCTCTGGGGTCAAAATGGTATAGAGTGCCGACGATTCCATAGTGAAAGGCAGGGCAGGTGAAGTTTCCTTCATTCAATCTCCTGCGGGTGTACTCGCAGATCACCGGCATCATCTTATCCAGATAATCGAATATCCCCCGGCCCTCCCTGGCCGGCAGTAGGGGGCAGTCTGAAAACATATCATGATGCTTGTCAATTCGAAGCACTACTAGCGGCAGCTTACGAGCGATGTACTCTCTGATCCAGTGAGGAAGGACCTCCTTATGAGAGTCGACTATCACTATCTTCATAATACATCCTCTGGTCGTCCGGGCCAGCCATGAATATAATGATTAATCATTTCATTGAACTTATATGCATATAAAATTATCTGTGAACTATCGGGATTATATATTCATACCATCTACATATAATATTCCTAAATATCATCTACATATAATATTCCTAAATATCATCTACATATAATATCACTCATATCATCTTCACATATTATCACCTATATCATAAAATTATATTGTAAAATCACATTGAATGCATGGATTGTGCACATGAATACGAGACTTAACATGGGGGAAAAATGGATCTATCAGAAACTGAAATCATATTCTATGAGCAATAATGATGAAGATCTATCCACCTTTCTCATGGACTATGGATTCACAGAGGATGAGCTTTTTGCAGTAACCTATGAGCTCAATTCCTTCCGCTCTATTCCCGGGACGACTGTGAGAAAGTACCTCATCCGGGTCCTTCAGACCATAAACGAGGATGATCGAGCGGCCTTTTTAAAAGGGATCCTGGTCGGCGTGGCGATAAAAAATGCTGTAGATGCTTTGAATGATGCCTTGGATGAGGAAGATATCACCGATGAGGAGATGAGAGTGGCAAGGGAGATTGAGAGATTGCAGGGTTTAGATCGAGAGGGTCAGTAATGCAATTCTGATATCCCAGGCTCGATCATGCAATTGGCCCCGTATCTACATCCTCGCCGCACAGGCCATCCTCTTCTGCTCGCTCGGCGCATCACTGGCCGAAGGGACTGTCTCTTCCTCTATCTTCAGCCTCTCCCTCAGGAATCGGCCGGTATGGCTCCTCTTCACCCGCGCCACCTCCTCCGGGGTGCCGATGGCCACCACCCTGCCCCCGGCATCTCCTCCTTCCGGCCCCATATCGATGATGTAGTCTGCTGACTTGATCACATCCAGGTTGTGCTCGATCACCACCACTGTATTCCCTTTGGCCACCAGATCATCGAGGACCTGGATCAGCCTCTTCACATCATCGAAGTGCAGCCCGGTGGTCGGCTCATCGAGGAGGTAGACCGTCCTGCCCGTCCCCCTCTTGGCCAGCTCACGGGTCAGCTTGATCCTCTGGGCCTCGCCCCCGGAGAGGGTGGTCGAGCTCTGGCCCAGCTTGATGTAGCCCAGCCCCACTCCCAGAAGGGTGTCCAGCTTGCTCCTTATGGCCGGGATATTCTCGAAGTGCTCCCTTGCCTCCTCCACTGTCATATCCAGAACCTGGGCGATTGATTTACCCTTGTACTTGACCTCCAGTGTCTCCTGGTTGTAGCGGCTCCCTTTGCATTCCTCGCACTCGATATAGACATCGGCCAGAAAGTTCATCTCGATCTTGATCAGGCCATCTCCATGGCAGTTCTCACACCGGCCGCCCTGGACATTGAAAGAGAAGCGACCGCCCTTGTAACCCCGGACCCGCGCCTCCTTTGTCTGGGCAAAGGCCTGGCGGATGGGATCGAAGACCTTGGTGTAGGTGGCGGGATTGGAGCGGGGCGTCCTGCCGATGGGGCTCTGATCGATGACGATCACCTTGTCCACCTCAGCGTCGAAGCTGATATGGTCGTATTCTCCCGGGCTCTCACTGGAGTGATAGATCCTCTTCATCAAAGCCCGGTAGAGGGTGTCATAGATCAGGGTGGACTTGCCCGATCCCGAGACGCCAGTGACCACCGTCAGGATGCCGAGGGGAATGTCCACATCGATATTCTTGAGGTTGTTCTCCCGGCAGCCTGAAAGATGGATGAACTTATGGCTCCGCCTCCTCTTTGCCGGCACATCGATCCTCTTTTTGCCGCAGAGGTACTGGCCGGTCAGGGATTTGGGATTGGCCTCAATCTCCACCGGGGTGCCCTCGGCCACCACATAGCCGCCATGGATTCCCGCCCCCGGTCCGATGTCCAGAACATGATCGGCATTGCGGATGGTATCCTCATCATGCTCGACCACAATCAGTGTGTTTCCCAGGTCTCTGAGCTTCTTTAGGGTCTCTATCAGCCGGGAGTTGTCCCGCTGATGCAGGCCGATGGAGGGCTCATCCAGAACGTAAAGGACGCCGGTCAGGTTCGAGCCTATCTGGGTGGCCAGGCGGATGCGTTGTGCCTCCCCCCCAGAGAGGGAGCCGGCGTTTCGAGAGAGGGTCAGATATCCCAGGCCCACGTGCTCTAAGAAGCCCAGACGGGAGCGGATCTCCTTTAAGACCTGGCGGGCGATCTCCCTATCCTTGGCTGAGAGCCTCTCATCGAGATGCAGGAAGAACTGATTGCAGTCGCTCACCGATAGGTCTGATACATCTGCAATGGAACGGTCCAGGATCTTGACTGCCAGGATCTTCTCCTTCAGCCTTTTTCCCTGGCAGGAAGGGCAGGGCAGGACCCGCATGAACCTCTCCAGCTCCTCCCGGCGGTACTCGGAGCTGGTCTGGCTGTAGAGTCGGATGCTCTGCGGTATCAGCCCCTCCCACTGGGAGCGGTGCGACCAATAGACGTCACCGTTCTTCATGCTCATATTCATGCGGATCTTATCATCTGATCCGTACATCAGGGCATCATACTGCTCTGAGGTGAGATCCTTGATCGGCGTGAAGATATCGAAACCGAAGTGCTTGGCCACTGCTGCCAGGTGCTGGCCCCGCCAGCCATCGATGATATTGCGATACAGGGCTACTGCTCCGTCGGCGATACAGCGATCTTTGTCCGGTATGATCAGGTCGGGGTCGAACTCCATTCTGAAGCCCAGGCCGTTGCAGGACTCGCAGGCTCCAAAGGGGCTGTTGAAGGAGAACATGCGCGGCTGCAGCTCCTCGAAGACCAGGCCGCAGACCGGGCAGGCCATGCGGGCGGAGTAGACCCTCTCCCTTCCATTCTCATCCAGGACATAGACCAGCCCTTCAGCCTTCTTCAGGGCCTTCTCGATCGCCTCCACCAGGCGGGACTTATCCTCTCCCGGGTCCAGCCGGTCTATCACCACATCGATATTGTGTTTTCTGTACCGGTCAAGCTCTATCTCCTCGTCAGTTCTGATTATCTGGCCGTTCAGCCTCACCCGGGCGAAGCCCTCGGCGTTCAGATCTTTGAGCAACTGGCCATAGGTTCCCTTCTTCTGGCGGATGACAGGGGCGAGGATGGTGACCATTCTATCCTCTTCACTCCTCCCCTCTTCCTTTTTCCCCTCTTCCTTTTTCTTCATCTCCTCCAGGATGCTGACGGCGATTCTCTCCGGCGACTGGGACTCGATTCGTATTCCGTGCTCCGGACAGTGGGGGACGCCTATTCTGGCGTAGAGCAGGCGGAGGTAGTCGTATATCTCGGTCACCGTTCCCACAGTGCTGCGGGGGTTTTTGGAGGTGGTCTTCTGCTCGATGGATATGGCGGGGGAGAGGCCATCTATGGAGTCCACATCGGGCTTGTCCATCTGGCCCAGGAACTGGCGGGCATAGGCGGAGAGGGATTCCACATATCGGCGCTGGCCCTCAGCGTAGATGGTATCGAAGGCCAGGGTGGATTTGCCCGAGCCTGAGACGCCGGTGATGACGATCAGGCTGTCCCGGGGAAGCTTGACATCGATGTTTTTCAGGTTGTGCTCGCGGGCACCTTTTATTATGATTGATTTCATATTAAATTCTATATAGTATGACCACTCTAGCCAACTCTGCTGATGGTGGCTGTTCCGTATCCAGTAAGGGCACCATAGCGATAAGCAGTGTACTTGGCGGGCACATTCAATTTGCTGAGATCGAAGGATATGGAATAAAGCTCAGCGCCGCTCTCCGGCAGGATGTCAAGGCTCATGGTGTTGCCGGATGCAGTCCCGCTGGCCAGGGCCATCTGGGTGGTCTTGGCGGCAGTGAGGCTCCCCCGGCCAAATAGCCTGGTTCCGCTCTGATGGAGCTCCAAAGCGATGCTCTGGCCCTCAGAGAGCTGGAGGAGCCATCTTCCTGAAAAACCGGTCAGAGCGGTGTTCGTGGCGGGAGGAGCAGTCACAGCCGTCGCAGGGGGGCTGGAGAGGCTCTTTGGGACAGGGGTGTTGTATGCGCTGTATCTTCCCAATGTGGTCTTGCCGGAGGTTGATCCCAGGGGGGAGACGGGTTTGGATGAATAAGCGGCAGGTGCTGATGTTGCGCCGGCGCCGACCTTCATCATGAATATGGGGTCGGTGAAGTATTTGCCAGCGTCGCCTGTATAGCTTCCCACATATCCGCCCTCCAGATAATCGCTGGCGCTGCCGGGCAGGGCCAGGATGGAGAGAAGAGCCAGAATGCCGAGTATCTTTATCATGTCTCTCACTGATCCAGTGGCGTTCGTCAATTAACTTAAAGATAACCGTCGAATATTGAGGAGGGAATTCTGGAGGGAAATTCGGGATGTGGCCCGCGCCGCCCGGTGGCGGGGAGGGCTATCCAGGGGAGGGGTGGGGGGGCGATGGGAGGGATGGGCGGGCTCATTGCACTCTATGGCGAA